>MDTG01016878.1_pt1 | contig 51112 bp, 63 predicted proteins | sample 811421 | NCBI WGS metagenome assembly MDTG01 (sample SAMN05326645, study PRJNA326480) | marine metagenome | isolation source: seawater | place: Pacific Ocean: South East | collected 2011 | reverse complement strand
CTTCCTTTAGTTGAAACTATCTCTCCACTATCAAGAAACATATCTGATATTTTAATTGCTTGGGATAAAAGACCACCAGGATTATTTCTTAAATCCAAAATATAGCCATTTAATCTTTTGCTTTTAAAAGATTTTATTTTTTCTTTTAATTGATTATGACTTTTTTGATTAAAGGCACGTAATCTTATGTAACCTATGCTATTTAATTTAACTTCTGCAGATACTTCTCTTATTTTTATAATTCCTCTTGTAAGCGTAAACTTTAATTCATCATCAATATTTTCTCTCCTTATTACAAGATTTATTTTTGTTCCCACTTTACCTCTCATCATACTGACTGCTTCAAAAAGGTTTAGACCCTTAACTTGAGTATCATTAATTCGAATTATGAAATCTCCAGCTTTAATACCAGCCTTATCAGCTGGAGTACCTTCTATTGGACTAATCACTTTGACTAGACCGGCTTGCATAGTGATTTCGATACCTAATCCTCCAAATTCTCCTTTAGTCTCTGCATTCATATTTCTGAAATTTTCGGGACTCATATATGATGAGTAAGGATCTAAAGATTGAAGCATTCCATTGATTGCAGCATCTAAAACCTTATTTTCGTCAACCTGATCAACATATTCATTATTTAGTGTTTCTAAAACATCACTGAACAAATCAAGTTTTTTGTAGAGGTTATCTGTTTGATTAGCATTTGATTCTCTAGCAAAAAAAATAGCGAGTAAGATTAAGATAATTAATTTTTTCATTATTCTTTATGATATGGGTGATTAATTAATTGTGTTACGCATCTATATATTTGTTCGCAAAATATAAGTCTTGTTAAAGAGTGAGTGAAAGTAAGTTTTCCAAGGGATAAATTTACATAATTCTTATAGTCAAAATTTAATCCATCTGCATTGCCAATTACAAAATATATTATTTTGTTACATTTCATTAAACTATTTTTAATAATATGGAGAAGGTCTTTAGTACCTATAAATTTACCATTCTCACTAAGTACATATAGTGTTTGATTTTTTTTTTTAATATTATTTAGGATATTTGAAGTCAATTTATTAATTTTTAATTCAGTTACACCTGAGCGTTTTAATTTTCTGACCCTATCACAGTACTCATTGCACAAGCTTATATTATGATCACGTTTAATTTTACCTTCGCAAAGTATCTCTATTTTCATTAGACTCTTATTTGTTCTTTTGGAAGGATATCTTCCCACATTTTCTCCAGATTATAAATAGACCTTTTTTCTGGATGAAATAGATGAACTATGACATCTGTTGCATCGATTAGTTTCCAGTCGTCACTCTCATAGCCTTCTATCTTACATTCAGAATAACCGTTTTCTCTCAGTTTTTGTAATAAGATTTCAGATACAGATTGAATATGTCTCGATGATGTACCACTAGCAACTACCATGAAATCAGCGATTGAACTTTTTCCTTTTAAGTTAATAGTTATTATATTGGTAGTCTTATTATCTTCTAGAATTTGTTGTATTTTGTTAAGTAATTTTTTATTCAAGATATATATTTTATAAACTATTTCTTAAATTTGATGAAGATATATTTACACCTTTTGTTTTACAATAAAACCAGCTTTTATGTGTAAAACTTTCCGCTTTAACTTTACCTCTTATCTGGAATTTGGAATATTGCTTAAAAAAATTACTTTTCTTAAGTGTATTCCTATATCCTGGTCTTTCAACAATTATAAAATTTATCTTTTCCATAATTTTTTTAAATCTAAACCATTTATGTAAATTAATTAAATTATCTGAGCCTATAATAAAAAAAATTTTTTCTTGCGAATTTAATTTAATTTTTTTTATTAAATTATAAGTATTAGTGTATTTAAAATTTTCAATTTTAATTTTTCTATTATTTTTTATTAATACTTTGCATTTAGAAATTCTTTGTTTGCATGAAAATTTAGGCTTTTTTTGTTTAAATGGATTTCGATCATTTATTGCCCAGATACAAGTTTTAAATTTAAATATCTTTATAATTAAATTTGAAATATATAGATGACCTTCGTGTGGTGGATCAAAAGTACCTCCTAATATTACACTTGCAAATTTTTTGTTTTTCAACTTCTTACTTGTCCTTTACCTTTGACTACAAATTTGTAAGTGACTAACTGCTCCAAACCTACAGGTCCCCTAGGATGCAACTTACTTGTTGATATACCGACCTCGGAACCTAGTCCAAATTCATAACCATCTGCAAATTGTGTGGAAGCATTATGCATAACAATTGAACTTGGCACTTCTTTAAAAAATTTAGCAACATTTTTTTTATTATTAGAAATAATACATTCAGTATGATTAGTACCATAAATTTTTATATGATTTATCGCTTCATCTAAATTTTTAACACCTTTTACAGAAATTTTAGCTTCAAGATATTCCGTACTCCAATCTTTACTTTTTGCTAATATAGAATCAGGAAATATTTTCTTAATATTTTTATCTGCAATTATTTTACAACCTGCTTCGCTTAAATTTATTAAAAGTTGAAAAATATCTTTTTTATTAATTTGATTATTTACTAATAATGTTTCAGCAGCACCACAAATACTCGTCCTCCTTAATTTGGAATTAATTAATATTTTATTTGCAAGATTGAAGTTGAAACTTTTATCAAGATATATATGACACAAACCTTCAAGGTGTCCGATAGTAGGCACTGTTGATAGATTTAATACCTTTTCAACAAGGCTTTTTCCTCCTCGAGGTATAATCACGTCAACGTAATTTGCCATTTTTGAAAGTATATAATCTACTAAAATTCTATTTGTAGAATTAATTAATTGTACACAATCTGGATTCATTTTATTTTTTTTTAAACATTTTCTAAATAAATTTGATAAAACAATATTTGTATGAAAAGCTTCTTTACCGCCTCTCAATATTGCGGAATTACCAGATTTAAAACAAAGCACCGATACATCAGCAGTTACATTTGGTCTAGCCTCGTAAATAACTGCAATCACACCTATAGGCATAGTTACTCGTTGAATTATTAATCCATTTGGCCTTTTCCACGATGATAGCATTTTGTTTGTTGGGTCTTTAAATGATATTACTTCTTCTATAGACGTGCAGATAGAATTTATTCTATCTTCGTTAAGCATAGTTCTATCAATTAAATTTTCTTTTATTTTATTTTTTTTACTCTTATCAATATCAATTTTATTAGCTTTAAGAATTTTACTTTTATTTGATTTAATGCATTTTAAAAAATCAGATAAAACTTTATTTTTTTCTTTATTATCAAGTTGAGAAAGTTGTGTGGAAGCAATTTTCGCTTTTTCACCAATTTTTATTAGATATTTAATATTATTCATTTTCACTAATTACCATATTGTTAGCATGTATCACTTCACCTCTAGAAGAATATCCTAAAACATTTTTAATTTGTTCGCTTTTGAGACCTTTAATTTGTGATATATCTTCGCTTGAATATGCACTGACACCTATTGCAATATTTTCAAAATTTTTAGATAATACTTGAATAGTATCACCTCTTTGAAAAAAACCTCGAAAATTCACTATTCCTACAGGCAATAAACTTTTTCCAGATAGCAAAGCTTTTCTTGCGCCATCATCAACTATTAGAGCGCCTTTTGTATTTATTGAACTTAAAATCCATTTTTTCTTTGAGTTTACTTTGGTTGTTTTTGGCACAAACCAAGTAAATTTTTTAAATTTATTTATTCTTTTTATAGGATTATTTTTTAATCCATTAGAAATAATCATATTACATCCTGTGTTCATGCATATCTTGGCTGCTTCAATTTTAGTTATCATACCTCCGGATCCATAATCACTTAAACTTTTTGTTGCCGAAACTGTAATTTTTTTATCTATTTTCGTTATTTTGTTTATAATTTTAGCGTATTTATATTTTTTAGGATTTTTTGTAAATAAGCCATCTATATCGGATAGCATAATCAACGTATCTGCCTCTGTAATTTGAGCCACACGAGCAGCTAATCTATCATTATCACCATATCTTATTTCAGTAGTGGCGGTAGTATCATTTTCATTAACTATTGGTAAAATATTAATTTTATGGAGAGTTCTAATAGTATCTTTTGCGTTCAATGATCTTCTTCTGTTTTCTGTATCATTCAAGGTCAGTAAAATTTGAGCGATATTTATTTTTTTCTTACTAAATGCACTTTTAAAAATATTCATAAGCTCTATTTGACCTAATGCAGCTACTGCTTGATATTCATTAAGTTTTAAATTTTTTTTATTAATTTTTAGCCTTTTACAACCAAGAGCTATGGCTCCACTTGTTACAATTACAATTTTTAAATTACGTTTTAATAACAAGGATATATCATCTACTAGACTTTTTACCCATTTTAGTCTTAAAGTTTTATTACTTGTAAAAAGTAATGAAGATCCAATCTTAATCACTATTAATTTTACATTAAGAATTTTCAACATATGGACCCGATAATATTATTAATATTTGACTTTTGAAGGATAGAAATACAGTAAAATTTTTTTTTATAAATTTGTTTAAATTTTTTTATTTTTTCTCTTTTTTCATCTTCATTAATAAGGTCAATTTTGTTTAACAGTACCAATTCATTCTTTTTTGATACATCCTTGCTATATTTCTTTAATTCATTTCGAATAATCATATAATTATTGTAAAAATCTTTTTCTGTAATATCTATCAGATGTATTAAACTTTTACATCTTTCTATATGTTTTAAAAATTTAATACCAAGTCCAATACCTTTATGAGCACCTTCAATTAATCCAGGTATATCTGCAATTACGTATTCTTTATCGTAAATTTTTAATACCCCTAGATTTGGGTTTAAAGTAGTAAAAGGATAGTTAGCAATCTTTGGTCTTGCACGAGTTGCCATTTTTAAAAAACTTGATTTGCCGGAATTAGGCAGTCCTATTAGCCCTATATCAGCAATTACTTTTAATTCAAGTATAGCTTCTAGCTCTTCACCAATTGTCCCTTTCGTAATTTTACGTGGAGCTCTATTAGTAGAACTTTTAAAACGTGTATTTCCTAAACCACCCTTACCTCCTTTTACTATCTGTATTGTATCTTCAGAATTAGTTATATCGGCAATCAAAATTTTTTTATCTGAGGAAATAATTTGAGTACCCATTGGTACTTTTAAATACAAGTCTTTACCATCTGCACCTGTTTTATTATTACTTTTCCCATCTATCCCATTTTTAGCTTTAAACTGTTTAATGTATCGATAATCAATTAATGTATTAAGATTTCTATCGGCTTTTAAAAAAATTGATCCGCCATTACCTCCATCACCCCCATTTGGGCCACCGTATTCAATAAACTTCTCACGACGAAAACTACAACAGCCATTCCCGCCTTTGCCAGCTTTTAAATATATGCGTGCTTGATCTAAAAATTTCATTTTTATAAAATTTTGAATTTAGAATATTACTGCGGAATAACTGATATGAATGTTCTTCCAAACTTTTTTGTTTGAAACTTTACAGTCCCAGATATTTTTGAAAAAATTGTGTGATCTTTACCTATTCCAACATTTTTACCTGGATGAATTTTGGTTCCTCTTTGCCTAATTATAATATTACCTGCTAAGACTTTTTGGCCTCCATATTTTTTTACACCGAGTCTACGACCAGCACTGTCTCTTCCATTACGCGATGATCCACCTGCTTTTTTAGTTGCCATAATATTTATTTAGCCTTAGTTGTTTTTACTTTTTCTATTTGTTTTACTTTTTCTTGTTTATTTTTTGTACTGTTTTCTGCAACGACTTTTCCATCTTTTCCAAATATTTTAGTTATCTGAACAACACTAATATTTTGTCTATGTCCATTTTTTCTTTTTGAGTTTTGTCTTCTTCTTTTTTTAAAAACTAATATCGTCTTATTTTTTCTTTGCTGTAACACCTTTGCTTCAACTTTAGCACCAGTTATATTAGGTGTACCAATCTCAACTTTATCATTGTTATTTAATAGCAATACTTCCTTAAATTGAATTACATCACCAACTTTATTTGGCAATTTTTCAATAACAACTTCATCATTGGCAAAAACTTTATACTGTTTTCCACCGGTGTTTATAACTGCGAATGTCATATTGTTAAAAGTTGGTGCAATATATCCAGATGATATTTCAAGTCAAGCGTTGTAGCCAATCAGGATCTAGAAATTATCCTTTAATTCCCTTAATTTGGTGAATACTTCTACACTCTCGGCATTTTTCATATTTATATAATTTTTGATATCTTGGTTATCACATCTAAAAAAGATATTAGTTTCCTTTTCTAACTGCACAGTAGTTGGCACTGTAGGCTTATTTTCTTCTCTTAAAGATAAAATATTCTGACATCTTTTTGATAACTCCTTATTACTTTCATCAAATTTTAAACAAAATTTACTATTTGAAATAGTATATTCGTGACCAGAATATATTTTAGTATCATTACCGAGATTTTTAATTTTAATTACAGACTCATACATTTCTTTGGCAGATCCTTCAAAAATTCGACCACAGCCCATCGGAAATACAATATCTCCTACAAATGCCAATTTATTTCTTTGAAAATGATAGAAAACATGCCCAGCTGTATGACCTGGTGCATGCTCAATCTTTACAGTCTCGTTACCAAATTTCCAGGTCGCGTGATTCTTCAACTTTATATCAATACCTGGAATTCTATGCGAGTCTTCTTCAAAACCGATAATTTTACAGTTATAAATTTTTTTAAGTTCTAAATTTCCATCAACATGATCTGCATGATGATGAGTGCTTAATATAAAATCTAGATTAAGTTTCGACTTGTTTAAAAAAGCAGTAATTGGTTCAACAACAGGCGGGTCAACAGCAATCACTTTATTAGAAGTTTTATCGTGGATTAAGTAGGTATAATTATCACTTAAGCATGGTAGTATACTTACATTTAGACAGCTCATCAAAATATTTCACTCATTTTTTTATAATTTGTAAATCTTTCAAATAAATTTATTTAGTAATTAAAAATACACCTATTTCTGATATTAAATTTTTTATATTTAAATTACTATAATTAATATCACTAAATTTGTTGGTTGTAACAGATATTGATTTCAGAATACGTATCTTATCCATTTCACACAAAAAATAAAAATCTTTAATTGTGCTCATATGTAAATTAGGTGTATCGAACCAGTTATAGGGAAGTGTTTTGGTTATTGGCATTTTTCCTTTTAAAAGAAGATTTAATCTTACTTTCCAATATCCAAAATTGGGTATCGTAATTATAGCTTTATTAGCAATTCTTAGTAAATCGTTTAAAACTTTTCTTGGATTATAAAATTGTTGAAGTGATTGATTTAAGATTGCAAAATCAAATGAATTATCTGGATAATTTATTAAATCTTTCTCTGCATCACCCTCAACCACTGCAAGACCTTTAGATAGGCACTCTGTTACTTTTTTTTGATTAATTTCTATACCTCTACCATTAATACTTTTATTTTTTTTTAAAATTAAGAGTAAATTTCCATCACCACAACCAATATCGAGAACTTTAGATTTATCATCAATTAAATTTAAAAGTACATTATCTTCAATTTTCATTTTTAAAATCCTCATAACTAGAATCTATAAATCCTTTTAATGTTTCTAAAAACTTTGGTTCGTTCACTAAAAAAGAGTCATGACCATTATTAGTTACAATATTCACAAAACTAACTTCTGCGCCAATAGAATTTAATGCAATTACGATTTTTTTACTTTCACTAGTTGGATATAACCAATCAGTGCTAAATGATATAATGCAATATTTTATCGTAGAATTTTTGAAAGCTAAAGATAAGTTGCCATTATTTTCTTTATATAAATCAAAATAATCCATTGCCCTAGTTATGTATAAGTAGGAATTTGCATCAAATCTATCTACGAAAGAATAACCTTGATATTTTAAATAACTCTCGACCTGAAAATCAGCATCAAATGAAAATTGTAATCCTTTGTCTTCTTGTAATTTTCTTCCAAATTTGTTTTGTAATCCTTGTTCAGATAAATAGCTTATGTGTCCTGCCATTCTAGCGATTGCTAAACCTTTTCTTGGTACTTTACCAGATGAGATATAATTACCTGAGTCCCATTCTGGATCTGCCATTATTGCTTGTCGCGCTAACTCATTAAAAGCAATATTTTGCGCTGAGTGACTTGCAGCACAAGCAATTGGAACTGCAGTAAAGGTCCTATCTGGAAAAATTGAGCAAAACTGTAGAGCTTGCATACCGCCCATTGAGCCTCCAAGAACAGATAATGTTTTCTTTATACCAAGATGGTCCAACAAGTAAGCTTGCGCTTTTACCATATCTTTAATTGTTATGACAGGAAAGCTTATACCATATGGTTTACCTGTTTCTTCGCAAATTTCTTTTGGACCTGTACTACCCATGCAACCACCTATTACATTAGCACAAATTACAAAATACTTGTTTGTATCAATTGGTTTATTTTCTCCAACTACTAAGTTCCACCAACCATCTTTTCCGGTTACTTTATTGATACCTGTAACAAATTGGTCTCCAGACAAAGCATGAAAAACTAGTATGGCGTTTGTTTTTTTTTGGTCTAGTTTTCCATAAGTTTCAAACGCGATATCTAACTTATCTAGCTGGACACCACAGTCTAATAGAAGTTTCTTATTTATAGTTAATTTATTTATATTATCAAAATTTAGTTTCATTTTTTAAATCGTATGTTATTACGATTTCCTTTTTAGCAGTTTATGCCTGCAATTTGGCTAAATCGGCGCTTGCATGTTGTACTAAAAGCCAAAAAAATTGTCAAACTATCTTAGGTTTTACAGTAATGAATAAGTAATATAATAAGACATAAAATAATAATGAAGTTACCTACAGCAAAAAATATACATATTGATAGCTACTCTTCTGGACTATCTAGAATAGTCAATAGCAACAATTTAATTAAGTTATCTCAGAACGAGACTCCACTTGGGCCGTGTTCTGAGGTATCGAAAATTATAAAAAAAAATTTAATTAATGTTTCACGTTACCCTGATGGTAATTCAAGTTTATTAAGGGAAAAATTAAGTAAAAAATTTAAATTGGATAAAGATCAAATAATTATTGGATGTGGTTCTGACGAAATTATTAGTTTAGTATGCCAAGCATTTTTAGATAAAGATGATGAAGTTATTCTAAGTGAAAATTCATTTTTGATGTACAGAATTTATGCTCAGATTAATGGTGCAAAAGTTATATTTTCAAAGGAGAAAGATAATACTTTTGATATTGAGGAAACTATTAAATCTATAACCAATAAAACTAAAATAATTTTTATTGCAAATCCGAATAATCCAACTGGTACATATTTAAATAAAGAAGATATTTTAAAATTAAGATCGCTTATTCCAAGTCATATATTATTAATGATCGATGATGCCTATGCGGAATTTATGATTAGTAAGGATTTTAGATCCGGACTAGATTTATTTAAAGATTTTAAAAATGTAATTGTTTGTAGAACATTTTCAAAAATATATGGTATAGCGAATCTGAGACTAGGCTGGGGTTATAGTTCAAAAGAAATAGTAAAATCTCTCAATTTAATTAGACCCCCGTTTAATATTTCGGGTGTAACACAGGCGGCAGGTGTAGCTTCGCTAAGTAATCAAAAGTGGTTAAATAAAAATATTAAACACAATATTAAATGGTCTAAGATTTTCTATAAAAAATTATCAGAAAAGAAATTTATAATTAACAAGCCTTGTGCAAATTTTTTTTTAATGAATTGCGATAATCTTAGATTAAATTCAGATGACGTTTTTAATATATTTTTAAAGTACAATATTTTGTTAAGAAAAATGACTTCTTATAGAATAAAAAATTCCTTAAGAGTATCGATTGGAAACGATAAAGAAAATAAAAAATTTTTAAAAATATTAGAGAATAAAATTTAATATGAAAAATATAACAATTATTGGTATTGGACTAATAGGTTCATCAATTGCAAGAGTTATTAGAGAAATAAATAAAGATGTTGTTATTAATATTGTTGATAATTCAAATACGGCCTTAGAAAAATCTAAAAAATTAAGTTTAGGTAATAACTATTTCGAGGAAATGTCTACATTTATAGATAAAACTGAAATAATTTTTATCTGCACGCCAATTAGTGCTTATAAATCTATATTTGAAAAATTAAAAAAATTTAGGCTTAGTAATGAAACGATTATAACTGATGTGGGCTCCTGCAAAACCGAAGTTATAAAAAATGCCCAAAATATTTTAACCAAAAATATGAAATTTGTACCTGCACACCCTATTGCAGGTACAGAACAAAGTGGGCCTGAGTCTGGTTTTACAGGTTTATTTAATAATAAATGGCTAATAATAACACCATGTAAAAATGCTGACGATAAAAGTATTAAAATTATTTCTAACTTGTGGAAATCATTTGGATGCAAAATTCAAATGATGGATATGAACGATCATGACTCTATTATGGCTATTACAAGTCATATCCCTCATATCATTGCATATAACATAGTAGGTACTGCTTCCGAATTAGAAGATCATCTTAAAGAGGAAGTCATTAAATATAGTGCAAGTGGTTTTAGAGATTTTACACGAATTGCTTCATCAGATCCCACAATGTGGAGAGACATCATACTTAGCAATAAAGAACCAATACTTAAAATGTTAAAGAAATTTGAAAAAGATTTAAACGGATTGAAAAATGCAATTATAAATGATGATAAGGAAAAATTATTCAGAATTTTTGATAAGACTAGAGATATTAGGAAGCGAATTATTGAAGAAGGCCAAGATGTTAAGGAACCAAACTTTGGGCGAAAAAATTAATAATGAATTTTATTAGATAATTGTTTTAAGAATTCATCATTTTCCAATCCTTCTAAAATAGGTTCTTTAAAGGTTATCTTAATATTAGATGCGTACTTCATGAAGCTATTCCTTGGCCAAAAATTTCCAGAATTGAGATAAACTGGAATACATGGAATATTCAAATTTTTATATATTTTGTAAACACCCTTTTTTATTGGATACTCCTGGTCTGCTTTAACTCTTGTACCGTGGGGAAATATGATTAATTTTCTTTTTTCTATTAATATATTATGAGCAATTCTCTTATAAAAATTTAAATTTTTTTTTGTAACTTTTTCTCTTTCAATTGGAACATAACCAAGTTTTTTTAAATATAAATTATACAAAGGTATAAATAAAAGTTCTTTTTTGATTACAAAAAAAGCATCTGGAACTAGATAGTTAAATACAAATGTTTCAAACATAGATTGGTGTGCACTTGCTATTATACAATTATTATATTTATGAAGGTTCTCAAGCCCTGATATTTCAATTTTTATATTATACAGTAATTTTGAAATAAAAATAAAATACCAACCTAAAAAATAAACTAACTTTGAAAGAAATTGTTTTCTAGGCAAAAATAAAAGAGGCAATGAAATGATACATGTAATCGCAATCATAACAAATATACAAATATTGAATATAAAAGATTTGATTAATTTCACGTTTACGATATTTGATTTATATTCTGTCTTTTTCTTAAAATTAAAATTTTGTTATTTTTTATCAACAATTCTGCAATTAAAGGTCTCATATTGTAATTTGATGATAGGCTTCTACCGTAAGCGCCAGTATTCGTAATGCATATATAGTCACTTTCTTCAAGTTTGGAGAACTTCTTATATTCACCAAACTTGTCGCTGCTTTCACAAATTGGACCAACGAATTCTATTTTAGACTTAATTTCTTTTCTATGATTAATAGGCAATATTGTATGATTTGCATCATATAAAGCAGTTCTAATTAAATCATTCATTGCTGCATCTGTTACTATAAAATTCTTTTTGGCTCCTTCTTTTATGTATATAATTTTCGATATAATGATGCCAATATTACCACTTAAAAAACGTCCAGGTTCAAATATTATTTTTACGTTGTTCTTTTTCTTAAAATTATAAACATAGTTAGCATACTTTTTTAGGGGAAATTTGGTTTCCTCAAAGTTATATGGAATGCCCATACCACCTCCTAAATCAACGTATTTGATTTTGATATTAATTTTCTTTAAATCAGCTATAGTTTTGTTTAAAAAATTAATACAATTATTAAATGGAAAAACTTCTTTAATTTGACTACCAATATGGACAGATAAAGCTGATATTTCGATAAAATCGCTTTTTTTAAAATTTATAATTACTTTTTTGAACTCTAATTTTGATAATCCAAACTTATCTTTCTCGTTACCAGTCGATATTTTACTATGTGTCTTCGCATTAATGTTTGGATTTAGCCTGAGACCAATTTTTGTTTTTAATTTCATTTTTTTTGATAAAGAATTAATCAATTTCACTTCACTGAATGACTCGCAGTTTATTAAAAAAATCTTCTTTGATATTGCATATCTTAACTCTTCAATTGTTTTTCCTACTCCGGAAAAAACTATTTTATTTGGTTTAATATTTGATTTTAATGCCAGCTTCAGCTCTCCTATTGATACTACATCCGCGCCTATTCCTAATTCAGCGTATTCTTTAATTATTTTTTGGTTTGAGTTTGATTTTAAAGAAAAACAAATTAATGGATTTGTTTTATTAAAAGTTTTTTTAAAATAACCAACGTTTTTTTTTAATTGATTATAAGAGTATAAATAGAAAGGTGTTTTATTTTTTTTAGCAATTATATCCAAAGAATAATTATTCCAAAGGAGCTTGTTGCCCTTAAAACGAAAATTTTCCATTATATTTTATAGTGATATTTGATTGTTTGTTTTTTATATTCTGGTGGACCCTTTTTGCCACAGCTAGGAATAAGAAAAAGCATTACTAAAACATAAATAACTCCTATTAATTTCATCTTAACTCCTTTAAAGTTTTATTAATCATTTTAATAACGTTCTGTTTACTTGTGCCGCCAAAAGATTTTTTAGAATTTACAGAATTCTCAACTTTTAAAACATTTAAAACATTTGTGTCAAAATTATTGTAAACCTTTTTGATGTGTTCAAGCTTTAACTCGTTCAAAGTTAAATTCAGTTTTTCGGCGATATTCACTAACATTGCGGATTTTTTATGGGCTTCTCTGAAACTCACTCCTTTTTTGACAAGATACTCGGCAAAATCTGTGGCTGTTGTAAAACCTTTAAGGCTATAATTATACATTTTTTTTTTATTCGGCTTCATTGATTTTATTAAATTAGAAGTTAACTTCAAATTATTTGATAAATTGTTATAAGTTTCAAATACAATCTTTTTATCATCCTGCATATCTTTAAAATAACTGAGTGGAAGACCTTTCATAATTATAAAAAATGAATTTAGGCTAGATATAATTACGGCAGTTTTTCCTCTGATTATTTCAGCTGAATCAGGATTTTTTTTCTGAGGCATCATAGATGATCCAGTTAACATATCATCTTTTATAGTAATCATATCTACTAAATCAGAATTCCAAATAATTAATTCCTCTGCAAATCTTGATAAGTGCATTGCATTTACACTACAAACAAATAAAAACTCTAAGACATAATCTCTATCTGATACAGCGTCCATAGAATTAGATGTTGGTTTTGTAAAATTTAATTTTTTTGAGGTATAGTTTCTATCAATATTTATACTAGTCCCCGCTAATGCTCCAGAACCTAAAGGATTCTCAGAAGTGTTCATTATTAAATTGTCAATTTTTTTTAAATCTCTTTTCAACATTTCTACATATGCAAGCATATAATGTGAAAACAATACCGGCTGAGCATTTTTTAAATGAGTAAAACCTGGCATGATAACATCAATATTTTTCTTCGCTGAAATAACTAAATCATAAATAACTTTTTCTATATCCTGTTTTAAACTTTTGACAGATTTAATAATCCATAATCTAAAATCTGTTGTGACTTGATCATTTCTTGATCTAGCGGTATGCAAATAGCCAGCGTCAGGCCCTATTAATTGAAATAATCTATTTTCTATATTTAAATGAATATCCTCATATTTTTTACTGAATTTAAATTTTCTACTTTTAATTTCCCTTCTAATTTTTTCTAGACAATTGATAATTTTCTTTGAAATTTTTGTCGGTATAATTCTTTGTTTAGCTAACATCTTACAGTGAATAATAGATGCGTCAATATCTTCATTGTAAAGTTCTTTATCTACATCAATTGATGCATTTGTTTCTAATAAGATATTATTAGTTTTATCTTTCATTCTTTTACCCCAAACGGTATTATGATTTAATTTTTTTTTCATCAATATTACTTATGAATATTATTATAAAACACTTAACTATTTTATTTCTTTACACAATATTTTTTAATTATTCCAACATTTCTTTATCAAAAGAGCATTTTGATAGTAGTCTTAAAAATATGATTATTCATAGTAAAAGCAAGGATTTTCCTACATTAAATGTAAAAGATAGCACAGGCAGAGATGTCAAAATTAATAAGTTTCATAAAAGGTTTACTTTAATTAATTTTTGGGCCACTTGGTGCGCTCCTTGTGTTGAAGAATTACCTTCTTTAGATAAATTAGTAACTAAATTTGGAAAAAATAATATTAATATTATTGCAATAAACGTTGAAAAAATAAAAAGAGAAAAAGCTGTAAATTTTTTAAAAAATCTTAGAATTAAAAATTTTATTACTTATTTCGATGACAAATTTGAAGTTGCAAAATTATTGAAACTTAGAGGAATACCCATAACTATAATTATAAATAATGAAGGTAAAGAAATTGCTAGAGTTGTAGGATCATTAGAATTTGATAGTAAAATTTTTATTGATAAACTGGATAAATTGTAATTATTTACCGTAAATGTAAGCGAGACTCATCAAAATAATTATAGCGCAAAATTGAAGGAAAACTCTCATTTGCATAAGCTTATTACTTTTTTTCTTCTCATTTATATCACCGCCTGAAAAGAATGATTTAAGCCCCCTTATTAAAACAATTGTAACAGCTAGGATTGCAACTATTGCTATAAAACTTAGTGAGTTTTCAGACATAACTTGTACTTAACACAAAATATTTATATTTGTAATAAAATTATGGATTTAGTTTATGAAGAAATAAAAAGCGACCTGAAGATTAATCAGGTCGTGTTTATGTTGCACGGTTATGGTGCAGATGCAAAAGATTTTCTATCTTTGGCTAACTATTGGCACAGATTTTTACCAAATACCTTATTTATCGTTCCTAATGCACCTAAAAAGTGCCAGATTAATTCTGCTGGATATGAATGGTTTGATCTAATGCAAACTGATAAAAATAAAATAATAAATGAATTAATTGAGTCAGTTGATAAGTTAAAAATATTAACAGACAAAATTTTAAAAAAATATAAATTAAAGTACAAAAATGTTATTTACGTAGGATTTTCCCAAGGTACAATGCTCGCAATCCATACTGCATTAAATTCAGTTGAAATAGTCAAGGGTGTTTTAGGTTATTCTGGAAAAATATACGATCACCAACTTCTACAAAATTCTATTAATTCAAAAGTAAAAATATTCATGATACATGGGAGTAAAGATGAAGTAATCCCACTAGAACAAATGTATGAAAGTTTCGATTTTTTAAAAAAAAAAGATTTTGAAATTGAGTACAAAATATTAGAAAATTGTGGACATTCTATTAGCGCTGAAGGCACAAGCGAGGGATTAAATTTTATAAGAAAACTTGTGTGACATTATTAATAAAACTTTAACTTGATCAAGTATCATTTTTTTTATACTTTAGTGTGAATGATAGCTTCAAGTACACTAAACTTACCATTAGAAAAGTGTCCTGCATTAGTTTTAAACGCAGACTATCGTCCTTTAAGCTATTATCCTTTATCGTTGTGGAGTTGGCAAGATGCGGTAAGAGATGTTTTTTTAGAGAGAGTTAACATCGTTTCAGAGTATGATCGAGTAATAAGAAGTCCATCATTTTCTATGCGTTTACCTAGTGTTATTTCATTAAAGGCTTTTATTAAACCTTCTGAATTTCCAAACTTTACAAGGTTTAATGTTTTTTTAAGGGATAAATTTACATGTCTTTATTGCGGAGCAGGAAAAAATTTAACTTTTGATCATGTCATTCCGAAATCTAAAGGTGGTCAAACATCATGGGAAAATGTTGCTTCTGCTTGCTCAACTTGTAATGTAAAAAAAGGTGGCAAGCTTCCTGTACAATGTGGAATGTACCCAAAAATTAAACCTTATAAACCAACAGAGGAGCAACTTCACAAAAATGGTAGAAACTTTCCTCCAAACTTTTTACATAAAAGTTGGCTTGACTATCTTTATTGGGATGTAAAACTAGAAAATTAATTTAGATTTTCTCACTTATTTTGATTGCAGTCCTTGAACCAGTTTTAATAATTGCATCAAGAACACCATATATACCCTCTTTGTCTGCTCCTTCTTCGTATGCAATATCTCTATGTTCTAATTCGTCTTCTCTAAATTTTTTAACTTTACTTAAAAGATCTTTTTCTTTTTTTTCATTAGTTGAGATATATTCAATTTGATCTTTATAATGTTGATCTATTACTTCTTCCACTGAAGCAGTACATAACATTGTTGCTTTCTTTCCTAGCAATGCTGTTCCAAATCCAAGTGCGGTACCTAAAATATCCCATAATGGCAACAATATAGTAGGTCTAATTTTTCTTTCTGCTAGTTGCTGCTCAAAATATTTTAAATGCTCTTTTTCATGCTCTTTCATCTCTGATACCTTTTTTTCTAAGTCTTTATCACCTTTTAATAGTTGTAGAGCGAATAATTGCCCATCATATATTTTGATGGCTCCTCTTTCACCAGCGTGATCAACTCTTATAATTTCTTCTAATTTTTTCGACATTAAGTATTATTAACACATAGAAATAAGCTAGAATAGTAGAAATAAAAACATTAATTGACGCAAGCGAAAACCCTAAAAAAGTAAAGTTTATATCCTTACAACTAATAAAAGTATTATTTTTTAAATTTTCAAGTAATTGATCGACATTTTGGAAATTGCTATTTGACTTGCATAATATTGGTTCAGATATTATTTGTTGTTCAACCCCGACATGATAGAGACTTAATATAATATTAATAAACATTAAAATGACTAAAAATCTTATAAGTATAATATTAGTTGACTTTTTAAATACTATATAAAGTAATATTAATATTGATAAATAGTAAGGTATCCTTTGGTACAAACATAAGTTACACGCTGGTACCTTTAAAATATATTCTATGTAAAATGCGCTGAATATAATCAAAAAATTTAAAATTAGCAGTGTTAGAAACAGATTTTGCTGAATTATTTTTTTAAGATAGGAATAATTCATAATTATTATAGATTAAGTATCCAACATAAAAACCTACTAATAAAAGAATTATTAATATTAGCATAATTTTGCTAGATCCTTTCTCGAGCAATGGAACAATTTTTTTTCCAAAAATATTAATCAATCCAGCTAATAAGAAAAATCTCGATCCCCTTGTAATACTTGCAACTAAAATAAATATAATAAAGTTAAAGTGAATAAATCCACTTGATATAGTTAATAATTTAAATGGCACAGGTGTAAAACCTGCAATAATTAGCAAAACTATCCATGCATAAAATCCTTTTCCAAGCGAAACTTGATCTTTGAAACTTGCAAAACCTTCGAAACCGTAAAACTCAAATATGTGTACACCTATCTCTTTGTAAAAAAAATATCCGATAGCGTACCCAATACATCCACCAACCACAGATGAAATTGAAGCTATCGAAGCAATTAAAGCCCACTCAACTCTTTTTGCGATGGTCATTGGTATAATCATTACATCGGGAGGAATTGGAAAAAATATGCTTTCAATCACACATACAAAAGATAGAAAGAATTTAGCACTTTTATGTCCCGCTAAAGATACTGTTTTTTTAAATAAATCTTTAAACATTTTGTTTGATGAATATAACTTAAGAATTATAATAATAACATGTTAAAGAGTTTACTATTAATACAATTTATACTTGATAAATTTAAAGGGCGAATGGCGGAACTGGTAGACGCAGTGGATTCAAAATCCACCGGGAAACCATAAGGGTTCGAATCCCTTTTTGCCCACCAAATATTATGGAATTTGAAAAAAAAAATAATGTATTTGAAATTTTTTTAGAAAATTATAAAAAAAATCAAAATAAAAACTTCTTACATTTTCTTGAAAATACACATTATAAGCCTTTAACATGGGAGGAAACTAATCAAAAAATTAATTCATTATCAAACTTTTTTTCTGAAAATGATGTAATAAAAGGCGATCGTATTTTGTTAGTATCCGAAAATAGACCAGAGTGGTTAATGAGTGATTTAGCTATAATTAATTTAGGTGCTATCACCGTACCAAATTATACCACATACACTGAAAAAGATTTCTCTTTTGTAATTAAAGATTGTACTCCAAAAGGCTTGATAATATCTAATTCTCAATTATTTAAAAAAGTTATGTCTGCAGCAAAGACATTGTCGTATGATTTTAAATTTATAATACAATTTGAAAGTGGCAACTTAAGTAATGTGAAATACTATAATGATATAAAAAATTCAAATTTTTTATCGAAAGCCAAAATAAGCAGAAAAGATCCAGCCTGTATAATTTATACATCTGGGACTCAGGGAAATCCGAAAGGGGTAATTTTATCACATGGAGGTATTATTTCTAATTGTGAAGGTGCGTTTGAAATCGTTAAAAAGATAAAAAAGGACAATTTTAAATTTCTAACATGGTTACCATTATCCCATTCATATGAACATACAATTCAATTTGTTCAAATTGCAGTTGGTGCAAAAATTTACTATTCAACAAAAATTGAACAATTATTAGAAAATATTAAATTAGCCAAACCTGATATTATGACAGCTGTTCCTAGATTTTATAATAATCTATACAATAAAATGAACACAGGAGCCTCAAAAGCATCGAGTATAAAAAAATGGCTTTTTTTTCAAACTGTAAAAATAGGTTCTAAAATCTTTCTTAAAAAATCTACAAGTTTTAAAGAAAAATTAATAAATATTTTGGTAGATATATTAGTAAGAAAGAAAGTTAATAAAAATTTTGGAGGCAATTTAAAAGCCTTTGTTTCTGGTGGAGGACCATTAGACTCAAATGTGGGAATTTTTTTAAATGCTCTTGGCTTAAAAACCTTACAAGGCTATGGCCTTACAGAAACTTCACCAGTTGTAACATGTAATCCAATCAATAAAATTAAAATAGATACAGTTGGTTTACCATTAAAGAATGTAAAAGTTAAAATAGCATCAGATGGTGAGATTTTAGTTAAGGGAGAAAATGTAATGCTGGGTTACTGGAAAAATGAAAATGCCACTCAAGAAATCTTAAAAGATCAATGGTTATATACTGGTGATATTGGAGAAATAGATAACGATGGATATTTAAAAATAACCGATCGAAAAAAAGATATAATAGTTTCAAGCGGAGGTGATAATATATCACCATCTAAAATTGAAAATCTATTATGTTTAAATAATGAGATAGAGCAAGCTTATGTACACGGTGATAATGAGAAATATTTATCTTGTTTGTTAGTTTTAAGTAAGAATCTTGAAATAAATAATGAGCAAATAAAAATAATTATTGAAAATGTAAATAAAAATTTAACAATCGTTGAAAAAATAAAAAAATTTCACGTAATAGAGGAGGAATTTACAATTGAAAACGATTTAATGACACCGACAATGAAGATTAAAAGACACAAAATAAAAGATAAATATAAAAATATTTTAGAAAATTTTTATAAAAAAAATTAATTTTTAACAAAAAAACTTTAAAAAAACGTTGAATTAGCTAACTTTTTAAATAATTTTCGTATATTTTAAACTTTCAATTGAAAAATTAAAATTTACAAATTTTTTATTAAAATATTATTATTTGACATAACTAATATTTTATTTTTATATGATTTTATAACGAATCACTTAATTTTTTTTTTAAGTGATGCTCCAAACTTAAAATGGGAGGAACGGAGATGGCTAAAAGAAGAAAAAAAGCTAAAAAAGCTGCTAAGAAAAGAAAAGGCGGCAAAAAGAAGAAAGCTACTAAGAAAAGAAGAAAAAAAAGAAGATAATTTCTTTTTACTCTTAGAAAAAAACGCTCTTCATAACATTGAAGGGCGTTTTTTTTATATTGGAGTTGAAGTTTGAACTACCTCTGGTTTTTTTCCTAAGGCTTTATTTAATTTAAGTTTACCAGCTTCTTCATCAATATTTAAAACGGCAATTACTTCTCCCAATAGTCTATCATAAGCTTTTTCAAATAGCTGCCTTTCACTATATGACTGATCAACAGGCATATCTGTATTTTTATTTAAATCTCTTACAACCTCTGCAATTTGATAGATTTCTCCAGAATTAATTTTTTGCTCATATTCTTGTGCTCTTCTACTCCACATCGTTCTTTTAATTTTCGCCTTTCCTTTTAAAATCGAAATTGCCTTATTAACTTGGTTGAGACTTGATAAAGCTCTTAAATTTCCTTGTTGATTTGTTGGTATCGTTAATGATAATTTTTCTTTTGTTATTTCAATCTTATAAAAGCTGATTTCTATTCCTGCAATTGTATCTTTTTCAACCGACATGATTTGGCCAATCCCATGTTTTGGGTAAACAACAAATTCTTTTACTTTATAAATTCTTTTTTCTGTATCTTGTTTTTTTATTTTTTTAATTTCTATAATTTCATTATTATTTGACTGTTGGCTTTGCGAAGGTGTTTTTTTTATTTCTTTTAAATTTTTTGAACTTGTAGTTTTTTTTAATTTTTTAGATTTTTTTACTTTTATTTTTTTATCTTTTTTTTTTGAAGTTTTTATCTTTTGTTTTTTTTTTGGCATGGAGCGATGAGATAACTGAAATTTTGAATTAATTCAAGAAATATTATTATTTCTCGTTAAAAGCTTTTTCACTAAAAAAACTCTCCATTTTTCCATCCATATCTTTAAATTTTTCCCAGTCAATTAAAGGCTCTTTTTTTTTTGATATGTTTGGCCATTTTTCAGAAAGTCTTTTATTTAAAATCACTAATTTTTCTGTGTTAGGGTTTGTGTCTGGTTCTATAGCATCAATAGGGCACTCAGGTTCACACACCCCACAATCAATGCATTCATCTGGATTTATTACTAGCATATTCTCACCTTCGTAAAAACAATCAACGGGACAGACTTCTACGCAATCTGTCAATTTACATTTAATACATTTGTCGTTAACTACGTATGTCATTTAAATTTTTGTTTTAATTCACCAATATGAACATCCTCGACATAGATAAGTCCAGCAACTCTTCTTACAAGATTATTTTCATAATGATGAGTATTTTCATCTGAATATATTGTTTTCAAAAGCTTTTCAATTATTTCTAGTCTTTTCTCATAATCTAATTTTTTGATTTCTTTTGTCATTTCCAATATTTGTATACTATCTTTCTCTAACTCTTCACTTTTAATTAATAGTGCGTCGATATATTCTTTATCTTTGAGACCTAACTCTCTTAGGCACACCTTTATGGTATTTCTCTCTATATCTTTGTATTCGCCGTCTAATTTAGCTGCATGTATTAAAAGAGAACAAACAGCTATTTCCACTTTCTTAAAGGTCTTTTCCTCATTTTTTTTAAATAAATTAAACATTATAGCTCTAATGACTTAAGAATTTGAAAAGGGTTTTCATGTTTTTTCTTATCTTTTTTTGCAATTATTTTTTTTGGTAAATATTTAAATTGCTCAATATTATCTTTAATTGTTAGTTTATAATTCAGCTCTCCCATTAATATTTTAAAGTTTTCTTTATTACATCCTAATAAATTTAACACTGTAGAATTTAATTCAAAAATATCTTTTTTTTTATTGTTCATGATCGTTACAAACAATCTCTCTAATATATCTATTCTTATAATAATGTTTTTAAAAGACTCAAAACCACAAATTAGTAAGTATTTTTTATCTTTATTTTTAAAATTTATTAAAAAATTTAAACCAAAAGCTGGATATTCTTTGTTTTTGATCTGGTTAAAACATGTCCATAATATCGATTTTATTTTTATAGCGTTTGGTCTTATCATTCTAGGTTGATAAATATGGTACCTCCCTATCTTAACACCAAAACTTCTAATTATTTTTCTATCTTCTTGACCCAATGATTTTATTTCTTCACTTACTATTTCTCTTTTTAATACTCCATTATTTTCAAATAATTGGTAGCATAATCCTCGTATAGTTCTATTTTTAACTATTGGATCACGTATTTTTAAAAGATCCGATAAGTAATAATTTTTTTTTGTATCAACCCATTCTTTTAGAAACAAAATTAATTCATTTTGATATTTTAAATCTAGTGCTTCATCAGCAAATATTTTGATATCAGGGTTTAAATAATCTTTTCCTGGTTTTAATTCAGCAATTTTTTCATTTTCAAACAAAATATTGCAATTAGGCTCTAATGATAGTTTATCAGAATTGTTTATTATATCTTTACATCTTTCTTGTAATTCTCTGGATGCGCCGCTTTTTGCAGCTTTTCTCATAGATTTTATGTCTGATTGTAAATTATTCTTAGAATAATCTAGTTCAATTTTTAAACCGTTTAACTTACCAACTAATTGTCCATTAATTATAATTTCATTTCTTTCGTTGATCTTAGTTTCTAGTTTAATATCTTGTTTTAGATTTCTCGATAAAATACTGATCCTTTTGTCTATAAAACTTTTTGATAATTCGTTATGTAATTTATCAGATAATCTATCTTCGATATCTTTTGTTCTTGCTATCCAATAGTCTGAATTTTCAACCCAATTTCTTTTATTTGAAACGTAAGACCAAGTTCTCACATAAGAAATTCTATTTGCAAGTGCATCAATATTTCCCTCATAATTATCAAGACCTTTTAATTGCAGTTTCATCCAATCATTAGGAATTTTGTTTTTATTTGAGACCAGAAAATTAAAAACCTTTTTAATAATTTCGGTATGTTCATTGTATGAACTTTTAGTAAAATCGGGTATTTGACAGCATTCCCATAAAATTTCTAAAAATTGATGGTCATCGTATATTTTAAAATTATCGTCATTATAAATGAAATTTCTTAATATATTTTCATCTAATAAATCTTTATTTCTTTTTAAAAAGTCAAGGTTCGGTTTTTTATTTAACGAGAGAATCAAATCAGACTTTGTGTTAAAATTTAGATTATTGTTCCTCCAATATATATTTATTATATCATCGAACAAGTGACTTTCTAATTTCTCAATTTGATCATCATTAAGTTGTTCACAATTACCTGTTATCCCAAAAGTGCCATCGTTTTTGAATCTCCCAGCCCTTCCACTAATTTGACCTATCTCGCTATTTCTCAATTTTCTAACTTGCTTACCGTCAAATTTTTTAAGGCTACTAAAACTTACATGGTCAATATCCATATTTATTCCCATGCCAATTGCATCAGTCGCTACTAGAAAATCAACATCACCTGATTGATATAATTTTACTTGTGAATTTCTTGTCTTTGGACTTAAGGATCCCATTACAATTGCTGCACCACCTCTTTGTCTTCGAACAAATTCAGCTAAAGCATAAACTTCGTCTATAGAAAATGCGATTAAAGCACTTCGTGGCTGTATTCTTGAAATTTTTTTATATCCTGTATAATTAAGTTTTGACAACCTCTCTCTATGAATAAATTCACAATTTGGGACAAGTTGTTTAATAACATTTTTAATAATGTTTGAACCTAAAAATAAAGTTAATTTATCGCCTCTAATATCAATTAACCTGTCAGTAAAAATATGACCTCTCTCTGGATCAGCACACATTTGAATTTCGTCAATCGCTACAAATTCAAAATTTATATCTAAAGGAATAGACTCTACAGTACATAGATAATAATCGGCGCCTTGAGGTATAATTTTTTCCTCCCCGGTAATCAATGCAACTCTCTCTTTACCGACTTTAGATGAGACTTTATCATATACTTCACGTGCAAGAAGTCTTAGTGGAAAACCAATGACGCCGTTGGCGTGTTCCATCATTCTCTCAATTGCCATATGAGTTTTACCGGTATTAGTCGGTCCTAATATTGCTAAAATTTTTTGACTCATGATATATGGCCCCTAAAATATTTGACTACTACATTTTGAATTTAATAAGAACAAATTAAGGATAAATCATGACCGAATCAATAGGAAAAATGTTCTTATTTTAGCTTATATCTTTTTATTGCAAGCAAACTTAAACGCTTTTTTTGGAGTTTATTAATAATAGTATTAATTTTTGAGACAATAACCTTTTTTTTTGGTCCATATGCGTGAATTAAAAATTTATCATTTAAAGCTACACCAACATGTCCTTTCCAAAAAAAAAGATCTCCCATTTGCACTTTATTAATAGTAATTTTATTTTTAATAAATTTAATTTGATCTTTTGTATCCCTTGGAAAAAACTGACCATTTAACTTGTAAATAGATTGCACCATCCCCGAACAGTCTACACCATTAATTGAAATGCCGCCCCAGAGGTATTTAGCACCCTGAAAAAATTTTAGAAAATTAAAAGGTTTGTTAACCTTTTTTTTCAAACATAATATGTCCGTATTTTTTATCAAAAATTTATCTGTATAACTATATTTTTTGTTAATTTTTTTAACTTCGATTTTTGAGCCAAAATACAAGTAACCTTTTTTAACTATTTTTTTACTTTTTTTTTTATATATGAATGCTTTTTTCGATACAATTTGATGTGTTGGATTATTTTTACATTTTAGAATTTTGTTTATTTTAATAAAGCCTAGATAATTATCATATGTCGTTTTTATATAATATCTACCAGCTTTTCTATTAATGATAGAAAAAGTTTCTCCATATAATAATTGAGAAGCGACTTTATTATTTTTATCATATAAATTTAAAATTTTATAATTATGGGTATATTTACTACTCATTAGTTTTATATTTAGTTTTTTGTATGACTATAACTGAGAGTATAGGTATTGTTAAAGTAATAATAAATACTAATAAAATTAGTATTCCAAGTTCAGAATAGTCTGAATTTATTAAAGTACTTCCATTTATTTTATCTTTTACTTCCCTGGTAATGATAAAAATTTTATTCAAGTATTTTGTAAATAGATTACTAAAACTCAAGGCCAAATTAGTAAATGATGCAAATACAGCAAAAAAAGTAGCTTTAAGATTGCTCGGTGCATTTTTTGCTATCCATGCTAGCAAAGGTATCATTGATACTTGACCAAGCGGAGACTCAATTGTAGTGTTAATTATGGCAATAAATCTTGCATCAACAATACCCATTGTTTTTTGAGAGGTCCAATCATGAAAGCCATAATACATAGCTAAGCTTGGTAATATTAGAATTGAATTTAAAATAGACAGTATCACGATAATTTTCGCTATTGAATTATTTGCCATGAAACCTCTAAATATTAAAATACCAAACATAGTAAGTATTGATGCTAATAGTGCTAATATAGAAAAAAATTTTTGATCAAATTTTAAAATATCAATTTCAAACCAGCTTAATCCTATTCCTACATTTGGCATAGATCTAAAAATAAAAATAATTAAAGCTGTACCAACTATGATTTTTTTTGCTTCATCCGTCATAAATTTACAAAGATTTTTCATTAAGAAAGCCACTATAGATATAGAGCCTATAAAGATTATTTCTTGAGAATATTTAAAATCAACTATTCCAGTAACTATTATAAATATTACAAAGACAAAACTTCCAATGATGATATTTAAATTTGGCTCAGGTTGAAATTGAACTTTTCTCTTTATTAGCAATTTATTTGAAATAATTACACCTACTATTGAAATTAAAGGTACAATTAAAGCAAAAAGATATATTTTACCATATACAATAAGCTTCTCAGATTGCTCTAACACCTCTATATCTTTAAAAAAAACGATATTAATCCCTCCAACAAGTACAGTACCGCCAATAATAAAAAATCTACCCAATGTTTGCATAGTGGTATGCATGGATTTTATTTCAAGATTCGTAAAATTTTCGCCATTATTTTTTTTTTTCGGTATTGCTTCAACGGTCATTGCGTCTGCCACGACATCTTGCAAAACAAATCCAACTGGAGCTAATATTGAACTAATCACAAACCACACTTCAAGTGAAAAATACTTATTAAAATAATCCTCAGAAGATATAATACCAAACATAATCAAAAAACTTAAAGATATTAGAAATGCACCAACAAGAACAAAGTAATTTTTTCTTTTCCAGGCAAGATCCACTAAATGACCTATAGGCATTTTTAGAGCCCAGGGTAAAGTAATCCAAAAACCCAAAGATGCTATAAAGCTAGCAGATAAATCTAAGTATTCTTTGACATAAAAAGTTCCTACTATACTTGTCATTCCAGAAGTACCAGCTGCCAAGTATATTAGTAGCGGGGGTAAAAAAGACAATCTAAGTTCATCAATTATTTTTTTTAAAGAGTAAAAAAATGAATTATTAATTAGCTTTAAATACACCGGATAAAATTTCCAATAAGTATGTAAAATTAACTGAAATAATTTCATTCATAATTTCAACTGAGAGATAAAAACTTTCCATTTTGGGGAAACTATTTAATATTTCTTTTTCAAACATAATCATTATTCCATAAATAGATAAAAGGAATATTACAAAAACAAAAATATAATTTATTAAACCTTTAGGTTTATTAGTGTTTGTTATATTTAAATTTTTAATTTTAGATGGATTAATTTGTTTTTTTTCAGAAATAATTTTGTTGTTTTTAAAGTCTTGATACCATTCTTTTCCACATAAAGAGCATTGCACCAAGGTGTTTATTTTCGGAAGTTCGGAGTCTGGGATATCAAATTCAGATTTACACTCACATATTATAATCATAAATTTTATAGATCTATATACAATTTACTGTAATAGTTGTCATATGGAAATTTTACAACATTTGGATATCAATTTCATTCTAATTATCTTTCTTATTTTTCTGCTAGCAGGACTTATTAAAGGTGTTATAGGAGTTGGTTTACCAACAATATCACTTGCATTATTGAGTTTCATTTTGGATATTAAAGAGAGTATTGCAATAGTTTTAATTCCTATAATTTTAACTAACTTTTATCAGATGATTGATGGAAAATACCTAAAGGATATTATAAAAGATACTAAATATTTTTTACTTTTCTCTATAATTTCAATAGCACCAGGATTTTTGCTATTAGTTTACTTTAATTCAAAAATTATATTGGGAATTCTGTCTTTATTACTAATTTTGAATTCCATTATTTCTCTGTCAAAAAATACCATTAAAATCAAAAAACCAAAAAATATACTAAATCAAGTATGGATTGGTATATTGACTGGTTTTTCAACTGGCGTTTGTTCAATCTATACAATGCCATTAGTTTTAATGTTGCAGTCTCTAAGTTACTCAAAAGATAAAATCATTCAATTTATGGGTATTACATTTTTTTTATTTTCTTCTATTCAGATTATTTTGTTTTATTCACAAACAATGATAAATACAAAAATACTAACGTATTCTATATTTTCTATTGTTCCTATATTTATAGGTTTAGTAATTGGAAATCTAATAAGAAAAAGAGTCAGCGAAACTGTTTTCAAAAATCTATTTAATTCGATGCTATTAATTATGGGATTAGTAATTTTTGCGAGAATTATTACTTAGGTTTTTTTTTCATTTTTTCTCTATAAGCTTTTTCTTCAGCTTTGGAGATTTTACCATCATTATTGGTGTCGATTTTTTTCAATAAGGCTAGTCTTTGTTTGTTAATTTTTTCAGCAAATTTTTTTCTTTCTGCTGGGGTAATTTTTCCATCTTTATTCTCATCAACAGCATCAAATCTAGCTTCTAGAACTTTTAAGTTCTTATCTAAAAATTCTTTTTTTGTAATTGTTTTATCGTGATTTTTAGCATTTGATATGGAAGATATAAAAAATGCAAAAATTAAAACTAAAAAAAATTTCATAAATAGACCTCTAACATTCGTATTCAAAAATGTAAAACGTCATTTTTTGCTTATTTGAATATTGTTAATAAAAAGTATTAAAAATATAACTGGCAAACCTATAACCGCTGAAATAATGAAAAAAAACGGATACCCAACCGCATCAACTAACAAACCTGAATATCCAGCAATTAATTTTGGTAAAAATAACATTAATGAGCTAAACAATGCGTACTGAGTTGCGGTAAATTTTATAGAGGTTATAGAGGATAAAAAAACTATGAAAGCTGCACCAGCAAATCCACTTGCAATATTATCAGCAATTATTACAGTCGCTAATAAAAAAGTATCAATCTCACTTATTGCTAATATTGCAAACAAAATATTTGTTAAAGCTGCAATGATAGAACCAATAAGTAGCGCCCTTAGTGCACCAAAATACATTGCAAATATCCCTCCTAATATTCCCCCAGAAATAGTCGCAAACAATCCTAAAAATTTCGAAAAAAATGCAATATCTTTTAATGTGTAACCTTTTTCAACATAAAAAATATTTGCCATTACCCCCATTACAATGTCAGAAATCCTATACAACGAAATTAATAATAAAATAAAAATTGCTAATTTGTTATATCTTTTAACAAAATCTAAGATTGGATGTAAGTAAGCAATCTTTGCTTTATCTGTTTTTATAAAATTGATTTTGACGAAAATATTTAACAATAATATGATTGAAATAAATGAAATTAAAATTTTTATAAGATTGTATGAGAATTTTAATAGTATATTTTCGTAAGTTAAATTAGGAAAATTAAGATAAATAACAAAAAATATTATTATTGATATCAAAATAGAAAATATAAATTTTATTTGATCACTACTTGTACCTGTTATTTTTCTTTTTATATCTGGTTCTTTAGATAATAACGTTGTGACGATACCAATAATCATAAACAATGCCATAATTCTATACACAAGTTGCCAGCTATCTAATAAATATGTTTCGCCTGACTGCATTGAAACAAACCATAGACTACCAGCACCAGATACTATCATAGCGATTCTATAACCGGCCAGGTACATAGAGGATAAAGCACCTTGAAGTTTTTGACTTACTGACTCAATTCTGAATGCATCAATAACAATATCTTGTGTTGCACTAGAAAATGCGATTAATATAAAAGATATTACCATAAAAAATAAACTTAGATTTGGATCAGAAAAAGACGCCAAAATAAGGGAAAAAATAATCATTACTTGAGAAAAGAATAACCACGATTTTCTATGACCAAAATCATCAGAAAATGGTAGTTTAAAATGATCTACTATTGGTGTCCAAAGAAACTTAAAAGAGTAGGCAAAACCAACCCAACTAAAGAGTGTAATTGTGCTTCTTTCGATATCAGCTTTTGTTAACCAAACTGAAAGAGTAGAGAAAACAAGGAGCAATGGTAGCCCTGCAGAGAAACCTAAAAAAAACATTCTTATAGATCTTTGATCAATAAGATATTTAAATTTGGACTTCATTTATTAAACTGGCTTTTATTAATTTGTTTATTACTTTAAAGACTTTGGACTATCACCCATACTATTTAAATAAGCAATAATATTCGCTCTATCCATTTCTTTTCTTAGGCCAGCGAATGCCATCTTAGTTCCCTTTATATACTTTAAAGGTTTATGTAAAAAACCATTTAACTCTTCGTATGTCCAATTTTTGTTGTAATTTTTTAGAGCAGTTGAATATTTAAAACCGTCTAAGGAACCTACTTTTCTGTCAACTACATTCCATAAAGCTGGTCCTATACGATTATCACCACCTTTTTGAATACTATGACAAGCAGCACATTTTTTAAATATTTTTTCACCACTTTCTATGTTTGCGGACGCAAGTAATGGCGTTATTGGTTTCAAACTTTCGACTACTTTTTTTGGTTTTAGAACTTTATTATCTTCAGTATTTTCTAAGCCTTCAACTTTATACGCTGACTTTTCTAATTTATCTACATTATATATTGAATTTGCTATTTCCTTAATTCCAATAAAAAGAAGAGCAACAATCAATACAGCAGCTGCGATTTTGTTAAATTCAAAACTATCCATTTAAAGTTAATTCTTATATTATTTCATTTAATATTAAGAGTAAAATCTAAAGATATAGATGTCGCACTTATAAAATATGGAAAAATCTGTAATAATTATACCTTCTCATTTAAAAGCAAAAAGATTACCAAATAAACCATTACTAGATATAAATGGATTACCTTTAATATTGCACGTGCTAAAAAACTCACAGAAGTCAGATATTAAAAAAGTTTACGTTACTACCCCAGATGATGAAATTTCAAATATTGTAATTCAAAATCAAGGTGAGGTAATAAAAACTGGAAATCATCATACAAATGGTACTGATCGAATTTTCGAAGCTTTAAATAAAATTCAAAATCAATATGACATCATTATAAATATTCAAGGGGATATGCCAAATATAAATAAGAATACAATAAATAAATTAAATGAATTTATGATTAAAAATTCAAACATTGAAGTTGCCACTATCGCTGGGAATATTAAAATAGAAGATTATAATAACCGAAATGTTGTTAAAGTTAGAACATCCAAACCTTTAGATCATGGGCAATTTTACTCTGCTATTGACTTTTTTAGAACGCCAGAAAAAAATAATACTCATATTTATCATCATATTGGTATATATGCTTTTCGTAAAAGTATGCTTAAAAAGTTTGTTGAACTTAAAAAATCTAAAAATGAAATTAGCCGCAGTTTAGAGCAAATGAGGTTGATTGATAACAATATTGAAATACAAATAGGGCTAACAAAATATAACCCATTAAGTGTTGATACAGTAGAGGATCTAAACGATATTAGAAAATTGCTAAAATGAAAACAAAAATTGCAATACAAGGAGAATTAGGAGCATACTCTCATCTAGCGGCTAAAGAAATATTTGGTGATGTTGATATTTCGCCATGTAAAACCTTCGAAGATGTATTCGATTTAATAAAATCAGATACAAATATTAAAACCGTAATTCCAATTGAGAATTCTTTAGCTGGAAGAGTAGTAGATGTTCACTCATTGCTTGTTAAATATAAGCCTAAAATTATAAGTGAGCATTTTTTAAGAATAGAACATTGTCTTATATCAAATCTTAGTAGTGACATAAATAAAATTAAGTATGTTAAAAGTCATTCACATGCGATTAGTCAATGCCAAAAAAATATTCATTTCAAAAATCTTACACCTATAATTACTGCGGATACTGCTGGATCTGCTAAATTGTTATCAGAGAACCCCGATGACAGGATAGCTGTAATTGCATCATCTATATCGGCTGAAATATATAAATTAAAAATATTGCAAAATAATTTTGAAGATATGGAGGGGAATACCACACGTTTTCTTGTAATGGATAATTCAAGTAATGAAGAAAAATTTGAAAAAAATAAAAAATACATAACAACCTGTATTTTTAAATTAAAGTCAATTCCGGGAGCATTGCATAAATGCTTAGGAGGATTTTCAAAAAATTCTATAAATTTAACGAAATTAGAGAGTTTTTCATTGGATAATAGTTTTGTTCAAGCCATATTTTATGTTGATATAGAAGGACACCCAGATGATCCTAAAATTTCAGATTCACTTAATGATTTAAAAAAGCAAACTGAAAAGTTAGATATTTTAGGAGTTTATCCTGCATCTTCATATAGATATCAAAAATTATCATAAATCTTTGTGGTCGATTTGAATTAAAATTGATATATTCTCTTATTGGGGGATTGGTGACAGGTGGATGTTGCGCTAACCCGGTCAGGTTCGAAAGAAAGCAGCCGTAACGTAAATTTTTCAGGTTGTTACTCAGTCCCCCGTTAATATTATGAATAAAAAAATAATACTACCACTTAAATATAGACCAAAAAATTTTGAAGAGTTAATTGGGCAAGAATCCATGGTTTTATCTTTAAAAAGTTCTTTAAAAAAAAATAAGCTACATAACGCATATATTTTGACGGGCATCAGAGGGGTAGGTAAAACAACAACAGCAAGAATTATATCTAAAGCTATAAATTGCAATAAGCATTTTGAGCATGGAGTTCAACAAAATAATGAAGTTTATTGTGAGTGTGATGATATTACCAAATCAAACCACATAGATGTGCTTGAAATGGATGCAGCATCTAAAACTGGGGTTGATGATATTAGAGATTTATTAGAGTCATCGAAATACCACCCTTCTGTTGCAAAATATAAAGTTTTTATAATTGACGAGGCACATATGTTGTCTAAGCAGGCATTTAATGCCTTATTAAAAACCTTAGAAGAACCTCCAGATCATTTAAAGTTTATATTAGCAACAACTGAAATAAAAAAAATACCAATAACAATACTTTCAAGATGCCAAAGATTTGATTTAAAAAGAATTAAAATTGAAGAAATGATTAAATATTTGACTGATATTTCTAAAAAAGAAGATATCAAAATTGATAACAATGCTATTCAAATCATAGCTAAGTCATCTGAAGGTTCTGTCAGAGATGCTTTATCAATCTTAGATCAGGCAAATATTATAAATATTGAAAAAGATAATATTTCTGCTGAGAATATTAGAAAAATGCTTGGATTAGCTGGTAAGGATAAACTATTAGCATTAATTACAAATATCATAGACGGTAATGAAAAGGCTTCCAGTTTACTCTTAGAGGAAATATTTAATTATGGATCAGATCCACAATTAGTTTTAGAAAGTTTGTTGGAGTTAGTATACTTAATATCCAGAGAACAAACCTTGGGTAATATTTCGTTGGATTTGTCAATTTCAGAAAACGAGTCAAAGCAAATACGTGAGCTCTCAAAAAAAATTGACTTAACTTATACATCAATTTTATGGCATTATTTATTAAAAGGTATTGAAGATCTTAAATTATTTCCTGACTCATTTATAGCATTACAGATGTTAACCACGAGACTATGTAGATTAAAGGATATGCCCGACCCTCAAAAGATACAGGAAGAAAACATTGATTTAAATTTGTTAAGTTCTAAAGAAAGTGGTGTTAAAACACAAATAAAAACAATTACTCAAGAAAAAAAAATTCCTGAAAGTAAAAAAAATGACAATAAAATAATAAATTTTGTTTCTAAAATAAATAATATTGAAGACCTTGTAAATATGGCTATCAAAAAACAAGAAATAGAACTTAAAAAAGATCTTGAAAGTAATGTAAGCGTAGTAGATTTTAAGCAAGGAAAAATAAATTTTGAGTTTAATAGCAATCTTTCAAAAAATTTTACTAAGTTGTTAACAAATAAACTTTTTGAATGGACAGGAAAAAAGTGGATTATAAGTTTCACAAACGATAAGAGTGAGAGACCTTTGAATAAAGAAAAAAACCTTGAAGATATAAAGAGTTCAGAAGTGTATACAGCTGTTATGGAAAGTTTTCCTGATGCTGAGTTTATTAATAAACAAAATATAAACGAGGATGACTAATGGACTTTAATAAAATGCTCAAACAAGCTCAAGAAATGCAAGAGAGAGTTCAAGAAATGAAAGATAAATTAAAAAATATTAAAGCTGATGGTACTTCAGGTGCTGGACTTGTGGTTGCAACCATGAATGGCAGTAATGAATTGGTAAGTATTAAAATAGATGATAAAGTTTTTAAAGAAGAGAAAGGAGTTTTAGAAGATTTAATAGTGGCTGCAGTTAATAATGCGAAAAAAGCTGTTGAGAGTAAAACGCAGGAAGAAATGTCAAAGTTAACTGGAGACTTAAAATTACCTCCAGGAATAAAATTACCTTTTTAAATTAATATGGCAAATTCAAAACAACCGGAGTTAGATAATTTGATTCAGCTATTATCAAGGCTACCTAGTCTTGGTCCTAAATCAGCAAAAAGAATTGCGCTTTATCTTTTGAAAAATAAATCGAACTTAATGAAACCTTTGAGTGAAGCAATTACTCATGTTCATACAAATATTATAAAATGTAATGTTTGTGGCAATTTAACTTCTAAGGAGAGCAAATGTACTTGTCTAGATATGAAAACAGATCAAATATGTGTTGTGGAAAATATCGCTGATATGTGGGCGTTAGAATCTACAGGTGTTTTTAAAGGTCAATATCATATCTTAGGAGGAACTCTTTCTGCATTAAACGGATCTAATCCTGAAGATTTGCTAATTAATTCATTAGTTGATCGAATTAAAAAGTTTAATATTAAAGAGGTTATTTTAGCTATATCTGCAACAATTGAAGGTCAAACCACTGCGCACTACATAAATGATAGTTTAAAAAATCTTAATGTAAAAATAACCAAATTGGCACATGGATTACCAGTAGGAAGTGAAATTGAGTATTTAGATGATGGAACCCTGTTTTCCGCTTTTAAATATAGAAATTCATTTAATAAAAATTAAATGTCAATTTTAAATATTTTAAAGGAGCCCAACAAACTTTTGAGACAAAAGTCGGCAGAAATTCAGGTTATTGATGAAAAAATAAAAAATTTAGCAAAAGATATGCTTGAGACTATGTACAACGCCCCAGGTATTGGATTGGCTGCAGTACAAGTCGGCGTATTAAAAAGAATTATCGTGGTTGATATTTCTAAGGAAGATGAGAAAAAAAATCCATTATTTTTGATTAATCCAAAAATTGTCTGGAAATCTGACATTGTCGTTAATAACGAAGAGGGGTGTCTTTCTATACCCGGGTATTTCGGTAATGTTGAGAGGTATGAAAGTTGCAAAGTTGAGTATTTAGATATTGAAGGAAAGCTAAATAAAATTAATGTAAGCGGACTGCTATCGAGATGTATTCAGCATGAGGTAGATCATTGTAACGGGGTTTTATTTATTGATCATTTATCACAATTAAAAAGAGAGATCATTAAAAAGAAAATTCAAAAAAATAACTTATAATAAATGTCATCAAACATAATTTTTATGGGCACTCCAGATTTTGCAATTCCAGTATTAAAAGAAATTAATAAAAATTTCAAATTAAGTTGCGTAATTTCACAACCAGCTAAAAAAGCAAAAAGAGGACATAATATTTTGAAAAGTCCTGTACAAAATTTTGCAGAGCAGAATAAACTAATTATTAAAACTCCAAACAGAATTGAAGATGAATATAATTATTTAAAAGAGATCAAAATTGATCTTGCAGTTGTTGTTGCCTATGGTCAAGTAATACCTAGCAAAATTTTGGAATTATCTAAAAATGGATTTATTAACATTCATGCCTCCCTACTACCTAAATGGAGAGGCGCTGCTCCAATACAAAGATCGATTATGTCTGGCGAAAATATCACGGGTATAACTATTATGAAAATTGAAAAAGAATTAGACAGTGGACCAATCCTACTGAGCAAATCTATTAAATCAAGAAATTTAACTTTTGGTCAATTAGAAAAAAGTCTATCAGAGCTGGGGTCAAAAGTAATAGTTGATTGTATTAATAAAGTACTTAGTGGAAATGCAGAATATATTCCCCAAAAAAAAATTGGAGTATCATATGCAAAAAAAATTACAAAGCTAGATGAGAAAATTGATTGGAATGAAAATGCAGAAAATATTATTTTTAAAATTAATGCATTAAATCCTAAACCAGGGGCGTATTTTGATTATAAAAATGAAAAAATAAAAGTGTATTTAGCTAAAATTTCTGATTTAAAGGCAACTAAACCTGGAATGATTATTGACTCAAAAAAAATTATTATATCGTGTAAAGACCGCTCTATAGAGATATTAGAACTGCAAAGAAGTGGAAAGAAAATTCAACTAAAAGAAAATTTTATCTTAGGATTTAAATTTGATGAACAGATTTAAATGTGTCGTAGAGTACGACGGCGAAAAATTTTGCGGCTGGCAGTCTCAACCCCACAGGAATACAGTACAGCAGTGTATTGAATCTGCTTTACGAAAAATCGTAAAAAAAAAAATTAAAATATTTGGATCTGGTAGAACTGACTCTGGTGTTCATGCTATTGGCCAGGTATTTCATTTTGACTACGATGGACAGTTACAAGGCTTTAAGATTTTAGAGGGAACAAATCATTTTCTAAAAAAAAAAAATATAAGCATAATCAAAGTTCAAAAAGTAAAAAAAAAATTTAATTCCAGAAAAAACGCAATTTTAAGAATTTATCATTATATTATAATTAATCGAAAATCTAACCTCTCTCTAATGAATGGAAGAGCATGGCATGTAAAAAAAAAACTCGATATAAAAAAAATGCAAAATGCTGCTAAAATATTTTTAGGTAAACATGATTTTACAACTTTTCGATCAAAATTCTGTAATGCAAAGTCGCCAATAAAAACAATCGAATACTCCAGGATCACAATATCAAATAAAAAAATCATATATGTTGTAAAATCCAGATCATTTCTACAGCATCAAGTTCGATCAATGATTGGTGCTATAAAATATGTCGGTGAAGGAAAGTGGAATATTGACGACTTAAAAAAGTCAATCAAAAAAAAAAATAGAAATAGCTGTCCTCCTGTAGCTCCTCCTTGTGGTTTATATCTCTACAAAGTACAATATTGAAGATGAATAAAAATCTTCTATGGAAAGCTTCTGATACAATAATTAAATCGTCTAATATTTTTAAATTTTCAAAAAAAATTGAAAATAAACTTAATATAAATTTTAATAAAAACTATAACTCTCTCTGGAATTGGAGTATTAAAAATAATGAAGTTTTTTGGTCAGAACTATGGGATTTTTCAAATATCAAAGGTGAAAAGGGTAAGAGAATTTTAAATAAAAACAAAATCTTTTATAAAAATATTTTCTTTCCAGATGCCAAATTAAATTTTGCTGAAAACTTAATTCCATTCACTTCTAAAGAAATCGCGATATTTAGCTTAAAAGAAAATGGAATAGAAGATTCTATAACATGGGAAAATTTATTTAATGATGTTTGTAAATTTTCAGATTATTTGACCAAAACGAACATAAAAAAAGGCGATGTTGTAGCAGCTTACGTTCCGAATACAATAGAAACTATCGTAGCTTTTCTTGGTTCAACTAAAAATGGTTGCATTTGGTCAAGTTGCTCCCCAGACTTTGGTCCACAAGGCGTGATTGAAAGATTTAAACAAATTGAGCCAAAAGTTTTAATCACTTGTGATCATTACTATTATAATGGAAAAAAAATAAATATATTAGATAACGTTGAAACTATTACTAAATCAATTCCCTCTATAAAAAAAGTAATAGTATTTTCTTACGATAAAACTCAGATCGATAAAAAATATTTGTCTTACTATGATGTTCTTAAAAATTCAAAAAAAGACACAAACTTTCAAAAATTTGATTTTAATCATCCTGTGTATATTCTTTACTCAAGTGGCACAACGGGCATACCCAAATGCATTGTTCATGGATCTGGCAATGCTCTTATAGAACAAAAAAAAGAACTCTTAATTCATTGTAATATAAAAAAAAATGACAAGGTTTTTTATTATACTTCTACAGGATGGATGATGTGGAATTGGCAACTAGCTGCACTTTCCTGCGGAGCTTCTGTTTATTTGTATGATGGGTCACCTTTATACCCTAAAATTGATATATTACTTAAATATTGTTCACAAAAAAAATTTACATTGTTTGGAGTGAGTGCAAAATATTTAGATCATTTAAAAAACGAAAATTATAATAGTAAGCATCTTGATTTAATAAATTTAGAAACTATTTGTTCTACAGGTTCACCACTTATTAGCGAGAGTTTTAATTATGTTTATAATTACATCAAAAAAGATGTTCATTTAGCTTCTATCAGTGGTGGAACAGACGTAGTTGGATGTTTAGTTGCAGGTAATTTATATGACGGAGTTTATGCTGGTGAGATCCAAGGTCCAAGTTTAGGTTTGGATATTGACGTTTTTGACGAAACAGGTAAAAAACTCTCTAACAATCATAAAGGCGAATTAGTTGTTAAGACACCTTTCCCTTCAATGCCCATAAAATTTTGGAATGACAATAACTCAGATAAAATGCACGATGCTTATTTTAATAAATATCCTAATATTTGGTATCATGGCGATTTCATTCAAAAAACTTCAAACAATGGATATATTATTTTTGGTAGATCTGATGCTACGCTTAAACCGGGCGGAGTGAGAATAGGTACTGCAGAAATATATCGTCAAGTTGAAAATTTTACTGAAGTAAATGAAGCTTTAGTTGTTGGACAAAATTATAAAGATGATATTAGAATAATTCTTTTCATTAATTTGAAAGATCAAAATATACTTAACAGTGAATTGCAGGAAAAAATAAAATTTAATATACGTCAAAATTGCTCACCAAAACATGTGCCTTCCATTATTATTGAATGTCCAGAAATACCTAGAACAAAAAGTGGAAAAATTGTTGAAATAGCAGTTAGAAAAATATTAAATGGAGAAAAAATTAACAATTTAGAGGCTATAGCAAACCCAGGATCTCTGGAATTTTTTAAAAATTTGAAAATAAATTAATATGGAAGAAGACGATATAATTAAGGAAAAAAAAATTAAGATTGATGAATTAAGCATTTCTGATATTGAAGAATTGATTAAGGAGTATAAAAGAAAAATAGTCTATCTTGAAAATAAAATTTCTGAGAAAAGGAGTGATAAAATTCAAGCAGAAAATATTTTTAAAAAAAAAAATTAGATTTTAGCTAAAGATTTTACATGAAATTTAGAGCTCTCGGAAATTGATTTTAAATCATATCCACCCTCTAAAACGGAAACTATTTTTCCATCACAATGTTTTGCTGCGTATTCTTTTACCTTAAGAGTTAAATGTTTATAATCAACTGATTCTAGATTAATCTCGGCTAAAGGGTCGTTTTTATGAGCATCAAAACCACAAGATATTAATATAAACTCAGGCTGGTATTCATCGATTTCAATAAATATTTTTTCGTAAATCTTATAAAAATCATTTGATGACAAACCTGCTTTGAGAGGAAAGAAACGTATGTTATTAAAATGACCTCTTACTTGTTCAGTACCATCTCCAGGAGGATAAAATGGATATTGATGCGAAGATATTAAAAATATATTTTTTTTATTGGATATAATTTCGGCTGTTCCATCACCTCTATGTACGTCCCAATCTAAAATTAATACTCTTTTTAAGTTATAATTTTTTACTAAATAACATGCTCCAATAGCAATATTATTAAATATACAAAAACCAGCAGCAAAATTGCTGTGCGCGTGATGTCCTGGTGGTCTTATACTAACAAATGCATTTTGATAAGATCCATCTTGGACATTATCTATAGCAGTCAGAACAGAATTTACTGCATCATAAGATGCTTGTTTTGATCCTTGAGATACAATTGTATCTGAGTCTAAAAAAGCTAAACCATTATTAGGAAATGAATTATTTACTTTTTCTATATACTTTTTATCATGGGCTAGCTCAATCAATTTTGTACTAAAAGTTTTTGTTTCAACCCACTCTGTATTTTTTATATTATCTATTGCAATATTGATTGAAGTTACTCTATTTACATTTTCTGGATGCCCATGCCCATTGTCATGATTTTGATATGTTTTTGTAGTGATCAGACAAGTCTTCACTTATAATAATTTTGTAAAATTTTTTTATATATACTTTTTAATTTTTTTAAATCGGCTATAGGAACCCTTTCATCTACTTGGTGAATCGTTTTATTTACAAGACCAAATTCAATACATGGCGCAATATCTTTGATAAATCTACCATCAGAGGTTCCTCCACCTGTAGTTAGTTTTGTATTTTTACCAGTACTTTTTTTAATTATATTCCTAATCATATTAACAGTTGAGTTGGGTTTACAAAGAAATACGCCCCCCGTTTCCTGAAACTTAATATCATATTTACATTTGTATTTTTTTGAAGTTTTTTTAATTATTTTAGATATTTTGCTCTTAAGACTTTTACTTGTATGTCTATCATTGTATCTAATATTGAAAATTGCACTTGCTTTTGATGGGATTACATTGTCTGCAAGATTATTTATATTAATTTTTACTATTTCCAAATTTGATGCCTGAAAATTTTTTGAACCATTATCTAATTTTTTGCTTTTAATTTCATTTAAAATTTTAATTAGAGGTGTTGACGGGTTTCTTGCTTTATTTGGGTAAGCAACATGACCTTGAATACCACTAATCGTTATATATCCTGTTATACTGCCTCTTCTACCTATTTTGATCTCTTCTCCAAGCTTGTTTGGATTTGTTGGCTCACCAATCAAACAAAAGTCTATTTTTTCCTTTTTTTTTTTTAAATATTTAACAACTTTTTTCGTACCATTAATAGCAACACTCTCTTCATCACCTGTGATCAAAAAGCTAAGTGAGCCATTAAAGTTTTTATTATCTTTTAAAAATTCATAGGTAGCAGAAATAAAACTCGCAATATTACCTTTCATATCGGCAATACCCCGACCGTATAGCACCCCGTTCTTTATTTGACCACCAAAAGGATTAACTGACCATTTTTTTAAATCACCTATAGGCACAACATCTGTATGTCCAGCAAAACATAAATGAGGTTTCTTAGTACCAATCTTAGCATATAAATTTTTAATTTTGTATGTACCTTTCTCTTTGAATTCTAAAATTTTACATCTAAAGCCAATTTTTTTGAGAGATCTAGCCACGTAGTTAATCGCCCCCTTATCAAGTGGTGTTACACTTGCAAATTTGACAAGATCTTTTGCAATTTTAATTTCGTTCATTTCTTAATCTCTTAGCAACTCATTGATGCTAGTTTTTGATCTTGTTTTTTCATCAACTGTTTTAATAATGTGTACTGCATATAAATCTTTATGAGCACCGGGCACAATTACAGAGTAGGGCGGAATAAATCCTTTTGTGATTTCGCCTGTCGATCGATTTACTATTTTTGTACTTTGTCCAATATAACACCCCATCGATAGAACACTTCCTTTACCAACAATTACTCCTTCAACTACCTCAGACATAGCACCTACAAATACATCGTCCTCAATTATAGTAGGTAAAGCTTGAGCGGGCTCTAATACTCCTCCAATACCTGATCCAGCAGAAATATGACAATTTTTACCTATTTGGCAACAACTACCAGCCCTTGAAAAAGTATCCATCATAGTACCTTCATCAATGTAGACACCTGAATTCACGTAACATGGCATTAAAACAACATTTTTTCCAATAAATGACCCTTTCCTAACTTGTCCATTTGGAACAAATCTAAAACCAGCTTTTTCATGTTCTTCCTTACCCCAACCTGCTGTTTTACCTTTCAACAAATGTGATTTATCATACCAGCTACTATAAGGTCCACTAAGTGTATCCATTGGGTTTGTTCTGAAACTCAGCATTATTGCTTTTTTAATCCATTGATTAGTATTCCATTTATCACCTTGTTTTTCTGCAACTCTAATCTTTCCTTTATCAAGAAGATCAAAAGTTTCACTTATTGAATCTAAAATTTCTTTGCTCGATTGAGGATTAATTTTTTCTTTATTATCCCATGCCTCATTTATAATTTTCTCTGTAGTCATGCTACTTTCTTATTTATATCTTCTAAAAATTTAGTCAAATTTTTTACTCTAAAATCCACGTGATTCCCATCAAAACCCTCTTTGCAATATTTGTCGTCATTTTCTATCCAAGCGGTTTTTATACCAAGCTGATGTGCCGGCAGTAAGTTTTTAGCAATATCCTCAAAAAAAATACTCTTTGAACAATCGATTCTATATTTATCAATCAGTTTTTTATACGGTGCTATATCTGGCTTAGGAATGTAATCAGAGTCAACAATATCAAAAATTCCACTGAAATTATCTTTAATACCCAATTTTAATATTGTTGTTTCAGCGTGTTTTTTTGACCCATTTGTAAAAATAATCTTTAATCCAGGTAGCTTTTTCAATTCATAATTTAACTTTTCGTTCTTATTTAAAAAACTATAATCAATATCGTGTACAAATTCCAAAAAACGTTCAGCGTTTATGTTATGTTTTTTCATTAATCCATTTAATGTTGTTCCGTGCTCGTGAAAATATTTATTTTTTATTTTTAAAGCCTCAGTTTCATTAACACTGAGTTCATCAATAATAAATTGGCACATTTTTTTATCTATTTTACTAAAAATATTTGTAGTCGAAGAATATAAAGTATTATCTAAATCAAAAATCCAAAATTTAATATTTTTTAAACTAATCATTTACTATTAGAGTTCCTGCTCCAGCTTCAGAAAATAATTCATATAAAACTGCATGTGGTTTTCTTCCGTCAATTATCACTACACCCGAGACACCTTCTTTTAGACACGATATACATGTAAGTATTTTAGGTATCATTCCTCCAGTAATTACACCGTTAGAAATTAAATTATTTGCTTCAGATACTGTTAATTTTTCAATCAATTTTCCGCGCTTATCATTTACACCAGGTACATCGGTCATTAGCAAAAGTCTATCAGCTTTTATTTTTTCTGAAATTTTTCCTGCTACTGTATCAGCATTTATATTATAGACTTGTTCTGTTTTATCAATTCCAATAGGCGCAATAACCGGTATTTTTTTATTCGCTAATAATTCGTTTATTATTTTTTCATTTATTTGATCGGGATCTGCAACAAATCCTAAGCTTGGGTCTTTTGATCCTTTTACTTTTATTATATGGCAATTTTTTGCGGTGACAGGTTCAGAATTAACACCATATTTTTCTATTGAATTTACTAAATCTGGATTAATTTCGTTAAGCAATACGTCTTCAACAATTCCTATTATATTAATATCTGTTACCCTCAATCCATCGATAAATTTGCTTTCAATTTTGTTTTGATTTAGTCTTTGTTGAATCTGAGGACCTCCCCCGTGAACAACTACTGTATTGACACCAATCTTGTTACACACAGCAGCATCTTCAGCAAATGCTTTTGATAACTTTAGACTAGCCATTACTTGACCTCCATACTTTAGAACTATTTTCTTATTTTTGTATTTTTCTAGAAACTTTTTAGCCTCATTTATAGGAGGAGCTTCTTTAGGCCAAATTTCTGATAAGTTCATTATACTGTTTTTGTCTTTGTTTTCCTTATTATCACGTACTGTTGTGCCATGGTAAGTACGTTATTAATAGTCCAGTAAACTACAAGACCTGAGGGGAACGAAGCTAAAAGTATTGTTAAAAAGAAAGGAAAAAACATAAATATTTTTGCTTGAATAGGGTCGGGTGGAGCAGGATTTAGTTTTTGTTGTATCCACATTGTCAATCCCATTAATATCGGCCATATTCCAATGATTAAGAAACTCGGCGGATCCCAAGGTATTAGTCCAAATAAATTAAATATTGTTGTTGGATCAGGTGCAGATAGATCCTGTATCCATCCAAAAAAAGGAGCATGCCTCATTTCTAAGGTTACAAATAGTACTTTATAAATTGCAAAGAAGAATGGCAACTGTATTAAAACTGGAAGGCAGCCACTAACCGGATTTACTTTTTCTCTTTTATACAAATTCATCATCTCCATTTGAATTTTTTGTTTGTCATCTTTATATAAATCTTTAAGTCTTTGCATTTCAGGCTGTAGAGCTTTCATTTTTGCCATAGATACGAAAGAATAATTAGCAAGTGGAAAAAATATTAATCTTACTGCAGCCGTTAACAGAATAATTGCAATACCAAAATTACCAGAAATTTTATATAGATAATCGATTACAAAGAAAATTGGTTTTGTGAAATAAAAAAACCAGCCCCAGTCAATTGCCAAATCAAATTTATTTATACCTGACTGTTCTGCATATCCATCAACAACAGAAACTTCTTTAGCACCAATAAATAAAGTTGCTACATTCTTTTTAGTTTCATTTGAATTGATTATTGTTGGGTCTGTAATAATATAATTTGCTTTAAACTGTTTATCATAAGTAAATTCTGCATTGAAATTTTTACCTCTTTGTGGAATTATGGCAGATAACCAATATTTATCTGTAATTCCAAACCATCCACTATTATTTTTATAAGCTTCCTTTTTCTCAATAATATCTTCATAAGATAATTCTTTTAATTCTTCACCTACCACTGCAATCAAACCCTCATGCAAAATATAAAAATTTTGCACATCTGGTTTTTTATTTCGTGTTATCTGAGAATAGTGAAATAAATTTATATTCTTTTGAGACAAATTTTGAACTGAGTCCTCTATGATTATCAAATATTTATCATCTATAGTAAGCTTTTTTTTGAATATTAAACCTTCATTATTGTTCCATTGAATTGTAACAGGTTTTTTTGGGGCAAGAGTATTATTTCCAATTACTCTCCATCTACTATTATGATTAGGTACTTTTATATTTTCAGACGTAGCCCAGCCAGTTTCTAAAAAATATCCATTTTCAGATTTTTTTGGATTAAGTATAACAACTTGCTTACTATCTTCATTTAAAGTTTCCTTGTAATTTTTTAGAGTAACATCATCTATTAATGCTCCATTTAATGATATTGTACCAAAAATTTTTCCATTTATAATATTTATTCTATCGGATTGTTTTATAGCATCTTGACGTGTAATTTTTTTTTCTGGCTCTTTAATTTTAATTTCTGGAGCTTGTGGTTTGCTTTCATTATTTTCTACAATTGTTTTATCGTCTGAAGTTGTATTTTCTATTTCAGGCGGGGGAAACATTACCGACCAAATTACAATTACTGCAGTTGATAAAATTACTGCTAATAATACATTTTTACTATCCATTTAATTTATCTTTCTCTACCGGGTCGAATCCAGACTTTGCTCCTAAAAATTTAATTGGATGACATTTTAAAATTCTTTTAAAAGTTAAAAAGATTCCGACAAAAAATCCTTTTTTTTCTAATGCTTCAATACAATACTCTGAACATGTTGGTAAAAATCTACAATTATTTCCTAATAGTGGTGAAATAAAAAATTTATATATTTTAACCACAGTTATCGCCAGTATAGAGAATATTTTATCGATTATGCACATTTATATTTCAAGTAACTTAAATTTTAATTCTTTAACAATTTTTTTAAAGTCTGTATTATATATCTTTTGTTTAGCAAAAATTGCATATTTGTAATTAGTTTTAAATTTTATTTTTAAATCTTTAATTGCTTCTCTAGTTGCATTTTTTAACTTCCTTTTTAATTTATTTCTATATGCTGCATTTCCTAGCTTTTTTGCAGATACACAACTTAACAAAACTTCGTTTTTCTTCTCAGAACTTTTTTTTTGATAATAAATTGTAAAGTACTCAGTTGATATTTTGTTTGCACTCATAATATCTTTAAATTCTTGTTTTTTTTTTAATGATATTAGCTGTAATCTACTACTCATATTTAAGCAGAAAGCTTTTTTCTTCCCTTTGATCTTCTTCTGGATAGAACTTTTCTACCATTCTTTGTTGACATTCTAGATCTCCAGCCATGTCGACGCTTTCTTACTTTCTTGCTAGGTTGAAAAGTGCGCTTCATTGATATATTTAAATTTCAGCATTTATAAGTAATTCAATATAGGATGTACAGTATAAAATTATAACTTATGCAAATTTCTAAATTTAAAATAATGCTTTTAGGCGTTTATATTACCACTGTGGCTATAGTGGTCTTTTTATTTTTTTACTATGGCGTCACTTCATTTCTTAATCCAGACTATTTAATGAATAATAGAGATAGTATTTTTTCCTATATCGATAGATATAAAATAATTATAGCAATAGTCTATTTTGTTTCGTCGGTAATATGGGTTTTTTTATTAGGGTTTGCCTCAATTCCCTCAATCTTTGCAGGTCTAGTTTTTGGTTCTTATTTAGGCTCAGTATTATCTATATTCTCTTTTACGATTGGTGCTACATTATTATATTTTTCTGCTAATAAACTATTCAAAGATAGTATTTCTGATTATATTAAAAAAAAATATCCTTTGATAGTAAAGAATATAGATGAAAATATTTTTGGATATTATTTTTTTTTAAGGTGCATACCAGGTATCCCATTTGCTATTAAAAATTTAATACCTGTAATATTTAATATGAAAATATCTTCTTACTTTTCGGCCACTTTTTTTTCAGAACTAACACCTACTATAATTCTCGTTAGTTTATGTTCTGGAATAGGAAAAGCTTTAAGAGCTGGGGAAAGTATTAATTTTTTAATTTTAAAAAAACCTGAAATTTATATACCGGTAATCGCTCTTGGTTTGTTTGTTTTAATTGCGAATATTATCAAAAAAAAATATTTTTATAAGCAATCTAAAACTTGAATAAATCTTATAATAAACATATAATTTAGATATGACTTTTCAATTACCAAAATTAGACTACTCAAAATCATCCTTATCTCCTCACATGTCGGAAGAAACTTTAGATTTACACCATGGCAAACATCATCAAACTTATATAACAAACTTAAACAATTTAATAAAAGACTCAGGTCTAGAAAATTCTTCTCTTGAGGAGATAGTTAAAAAAACATCAGCGGATCCATCAAAAATTGGAATATTTAACAATGCAGGTCAACATTGGAATCATATTTTGTTTTGGAAGTGTATGAAGCCAAAGGGAGGTGGAGTGTTACCTGGTAAATTAGAAAAAAGAATAAATTCCGATTTTGGAAGTGTAGACAAATTTAAAGAACAATTTATTCAAGCAGGAGTTACACAATTTGGATCTGGCTGGGCATGGCTAGCAATTGATAAAGGAAAACTTATAGTGACAAAAACCGCTAATGCCTCAAACCCTTTAGTAAATAATATGAAGCCGATATTAGGTTGCGATGTATGGGAACATTCATATTACGTAGATTATAGAAATCGTAGACCTGATTATTTAAAAAGTTTTATTGAAAACCTTGTAAATTGGGAATTTGTAGAGTCGCAACTAGACTAATTAATCCTCGTTATCATAATTAGCATTTTTATTAGCCATTAAAACAGAAAATACACCAATGATAAAAAATATTACTGAAAACATGATGATTATGTTTTTTTGACTAAAAAGATCTAAAATCAGCGCAAGAAAACACAATAATATTAAAATAATCGGAACTCCAATTTGGTATTTTGCTAAATTTTTATGTTTCTTTTTAATTTCTTGTCCTGACTCAATTTTGGCTTTTAAAAAATCTCTGATTGAGTAAAACGCTAACAACTTCCCTTCACTATTGCTAACAGGCATATGTCTAATACCATACTCTTTCATATTTGATATTACATTATCGATAGAATCTTCTTCGGTCGCAGTCAAAATATCTGAAGTCATAATTTCCGATGCAGTAGTTAAATCTGGATCTTTTCCTTCTAAAACTAATCTAGTAACAATATCTCTCTCAGATACGATACCTATTAGCTTATTATTTTCAGTTATAGGTATGGCCCCAATATTCCTGTCCCGCATTTCTCGTGCAATTTCACTCACTGGTCTTTCTTTTTCACAGATTGTTAACTCGGATTTAAGTTTGTATTTTTTCAAGTCTGAAATTTTCATATTAAAAAAGTATATTAATTATATTTATTTTGAAAGTTTATCTTTCATCAGTTTTTTAGCTTTTAAAAATAGCCTTACCATTTTTAGTTGATTTATCCTTTTTGTATTTACATTTCTAGGTGAAGGATGGTAGCAGCCAACTAAATAAAAATTGCCAACTTTAAATACAGCGTTATGCTTAAATTTATACTTTGTTTTCAAATTATAATAATTAATGAAATATTTAATACATGCATCAAAAGCTACTTTACCTAATGCAATTAAAACTTTTTTGTTTTTTAAAAACATTAATTCCCTGTCAAAAATTGAAAAGCAATTATTGAGTTCTTGTGCTGTGGGTTTATCTTCAGGTGGAACACATTTTAAAGCAGTAGTAATATATGTATTATATAATATTAATCCATCCTCTTTATCAAGTGAATAGGGATGATTACAAAGGTTTGCTTTATGCAAACACTTAAATAAAAAATCAGCAGATTTATCACCTGTAAAAACTCTACCAGTTCTTGTAGCACCGTGAGCAGCAGGAGCTAAACCAATAAATAGAATCTGAGCAGTTAATTTTCCATACCCTACTATTGGTTTGCCCCAATATTTTTGGTTTAAATACGATTTTCTTTTTTTTTGAGAAATTAATTTTCTAAATTTAGTTAATCGAATACATTTATCACATTTAAAAACTTGTTGTTTAAAACTTTCAAAGTTTAAATCTGTCACTTTATTAATTCACTAATTTTTCTCGCTTCACCAATTTTAAATAATGTTGCATCATTTACACTATACCCAAACTTTGACGCATTTTTTTTAAATCTTTGTGCAGGTTCCATTATTGGTTCTAATGACAATACAACTGTTCCCCAGTGCATACCAATAAGTTTTTTACTATTTAGGTCTTTGCCAATCTGAAGTGCCTCTTCAGGGTTAGTGTGGTATATAGATGAGTCTTTTTTAGGAGCCATAGGAAAAAAATTATATGCGCCTATGTTAATAAAAGTAATATCAATAGGACCGTACTTTTTACCTAGCTCTTTATATATGTTCCCATATCCGGTATCACATAAAAACAAAATTTTTTTAACTTTATATTCTATTAAAAAACTTCCCCAAAGAGACTTGTTAGTATCCCATAGTGACCTCTTGGACCAATGTATTGATGGTAAAAAAGTAAAAGTTATGTCAGTATATTTTTTTTGATCATACCAGTCTAATTCAGTAATTTTTTTGTAATTATTTTTTTTAAAATGTTTTGATAATTTTAAAGGCATCAAAACTTCCGCATTTTTAAATGGAAAATTTTTTATAGTTCTTGTGCTCAAGTGATCATAATGATTATGTGTTTGTAGAAAATAATTAATTTTTGGTAAATTTTTTAAATCAATCGCAGAATCTACATATCGTTTAGGACCAAAAATTAATGGACCCATATTTTTTTCAAATACAGGATCAGTGATAATCATATTATCGCCAAGTTTTATTAAAAAAGTTGCGTGGCCTATCCATAAAATATAGTCCTCATTTTTTAATTTATTAATACTTTCTAATACCTGATCTTTTGGCACCACATGATCTGAGGGTATGGAAATTTTAATTTTCTTTTTCTCTTCATTAAAAGTCTTGTATGACCATTTAAAGTTAGGATCTCTTATTGGGGAACCTTCAGGGTTCCTAAATTTTCCATGTGGCATATGATGATATTTACTTTCACTAAAAGCTGAGTTAAATAATACAAATAGTAGTATTAAAACATAATGTATAATTTTTTTCATCTTAATTATGATTAATAAGATAATAAATTTTTTAAAATATTACAAACCATCCAGAGAGTGGAGATTACCTTTTTTATTGTTAGTATCAACAATACCACCAACTTTATTAACTCATTTTGCATGCGTAAAATATGGTATAAGTATTGGAGTTACTATAGGTTTTTTTGGTTCAATCCCAATAGTTATTTATACTTGTTGGAAAATATTTATGGATGACTGGTTAGAGGACGATTAAAATGCCCACAACAGATATTATATTTTCATATGCAGTATTAGGTGGTGGCGCGCTAATAGTTTATCTAATTTTAAATTTGGTTAAGGATCGCATTGAAAAGAGTGCCAAAAAAACAAAAAAAAGAAAAAAACGAAAATAATCTTACTCTTAACTTAATTATTCACAAAGTTAGTAAGTAAGTAATCGTAAAAGTTTAATTTATTGATCAAAGTGGAATCAAAAAAAGAACATCTAAATCTTTATTAAGATATTAACAATTAGGCTGCTTTTATATGTCTATTTTCTAAAATTGTTGCCACCAAATGAACTCTATTAATCTCACTCCCATTAAAAAAATTATGGTATTTTGTATTATCGGTAATATAAGCATTACCATCTGCTGGAAGATGGTAGCTTTCTTCCTCAATAATCATTCTGCAACCAATATTTGTAATTATTGGTATATGTAATCTCATTTCTGGATCACGGTGCCATGATAAACATGATCTTGGTGGTTTCATTAAAAACCTTACTCTTCCGAGTTTAAATCTTTTTGTAATTTTATTATAAACTTCTTCAACATAAGTAGATTTAAATTCTGGACAAATTTCATTATAAGAGGCTTCATCCACCTTATCTAATCTTTTTTCCTCGTTTTTTGTTTCGTTAGGGTAGGTCCAATATAATCCACGTACATCTCCTCCCGTAATTGAATTAGGATCGTTAGGTTTCCTATTAATGCAAATGCAGTTAAAATCTTTTAAATTTGGATTATCCGTCACGAAGTTTTTAGTGCAGTTTTCGTATGCATCTCTTAATTTTTCAATATTAATATCTAAGTCGTTAATTACTTCAACGTATTTCATTACTAGCAATTTACACTAGGAAAAAATCACTTTAAACAAATTAATAGTCGCATAAAGCTCAATTTTTCTTATAAGGCTTAATTATTTTACCATTTTCTAATTTAGGAGGATTATATTTCTCACCAGGTTTAGTATCATCTAAAAATCTAAAGTATAACAATATACCTAATAACAAAATTATACTGATAAGGCTAAGTTTTATTATTGGATACTTGGTTTTCTTTTTTAAAATTAAATTTGATAGATAAAAAATTAAAAACGGAGATAAAATAGCTAATACAACAAGAATTTTTTTTAACATTAATAATTATAGCATTTTTTACAAATGTTTGTGTAGGTGAATATCAAAATGGGCCTATAGAAGGCCCATTTTGTATGTAACAGAGAGGTTATAGGGAGAATTAGTCTCTGATAGAGTACGCAACTACTCCTGTTTCTGCTACGTCCGTACCTTTTCTTTGTGCTTCGTCACTTACTCTAATACCTATTGTTGATTTTAGAATAGTCCAAATTACGAACGATGCCGCAAACATGAAGACATTGATAGATAATACACCAATCAATTGCGCACCAAAATTTGTATCTGCGTTTGTTAATGGAACTGCTAAAGTACCCCAAACACCTGCAACTAAGTGTGCTGGTATCGCTCCAACTACATCATCTATTTTTAACTTAAATAAAAGTTGAGTTGAGAAGTACATTACTAAT
>MDTG01329986.1_pt1 | contig 51145 bp, 47 predicted proteins | sample 811421 | NCBI WGS metagenome assembly MDTG01 (sample SAMN05326645, study PRJNA326480) | marine metagenome | isolation source: seawater | place: Pacific Ocean: South East | collected 2011 | reverse complement strand
GGCTTTGGTTATCACCTTGGCTTTGGTTATCACCTTGGCTTTGGTTATCACCTTGGCTTTGGTTATCACCTTGGCTTTGGTTGTTACCTTGGCTTTGGTTATCACCTTGGCTTTGGTTATCACCTTGGCTTTGGTTATCACCTTGGCTTTGGTTGTTACCTTGGCCTTGTTGCTCTTTATTTTTCTCATCTTTCAGAATTGCAATAATTTCATCTGCCAATACTGAAATCTCATGTGTTGATTGAGTATCTATAACTTTACGTAGTAAAGCATTAAGACGAACCACAACACCTTTCGGAAAAACATTTTCAAGTGCTGCCCTAGCTGTATCTAAATATGAATTTAGAACATCCTGACCAACTACTTGTGACTGTAACCAATACAGGCTAAAGGCTAGCAGTATTTGTGCGGGATGTTCATTATCTGAAACATGCTCATAATGACCAGCTTGGGCCATATATCGAGCAACCTCATTTAATGTCTGGGCAGTTCCCGGGTATATTTTTATCATTTCTCTTTCAATTCGACAGTCCTCTAGTATGTTAACTAAAGTGGAATGTAATCCAGGACGTCTTGATGTATTGAAATCAGTAAATCTAACATGTGCAGCTTCATGAGCTAAATACCCCCAAACAGCATCCATATATGGATAACCCTCTGGAATGCTAGGCAAGTTAATTGACTTACCATCTGTACAAGCGGTATCGCCACCTATGCTAATTTTTACACCGAACTTTTCACCGTATGCAGCTGCTACGATTGGTAGTGCGCTATAAATTGTTTTACGTTTAGACATTGTATTCTCCTAGTTGGATGGCAAAGATGAAAGCCACCTATAAAGGTGGCAACATCTTTGAAGTTTATTTACTTGATTAAAAAAACGCGTCTTCGTCTTCAAAATCAGGCATAACGACCTCTTTTTCACTCATTTCATCGGCATATACCGCTTCATGTGCGTACTCAGGCTCTTTCTCTATTTCATAATCATTCACCTGTTCAAGTTCATGACTATTATTTGGGAGATCACCACTTTCTTCCGAGGTGCTTTTCTCTGCAAATTGCTCAAAAAACTTATCTATATCAGCATCTAAGCTTTCAATGACAAGTTCGTTTTCATCTTTAGTTGAAGATAATAATGCTATATCTTCATCCAAGTTGGCCTCTTTACTCTCTTCTGTCGTTAGTGATTCATATAAAGGTTCGTTACTGCCTTCATTGGTTGAGTCATTAACTTGCTTGACTTCCGTATCAGCGCCAGATATTACACTGGGGGTTACTGAATCAGTCATGCCAGCCAAAGTTACAGCACCGTTAGCATATTCTTCAATACGCTGGCGATTACTCATAATAAGTACTGCTGCAACAACTTGATAAAAGAAAGCACCTTGAACAACTCGGCCTTGTGAGTGTTGCTCATATCCTCGCAAGGTTTCATCTAATAGATCAACTAACGGGGTTAATGAGCCATTTAAAAATGACAGGCCATCAACTTTGTCGCGAATCTTTTTCAGAGTAATGCGGGTTGTAACATTACATGTTACTCGGCCAGATAAATTTCTTGAGTAAAATTTATCTGCTTCATCAGTAACTTCATCTAAAAGATCTCGGCCAAGACTTTCAATTTTTCTGTCGAGGTTTTTTGCTGTTGGATCGTCATCATTTATTGGTTGGATCATGAAAACTTGATATTCAAAGCCTATTCTTTTTTCTACTACAGATCTCGGTAAGGCACCTGCACGAATAGCCATTTCATATTCTGGGTTTTCTGAAATCCATTCATTCACTGCAGCGTTATAACCGCTGAGGAAAGATTGTTTTAACGCTTCAAACTCGTGGTTTATTTCATTAAGTTTGAAACATATTTCATCTGATTTGCTAGCTGGCACAGCAAAACCATTCATAAATGGCATACCGTAAGCTAATAATAATCGGCGTGTTTCTGTTTTCAAGCGATTAAAGCCTTTAAGCTTTGCTGGATCACAGATTTTTTTCGAGCCTAATTGGGCTACTTTTTCTGGAGGAATTTCCCCACCTTCAGCAAGCTTAAAATCAGCTGCAGCAAGTCGGGTTTGTCCACTCCAAATGTCGAAATCTACGTGAATCACACAAAGATTTTCGAGGTGTTTAACTGTATTACTCATGATGCTCTCCTAAATGGATATAGGGGCGCACCTGATACCCTGCGGGCTCGATGCGTCCCGTTGGGATGGTTGTTAATGTTTATATACTGTTTATTTATAGAAGCCAGTTACCTCATTTTCACCCATAAGTGGGTAAAACTTGTTCTAAAATAACTTATTCAAATCATGAATAAGCCATAAGGTTTTGTATTGTAAATCTTACTTCTTATGTTAAGTGTAAGCTAAGCTGTTTCCGCCCTTTTCGGGAGTAAACTTATTTATTTCGGCTTTTCCTCCTTTCCCATGCAGACTAAATTTGTTCATCATGGGAAAGGGAGCGTATGCCCCCAAACTAATTTTATTAACTATTTGATGCCTTCTAGGCTTAAAGTTGCTTCATCGACCAGTTGCTGATTGACAATTGTAGTGCCAACCCAGCCGATACAAGCTTCACCCGCCATTTCCATATTTGAGTTCCCGGATATGTCGGGCTCAACTAAGATAACCTTGACTGGTATTTTAGAAGAGGCTAAAACATCAAATTGACCATTTTCATTTTGCTTCACAATAATAGTGTTCATTCATTTACCTCATTGTATTATTTAAACAAAGGGTAACTCCCCTCTGGGTGTTACCCTTTGGGTTAATGTAAGTTTTTTGTAAACTAGGTAAGCCTTTTAAAAATAAAATGACTCTGCTTTTTCACTCATGTTTTGAAGAGGTGCAAGTATCGCCTCATCGACTACATAGCGTGGATTAATAGACTCGCTTACCGTTACTCGGCAACGCTCATCAGATTTTGCTCTATATGTCTCGATATCATCAGGTTTGATATTAGATGCTTTTTCTTCAAGTAATTTTTTGTAGTTTACACGGCCACTAACTTTATACCTTGTAACCATTAAACCACCGTAGTCAGCTTGTAGGTATCCTCCCATTAGTGACTTCATATCTTCGAGTAACGGTTTCTGTTTCTCACTGAGTTCACTCAATCGCTTTTTCAACTCTTGGGCTTCAGCTTCATAGATTCGATACTCTTCAGCTGCACTAATCCAGCGCTCGGCTTCTTTATGTTTAGGGATATACAAATCACGTTCAGGGTCTTTTTCAGGCTCTTGACGCTTTTGTACTTGCTCCCAAAACTTTTCAGCTTCCACCAGCAGTTGCTTGTGCATAACATCATCGCGATTAATAACAAAATCACGAATTTCACCGTTATACCAAAATACTAACCAACCACTCTTTGCGCCGGTTACAAGTAATTGGTGCTGAACTTGTACATAGTAAAGTTTATAGGGTTCGCTATTTGCACCGTTAGTGCAAACATCATTCCATACACTTTCACTTGGGCATTTTAATTCTACCGGTTGGTTCGTACTATTAAGCCCATCTAATGAAGCTCTTAGCAGTGGGTTTTTAACAGATTGAACACATGCAGGTAAAAGTAAGTCATTGTGTTTAGCTTCAAAAGCCTGGCGAGCTTTATCTTCATTTACAACCCCTAGGCGTACCAGAGGGTTTAAACTAAGATCGACTTCTTTTGCATAGCCAGTTTTTTCGGCCCAAAGTCGCCACTTAGTTTTGTAGGGCGAGCGATTAAGCAAGATAATAGCATCAGTAGCAGTTAATCCACCTTTTCGCCACTCTAACCAGTCATCATCTCGTTGAGATAAGTTTACGATTTTCATATATCTCTCCTTTTATTAAAGAGAGATCCCCCCTTTCGGGAGGAAACTCCCGAGGGGGTTAAGCGTTTTCTTCACCAAAAAAATTATCTTCTTCGGGTGAAAACTCTTGTTCTTGGGGTTGGTGAATGTTTTCATCTTGATGTGAAGTTTCAATAACTTCATTCTCGACCTCTACATCACTTTCCCCTATGGCTTCCACTTCTCTGTTTTGCAGATATTTGGTTGCATACTCTAGCTCAGCACCATGAAAGCGCTCTTCGCTATACTGGTAGGCAGCACTCCAAGCATTTTGCTTTTCTGCGCGCTCCGCCAATTGTTTTAAAAGTGGGTTCAATTGCTTGAACTCTACTTGCATTGCATTTGATGAGTCGCTGCCTCCCTCAATTGTAGCCTGAGGTTGGGTAAGCACTACATCTCCCATATCTTTTATGCGCTCAGCTTCGTCTTGGTCGTAGATACCTCCAAAACCAAAAGCGATACGTGAACACTGAATTATACCCTTATGACGAAGCTGTCGCTTCGTATGTGTCTGCCATGGGCCATCTACTACATAAGACCCATTACGACCATTCCCTTTAAATGGAGCTCGATAAACTTCATCTAGGAACTCTCTGATCCTTATTGGCCGTGTTCTATCTTTACGATAAATAATAGCTTCGATCCATTCAGGGCTATCTACTTTGGCACCATCCATTCTGACCATTTTGTCCGAATACACGAACTCAATGCCGTCATATTCTGGGTGATCATTGATTATACGACTCCAACCATCAATACCCACAACAGGGATAATGCCATTTTGCTTATCGGGAAAAGCATAAATTTCCCGAGTAAAAGGGTTTAGGTTATATTGCTCAGCAACAATCAACAAAGTCATCATCTGCTCGTTGGTTGGCGCGCTCCCATCCTTTTGTTTGAATGCAGTAGCTTTTAATGTATCAAAAAACTTCGTGCTATCCACACCGTATCGAGTTGCAATACGGGTAACTAAAGATTTATTGTCTTGCATGGTATTTCTCCTAGCTCTTTCATAGAACTGATTGAATTAGGGCACCATTCCCTAACGGGAATAGCACCCCGTTAGGGTTAAAATTAAACTTTAAATCAAGCCACGTTCAGCAAAAGATACCGTTGACTCAGTACCAACTATAATGTGGTCTAAAACCTCCACATCTATGAACTTGAGTGCATTAATAATCTTTGTAGTTATGGCTTTATCGCTTGTTGATGGTTCAGCTAAACCACTTGGGTGGTTATGACAGAGAATCAACTTACAGCTATTTTTATTCATTACCGATTTAATTATTTCACGAGGGTAAACACTCGCTGAAGCAATTGTTCCGGTAAATAACGTTTCCAACTCAATAACCCGATGCTGGCTATCAAGGTGGATCATGGCAAAAACCTCTTTCTCTTCAGTAGCATATATAGCCCGAAGATAATCAGTTACTGCACTTGGACTATTAAACATAGTCCCTTTCTTTAACTTATTTTTAGCTAGCTTAATTGCTAGCGCTATTATTTCATCTGCATCCAAAGAACCTGTGATTTGGTACTTACCAGGTACGTCAGTTACTTTTAAATTTGATATATTCATTTTGCATCTCCAAAAAGTTATTTATAGAGATACAGCTACCCCGCAGGGAATGTATCCCTATAGGGTATGTGTGCCAAAATTATTAAATGTTATTTTGGCGTTTATTAAATAAGAGAAAAATTCTCAGTTCATTTTTCAAAAATAACAATCTTCTATGTCTGTGTTGGCACCTTGCCAATCAAATATTTCAGTTGTTAAATTTAACTTTGCGGCATCACTACGAACTTCACTGTAGTTAAACCCCATCGACTCTATTACGTTTTCTAGCGAGCTAAACTCTGAGTAAATAATAGAGCTGCCCTTGTCATCACAAATATTAACTAATTCATTGCTAACACTTTCCCACTCTTCATGAAATCGCTTTTGCAAGTGAATCATCATAAGAAAAGGCTTGTGACCATGAGCATTAGTTATTTCACCTGCACCCTCAAGTGTTTTTGGGTGTAGTGTGTTTTCTTTATTAGATGAACAAACTTTGAGCTTAAAACCACTCTCTGTTGTTATAGCTTCTATTGGTTCATCTTCAGTGCTTACTCCAACATTGCATCCTAAAGCTTTACCGCTTTTACCAAGAACTCCAATGATAAAGCCAAGAAGAAGCCTTTTCGCTTCTTCTCCTTTTAAAGCTGTAGGTGGAGATATATGCCAATTAATTGTGCTATATGCACGATTATCCACATCAAGCTTGAGTGCGTTTACCATTGCCTCATCCAAATCATCTGGCTGAAGTTTTGGTTCAAGCTGTTCTAATGCGACAGACTTGGTGTTCATACAATCCCCTTAGCGCCATTGTTCGCCAAACACATCCTTCGATATACGAAGAATCGCCTCACTTTCTTCATTAGAAGACCGGGTTAGCAGTGCTTGTTCCAATGCATACTTAAGTGTATTGGGAGCTCCACGAAATTGAAGTGAAAGCTTTGCCCAACGTACAAGTGTACGAGTTGACATAGTTACACCAATTTCTCCATCATCACCGCTCTCACCCATGAAAAGCCTACGAATTTCATTTGCAGTTTTAACCATGCCTTCTCGAATGCTTTCATTTAGAGTTGGTGCTACGCGACTGAGAATATCCATCTCAGTAGCAGGTTCTGCATAACCTACTTTAATGAATCTATAACGATCCATTGCAGCGATGTTTTGCATCATTACACCCTGATATCTACCTGTTGGATCACCAGACCCTGTAGAGTTACCAGTAACCACAACACGAAACATTGGGTGCGGTTTGATTATTTCACCACCATTCTGAGATATAACCAAGGGGCGTCCTTCCAGTACATCGTTTAGACCTGAAAGTTCTGCTGGGTCAGCCAAATCAATCTCATTAATGAGGAGGATTTGACCATGTTTCATAGCGGTAGCAAGTGGGCCATACATGAATTTCATGATAGGTGCTTCACCGGGCTTTGGAGAAATTAAAGCATGGTGCCCTACTAAGTCTGCTAGCTCCATACGACCATTAGCCGTAATTTGCTGAACAGGCCAAGATAGGCGTGCTGCTATTTCAGTAATGCCTGATGTTTTACCGGAACCAGTAGGCCCGGTAACATATAGTGCATCTCCGAAAGGTTTTTTTAGAAAAGCAGTGACTTCTCTAATCAACTCTTTACGGAAAATGTAATTATCATCTTTTGAAGGTATAAAGGGATCTGAAGATGGTGCGTAACCAAGTGTAGTTACTTCCTGTGGTACGCTATTCATTTCAAATGCTTTACGGATTGAGTATTTAACAATCTGTGTCATGGTGTTCTCCTAGTGTATTATTAGGCGCACCAATCCCACAGGGCTTGATGAGCCCATGATGGGTAAGTTTATTTAATATTTATTTGCTGTTTGTTTGAGGAGGCCAGCTACCTCACTTTCATTCTCATAACGAGAACAAAAATCTTTTTTCTAATGGTTTTATTTTCCATTGGGAAAAAGACTTTTAGACTGTATCGCTTCACAACTCTTAAATTATAAAGGAGGGGATACCCCTCCTTTATATACTACCAAATAAGTGCTCCCCCTTTGCGAAGACAAGTTGGCGTGTCATAAACAGACCAATCAATCTCAGGGTTATTGCTTACAGGTTTAACTTCTGCTTCTTCAACTGGCAAAGCATGAGTCTCTTCTTTAATAACGGCCTGTTCAAACCGTGCTGCAAGCTTGGTTACTGCATTAACTATTTTGCTGACTATGAATTTAACCCGAAACCTACACGCATTGAATAAACGCAATGTATAAGCTAAAAAGCTCTTCAATGCTTTTAGCAGTATGCGTAACGTAGGTACAAAGATACGTTTCAATAGAAAGACAATAGCTTTATTTAGTTGTTTGCAAAGATAAACGAATGATTGCGCAAAAGCCCAACCACAAATACCGATGATTCCAACTGTTACAGTAAGTGCTACAACAAATATAATAAATTGCATGGTGATAACTCCAAATTTTAAAAGGAGCATCACCCATACCTGGGAGTGCTCCCAGGTGGGAAGGTGTAAAACCTACGCCATACGGCGTATTCTTTTTAAGTTGCTATTTGTTTTTGAAGGCTAGCTACCTTATCCAGCCGATAAACGACTAAGAAACTTAACTATACATCAAAATTATTTAAGGTAAAACGCTACTTCTGTCCATTTTGGGCGCAAAGCGGCTTCATGTTGGGTGTCAATTCATCTTAACCTTTAGCTGCGTTTACTAATTGTCCCAATTAAAAATGGAGAAATATCATGGCAGAAGAAATTAATGAATTAAAGCAGCAGCCTCAATCAGAGCGCCAAATGTACTCAAGACCTGTTTTTCGTCAAAATATGATTGTAAATAGTCTTCAAGCGCAGAGAGTTATGGCACGTAGCTTTGATCGTGTATCGAATGCTTTATTTTCACTCGATGTAATACTTCGTATTATAGGTGACTTGAAAGAAATCGACCAAGTTGAGGAAGTTATTCACGGCCATATAGATAAAGTCGCTGAAGACATGAAGAAAGCACTAGATCAGTTATCTAAAGTAATGGCTGATAATGGCATTGAAGATACTCCTGGTTATAGCGCCCCTGTTACATACCCTATAGAGATCACATCACCACAGGTTGCACAGTTTGCGCACCTTATTAGAAGCCTAGATAAGCTGATGAGTATAGTTGACACTCTTTGGTTGAATACAGTGCTAACTAGCCAGCAGCGTTCTGATGCAACATATGAGTGGCAGCAGCGTTTAATTAAGCTTGCGGGTCGCATTATAGGCATGGAAAAGCGGGCTCGCATTTCAGCTCACTCTAAAGGTAAAGATGAAGAAGTTGCAGAAGCAGCTCCTGAACAAGAAACAAATGACGTAGAGCTATCAAGTGAAGCTGAATCCACCAGCCAGACTTCAACAAACATGCACGAAGAAGTCTCAGCGTAAAAAGTTAAAATAATACAACCACCCCAACCAAAAACCCCTTTCAACCAAGGGGTTTTATTTATTCACTTCCCCTGGTTGCATTTTTTTTTACTGTGATAATATTGAAGTAATTAAAAAATAACCTTTAAGATCATCTTATAAAATAAAGCGGAGCTATATAGTATGAGTACATTTAAAACCCTAGCAGCCTTTCTAGCTGTATCTGCATTGTCTGGTTGTGCTACATCAACAACACCTATGGAATATATGAACAACCATAGCGAAGCTTATAACATTGCTCATGCCGGTGGTTTAGTAACTGATATAAAGGATACTTACGTTCCTGCGGATAGCGTTGGCTCTATCACTGAATCAATGCTTAACCTAGGTTTTGTTGCTGGTGGATATGGTAGCCCCCAACTAGGAATGACTAACTGGCAAACTGCTGGGGTTCATCTTCTGGGGAATTTGCTTGAGCCTGACTCTCATGGGGCAAGAAATAGTCTTATAGCATGGATGCCAGCTTCAGAAGCTAGTTCGACTGAAGAAGCTCATGAAAAATTTCTTTCACATGTGAAAGTTTCTATTGAAAAAGTCATGGTTGAATTAGGTCTTAAACATGAAACCATTTACGAGCAAAATGGGAAGCTATCTATTTACTTTATAAAAGATGAATGGAACTGCCCGGAGTATTCCCATGGTATTACAGATATTTCAGACTTGTGTGAAGTTAGCGTGGAGACTTATGAGCCGTACAAGGCAATTTCTCCATCATTCATCAGTGGTATTGAATCTGAGAGCTTTATTTTTTCACCCAACGATGGGCGAGATTTTCATAATTTAAACTTAATTACCAATAAAAAAAGTAGTGTTCCAGAAGATGAAATTTACACGAGTATTAGTGAAGAGCTTTCAAGTTGGACTTATATTTATATTGCACCCAAAAAAGTAAAAATGAAAAATGGCGAAACAATAAACTACCCTTACATTTTAAATAAAGGTCAAAAAAAGCTATTTGTAACTCCACAGTAAATAAAAGCGGGTCTTAAGACCCGCTTTTATTTTTATTAACCTCCCCCGCCTCCAGGGTTTATATTAAACTTATCAATAGCCTCTTTCCGCTTCGCGTCTATATCAATACCTTCTAATCTCTCCATTGCTCGCTCATCAGCTGGCAATCTATCTCCTTTAATATTGAATATATTGCCAGATCCAGTAAGTTCGTCCATGGTCAAATCACCCGCGTCTGGGAGCTGTCCGTTCTGTTGTAATATAGCCAGCCACTCATCTAGGTCTATTTGCGACCAATCAATCTCTGATATTTTATCAAGGGGCACACCGGCACAGCTAGGCTCTTGAGCTGTACCAAAATCCAAGCCTAATTGTGGGCGAACCTGCTCTTGTATTATTCTTGATAGCGGAGAGTTAAAGCAACAATAGGCTTGATGCTTCTCAACACAAGCGCCAAGAGCTTTTGATTCGCAATATGAACCAATGTAAGTGCAGCTATCTGTTGCCCTTTTAGCATTCATTTCAAGCTCTTCTGGTTCGCATGCGTAAACCATTTGAATTATAGCTATTGCAACAACGTATGCTGTATAAACGTTCATAGCTGCACCTAACATGTTTGCCGCTTGCTTCGCCATTTCCTCTGTTGCCTGTTTAGCCGCTTTGTTAGCTGCTGCTGAAGCTGCCGCTTCTGATGTTTTATCTTCAATTAAATTACCCATTATTTCTTGAAGCATTTCCTGTGCTTTTTCCTTAAGCTGTTCTATTAGCTCATCTTTTAGTTCTTCAAGTGGGTCAAAAAAGTCACCTACTGCACCGGATATATTATCCATATAACTCGTAAATGGAGATGATACGTCCGACCAGGCATTCATCACTGGCTCACGCAATGTTTGATACGAGCTTTTAATAATATTGTCGTTCCCAAGCGATAAAACAGCACCATCTAGTTTCGGAACCTGGCTAATCAACATTAGGTAATCTGACATACCAATGTTTTTCGGTTTCTCACAACAATCAGAAACTCCACCAACAGCAATTTTACAAGTACCAGCTTGGCCCGCAAAAGCAGAGCAACCTAAGTCTATATTATCATCACCACCCTCTTCAGTTGCACCTCCAGTACACTCCATATCTTGCGTCATAAATTGAGCTGCATTTAATAAAGCCGTTGCTTTGGCAAAGTTATTAGCTTGATTGTTTGTTGCGGTCGGATCAAGACAATCATCGCCCATGCAACGTATGGGGCCCGAGCATTGGTATTCAGTGTTTTTCTCTACTGTATCGACCCTTACAGTGCTACCACAGTCCCATACTTCTTCCTTTACATAGCAAGCTCCAGACTCTCCAGCCGCGCCATCGACACATTTGGAGCTTATAAAGCCACATTGCGGATTGTTTTCAAATTCAGTGCATGAATTTAAGATGTTTCCCTCATTATGAGGGCATTGCTCATTACCATTAATATCAATCCAGCAATCCATTTGCCCTACATTGAAGTCACATTGCATAGCTGACAATTGGAGTTCGGTTGCTAGGTTGGGTATACCTTCTATTGGGGAAGGGGTCATCGCATTTGCAAACGGATCTCCAGGGCAAATTTGAATACCATTAGCAGTTATACAAGCCTCTTCAGTTTTTGCGCCAGAAATTATACTTAAGTTACCCTCGCAAAAACTGTCGTTTACTTTCTTTGCATCTTCAATACATGACTCAGTTGACCACTCATTTCCTTCAAAAGTTTTTATTTGGTATTGGAACTTTCCACCAAGTGTAAACTTAAGGTCATCATCTTTAGTTGAGTCCTGAATTTGTACCCTGCCCACTAATCCGTTTTCACAACTAGGAGCTTGGAGATCTCTGTACATCACCGTACTGTCTGGTGTTCCAGGGATGCCGTGATCTATCCAATCCCATGCGGCAACATATTCACTATATGAAATACCTTTTTCGCTACAAACGCTATCATAGTCAAGCTTTGGAACTTGCCCCGAAAACTGAATGCCATCAGTAGGGGCTACTGTTTTCCAAGTTCCCTTGGTTAATTCAAATTCGACTGTCAGCCATGTTCTACCTTTAGCCGCAAAAAATACATCTACTGTTTCGCTTTTAGTTTTTATCGTATTTCTTATTTTGCAGTCACCGGCAGGTTTCACTATTCGATCACAGGTTTCGTACTCTGGGTTATGTACATCCATACCTATTTCATCGAACTTGGTTTCTACAGAACAATCTCCGAATCCTTCGGCAATTATATCGATATTTTCATAAGTCTGGTTTGTTTGCCCCATCATCGGGTCTGTACTAAAGTCAGGTTTTGCTAGGTTTGAAGAGTCAACAAGGATTTTATAAGCAGCTCCTGAAATACTTGGCGTTCCACTGTTAGCATCCCCCCATAAGCTACCCTTGGCACTTCCACCAGCTTTATCCATATCATCATCGGAGTTAAATACACCCTTAATTTGATCAATATCAGGTTCTAACCCGTCTGCAAAATATTCATTTTTTGATGAAGAGTTTGCTGGGTTACTCCCGGGATAAAGGCTCTGCACATCAAACTGACTATCAATATCATATTCTAAGACACCATCATCCCCTCTCATTGGAACTGTTATTTTACCGTTTTCAACTTTTGTGGGGCTGTTTTTGGCTTCATTACCTAATTCTTTACCAAGCTGCTGTCCATCCCTTCCTAGCTGGCTTAAGAAATCATGCGTATTTACCTTTGGTGGGTCTTGGGCTATTCCATGAAACGGCATAGCTGTTGTTGTAAAAGCAAGTATGCAGCTCATGACTTTCATTAAGCGTGGGGAATTTCTCATTAAACCCTCGTGAATATTAATTACTCTATCACGCAACTTTACCGATAAATCGACCAATGGCGGCATGCGTAATTGCCTTTTTAGGGCACAACGAAGAAATAACACTCAGCGTTTATGTGATTACTTTGCAAATACGAGGGGTAAATCATTGATATTTGTCGTGTAGCTCTTGGGCGCTAGATCGTCTTTTGGCTTCCACGCTTGCTTAAAGCCCTGCACGCCAAATCTAATAACATTGTTACCGAATTTACTATTTATTTCATCACTAACGGTAGTTTTTTTATTCACGTTTGAAATACCTGAATCATTAAATAGATTTAGTTGCTGGTGGTCATTTTTTGACAAAAGATAATTAAAAATAACGCCAACTTTTTTGAAAAAATAACCCTCCTGGTATATTTTTTCCAAAGCAAACATAGCGTATCTAATTAAGACGTCAGAATCTGCACAATGAAAAGGCAATTTCACTTCAATGCTTTTACGTAATTGTGGCTGAGACTGCCTAAATACATCCGTTGAAATAAAAACTGTAATGCTATTGGTGAACAATTCAAACCGCCGTAATTTACCTGCTCCGACAGAAACATGTGAAGACAGCGCACTTTTAAGCTCATTTAAATCTGTAACAAGTTTACCCATGCTTTTTGAAACACAAATGCTATCGCGGCCTTCGTTAAGATCCTTAAGCTGCACTGCATCTATACCGTTGAGCTCTTTAATAGTACGTGATAAAACGACACCAAACTTTTGTTTTGCTTCTACAACATTAAAACCCTTTAGTTCCAAACCGGTATTAACACCTAGCAAACTAAGCTTTTCCGCCGTTTTTGAACCGACTCCCCATATATCACTTGCTTTTACCCTTTGAAGCACCCAATCAACCTTTACGGGGGTATCGAGTACAGCTACACCATTGGTTTTAGCTTTCCACGCATTGAGTTTAGCTGCGTGAGAAGCTAATTTAGCAAGTGTTTTTGTATGCGCGACACCGACACCCACACCGATGCCCAGGTTCTTAGCTAACGTATTTTTAATATGTAAAGCGTACGATTTAGGGTTTGGTGCCATGGTTGTATCAATACGACCAAAACTTTCGTCAATTGAGTAGCGATGACAGTCAAACAGTAGTTCCTCTAGTTCCGTATGAAACCGATTGCTCATATCACCAAACAAAGTGAAATTACTGCCCCATATGTTGTTTGAAGTATAAGTTGGCATAATATTGAAGCTTATAATGGCATAAAGTTACCAAATACAGGCTTTATGAGGTCAACCCAATAAAAATACTGCCAAGTTTAGTTTACTGCTATGTGCCAAAAGCAGCTATTCAGGTATAACTCATTTCTGCCCCTTTTCGAGTTAGCAAATTGCATATTTTGCAAATTGGTTTTGCCCCAAGGTGAGTTAACGCAAATACTCTAATTAGGTGACCGAAATCACTATTCCACTACATTTAGTGTAACGGCTGATGAAATATTATAAAAACCAAGTACAATGCTTGTATTGCAAATGGATATTTCGAGACGGCTGAATGAGTGCTTTAAAAACAAATCTAGATGATTTACAGCGAATAGCTAAAGAGAGAACAGTTAAAACGCAGACTATTGAATATGACCTAGAAACAATGGTAAAAAAAATCGATAAGAATATTATTAAACTCAATCCTGAGTACCAAAGGAAACATCGCTGGAAGATTGAAAACTCATCTCGCTTGATAGAGAGTTTGATATTGAATATACCAGTGCCTTTTATATATATTTCGCAAGATATAGATGTAGATGAAGAGGTTGAGGACGACGTTTCTAGATATTCTGTAATAGATGGGCAGCAAAGGCTGACAGCTATCCATGATTTTTTTAAGTGCAAATACCCTTTGACTGATTTGGAGGTTTTAGAGCAGTTGAATGGTTGTCTATATTCAGATTTACCTCCGTTTTTGATTAGGAGGCTTGAAGAGCGTTCTATAAGATGTTTAAGAATAGATTCGACTGTAGACCAGCAGGTGAAATACGATATTTTCGAACGATTGAATTCTGGGTCTGTGAAGTTAGAGCCTCAAGAGTTACGAAATGCGACATGTAGAGGTCCATTCAAGAAGTTATTAAAGAAATTAGCAAAGCACCCTTCTTTTGTTGAGTTGGCTGAACTAAAGCCTTTAAGTAGCAGAGTTAAAAAGATGGAGGATGAGGAGCTTGTTTTAAGGTATTTCGCGTTAACTTATAACGACGGGTATATGGACTACAAAGGTGGCTTTAAAAAGTTTTTAACATCTAAAATGGTCGAATTCAATAAGCTACCAGAAGATACGTTGAAAGGCTTTGAGAAAAATTTTGTGTCTGTAATGGATAAGATTAAAAATGAGTTTCCTGTTATGCCTTTCGCAAAATATAGAAAATTAGACGATGAGAACCTTGAGATTATGTCACAGGTTAATGTTTCTGTATTTGATGCGATTGTAAGTTTATTCAATAAAGCAGTATTAGGGAATAAAGATATTAGCCAATTGAATATTTTATCGTTATTCCTAGATGATGATTTCTTTATGTCGTGTGAAGGTAGTACTAATGATGCAAAAAAAATTCAGACTAGAATAAATAAAGCGATAGAATTACTTTAATGTCGACATTTATTTCTGATTATTTAGTTCAATTAGAAAATCAATGGAAAGAAATCGATTTGCTAATTGTCGAGGCTGGCAATAGTCTAAATAGAGGTGACACAGCTTTTTATGATTCATTGTGTCGCTCAATTTCAGTGCTTATGGTAGCTCATATGGAGGGTTACTTAAAAGGTGTGACTAAATGCCTTGTGGGGGATTTGAATGACCATCTGAAATTTAAAGAATTGCCTGCTGCTATTCAGCGAACGCACTGTAAAAAATATTTGGGTTTTGACCAAGACGTACTTCCGAAATATCAAATGGTCATGACTGAGATGATTGATGACTTATCTAGTAGTGATATCAAGATTAGCTTTGAGCCTTTTCTCTTTGATAATAATAGGAACCCTAAGCCTGAATCTTTAAAGATTGTCTGTTGCCGATTCGGGGTTAATGACATATTTGCTAACTTACATGAATCAATATTTGATAACACCTTTGAGTCAGATGTAATCTTGTCTCGACAGCTACGTAGGTTTGAAAAATTAGTGAAATTGGCAACTAATGAGTTCCCTTACAGGGCAAAGGTGACTAACTTTGGTCTTATGCCTAAAAAATACAATGGCGCAAGAACATTATGGCAAAGCTTTTTGGACAACTTGAATCAAATAAGACATAAAATAGCTCATGGTAATACTTTTGAGAACTTTGATGGGATAGCTGATTTAAAAAGACGTAGGGACCAAGTTAAGTTATTGAAGTTGGTAGTAACCTATGTTCTTTGCGCAAAAGTCTGCATTTAAAGTCTAAAATTGCTTTTTGAGGTGATAATGGCTTTTGTCCAAAAATGAGTTTGCCCGATCGTCAGCTTCTCGCTAAAATTTACCATTTATTCAATTTTGCAACAGCTTGTTGCAAAATTGGGGGGCGTCAATATTTTAGCACTTTGTACAAAAACTGAGGATTACTTGGTTATTCGGTAACTATGACTATAAGCAAGTTTTATTGATAGTTTTAAAGATAGCGCTATGTCTGCTTCTCGCTCAAAGCCGACCTATAGAGTAATTACGTTACCACGTTTTGGGGCAAGAAACGAGTTATACCTGAATAGCTGCTTTTGGCACATACCAGCCAACTAAACTTGGCAGTATTTTTATTGGGTTGGCCTCATAAAGCCTGTATTTGGTAACTTTATGCCATTATAAGCTTCAATATTATGCCAACTTATACTTCACTTGTGCCGTTGTAGCTCAATGAAATCGAACGTGATTATGCCAAGTTTTCAAACAACACCATACATGACCATTACTATCACGAATCAGTTCTTTGACCTTAAAGTGAGGCTCACCCATTTTTATGCCCAGCGCTTTCATTGGTTGATTTCGCGCTATAACATTTCCTTGGTTTGAACTTAACACACCAAGCGGAGTGGTGTTTATATCGTATTGAGGATTGAATAGCTGAATAAATGAAACATATGCAGCGTTAATATCACAGAGAACCCACATCAAAAAATACTTATAGCACTTGTTACTACGCCCCAGATAACACTGCTTTCCCATGTGTTATCATCGTCAAACTCAATAACGATTGGATCATATTCTGGGTTTGAGCTTAGGAATATCGCCCTCTTATTGTCGTAATCTAACTTTAAACGCTTTACAACAAACTCATTATCAATTGTAGCAAGTACAATTTTCCCTGTTACCGCGTTTAATGATTTATCGACAACTATAATTGCCCCATCTGTGATTTCAGGCAGCATACTATTACCCGTCACTCTGAATAAAAAAGAGCTACTTGGCCGGGTGATTAATAAATTATCGAGGCTAATTGGTTCAGATAAACAATCTTCACTTGGATTCGGAAAACCAGCAGCTACTTTAAATTCTGAAAGTGAAAATTGTTTAGTTGATTTAAGTATTTGAGTTGGCTGCATAGCGATTAACACTGTTTAAATATGGCTCTGTTGTATTTACGTGTTGTTAATAATAATTGGCATCTTCTGATGCCAATGTCTGCTACAGGTAAATAATTTTCGAACCGTCGATTCTGAAGACTTTCTTCCGTATTAGATCTTTAAGGATATTGTCAACTTCCGTGTCAGGTATTCCTCCTTGAAACTGAAACATAGCTCGAACAAAGTTTTTCATGGAACTCTCTTTGGACGGTCTACTTTTTAACACTCGCTCTTGAACACTCGACATGACTTGAGCTTTTGTTGGGCTTGCTGACTCTTTTACTTGGGTTTTGGGCTTTTCCTTCTCCATCGCTTGCACAGATGTCTGAATTAAATATTGCGCCAACTTCATTTTCTCAAGTTGAGTCAGGTTTTCACATGCTAATTTAACTACTTCGTAACTCATTTGCTCACATGATCCCCGTAAATCAGTCGCTTAGTATCTACATAGCTAAGAGAGGGGATAGCCTGTAGAATTACATCTAACTCAATGTTTTTCATTAGAAATGCCCTTAGTACAAGTTTTAACCGCATAACCAATTATAGTCAAACAACACAGAAGTACAACAGAGCCTTAAATATACAGTTATTTTAGAGTTGACTTGTATAACATGCAAGCCTTATTAACCCTATGCTTCCTATTTTAAGTCGCTAGCTGTCAATGCGTGTAACATAAACAGCTAGTATTTCAAATTACTCGACTATTTTTTCATAGGTTACAACAATCATTCCATCGCCAAATCATGTAAATTGGATCTTGCCCTATCGCTGGTATTGTTCTCCCTAACCCCCAAGTAAGTGTTGACTCCCCAATAACATGTGAAGACTCAGTTTCAGGTACTGGATGTAACATCGTGAATTTATATTGAGTTTTTGGAAGCGTTGGTTCTATGTTTCCTCCGCACATAGCATTACGCCCCATGGTTCCATGAGCTAAACCTCTGCGATGTAGCGCCGCTAACACACGAGTTGATAACAAGCTTGTGTCTCGTATCACCCCTTTGCCGCCGTTTTGATTGCCGCTAAGAGGGTATATGTTTCCCCAACTCCCGGCACACCAAAACAATTCTTTTATAGGCTTGCCTGCAGTTGAAGACACTGCATCAGCTGTGCAAGCAAGGGTTGCGACAGGGTTTGCAACGGCTGCTGATTCAGGGTTAGTGAAAAAAGCTAACTCATCATTATTCCAAGTTGGGTCTAACTCAGATAAATACATGATATCAAGATCCATAAAGCCATCTGGATTACACGTTTGTTTAACAAACATATCTAGCATTTGCATGATTGGGTAAGTGTAATAATGATAATGCGTAAATGAGCTATCCCCACCATCATATACAGCCTCCCCATGGTGTCCTTGGTTTATTCTATCAAAAGGGAACCTAGTGCCGTTAAGTACAGAAGAGCATCCCGGTACACGCTGGAACTCAACAAGACGCGCCGGTTCCCACATTGACGTAGTTACTCCAGGATGCGCAACCCCTTGGTTATCATCACACATACATAAAGGTGATCTAACCGCACCATCTGGGATGCTGCCACCACCACCTGAAATATTCACGCCAGCTACTCGAAGTGGAAATATACAACTCCAACAAATGTCAGTTATCATTTTAGGCCCAATAACTTCTGCGTCCTGGCATCCAGGATCAGCAACCGCTTTAGAGCCACCAAAAAATGCTATGGATAATGTAATTGTAATAGCCAGAGCCCATACTGATAGGCTTGTTGTTAATAAAGAAGTAATTGATTTACTGCTTAATTTAACCTTTTCATCCAATTGCGGTTGATCTTTAACCCAGCCTTTTAATATCGTAGGTTTCCCTAAGTAAAACCCTTGCTGGAGGTCGATACCCATTTTTTCTGCTTCATTAGAGAGCCTAGCTGTCGCTACTTGCTCTCCGACAGTTGGAATCCCTTTTTCTTTACAGTACTCAAATCCTTCAATCTCTTTTTTATTTTTTAATGTGAGCCTCTTTGTATTAAACTTACAACCATCCCAATGGTATTTTTGAAGCCGCTTAAACGTGGATGAAAGATCACCAAAATCATCCATTACTAGTGGTATCCCCTTCATTTTCATTATCCCCCATCGTTTTTCTAGCGAATTATCACTTACACCTTCTGTGATTTCTATCATTAACTTAACTGTGCATAACGATCTGAATTTTTCTACTTGATTTAACCAAGAAGTAAAAAGGTAATTAGATTTTAGTGTCGCTTCCGATACACTTATAGTTATGCACTTGTATGATTTTTCGATACATTTATGATTATCAACTAGTGCAATAATTATTTCTAAATCAGTATTTTCCCAATAAATTGAGTTATGTTCCACCAGCGCAGACTTACTTATAGCGCTTGGGGTGTAATAAACACCATTAACCAACCAGCGGGCCAGAACTTCTGCTCCCATTGTATTGTTACTACCTGTGGTGTGAATTGGTTGAAACACCGGAACAATCATGGGTCACCTCTTTTATCAGCCAGTTCTTCTATTTTGAAGTGTTTACCTTCAGCGGTTATTATTGAAGGTACATATTCGAGCTCAAATCTTTTTGCTACATCAGGGGTTAACAGGAAAACTGGAGCGTCAAATGTATCTGTGGTTTTGGTATAAGAGTCCCAGCCAGTTTCTCTATCCAGCCTAGTAACGATGTAGGTTATTCTTTTAACGCCTGGGGTCTTATTGATTCTTGGTAATGCTTCCTTTACCCGCTTAACTTGGTCTTTGTCTAATGGATCAAGTACAACAATTGCTTGAGTGAAAGGGGTTAAATCAAGTGGGTTTATCATATCTCCTTGTTTGGCTATCAATGTGCCATCAGGGGTGGCTATATCCTGAGAAATATAAACCGTAGGGTCAAGCTCTCGTATGCGATCTTTATGTGCTTTAGGGAGCTCTCTAAACGTCTGTTTATTCCAAAAGTTATTTACAGCATTTTGTTTCTTCTCTTCCCAATCAATTTTTGCGTATCGCTCTTTCATTAACTCAATTAAATCAGGTTCACTTATACTTTCAACCGGGCCTCTAATTCCTAGGTTACCCTTTTCACCCGATTCAATTTTTTCTAAAATCCAGTTAGGGTTAGATAAACCAGATACACGAGCAATTACTTCTGGTAACTTCCCAGCAATAACAGATTGCTCCTCCCTAACAATGATAGTTGGTACTGAAGTTACATTGTACTCTGTGAATAAAACTGGGTTTATTACAATATTTGGCATGGGGCTATATTCAGCAGCGACTTGCTGAATTTCCAGCATAGCCTCACCTAAATTAGCCTCTTGAGGTATCCCTCTAAACACTACAACCACATCCTGATTGTTAGATGCCATACCTAAAATATCTTTCAAGCTCTGCGGGCCAAGAGAGCGTGAGGCAAACACCACAACTTTCTGGCTTGAAAATCTTTTCTTAGCTTTTGATAACTCGTCCATTCGCTTCATTGTTGGATCAGTTTGCTGAAGCTGTTTTACGAGTTCAAGAGCTTCATTGTGTGCGGATGTAAATTTATCGCTATCAGTCCGAAGCCAATCCGGCATTTTTGAAGCTTGGGCATTTTCAATTATCTTTTTAGATTTTTGAACAAACTCCATATCCTCTTTTGTCAAAGGTGATTGCTGGGCAAAAGAGATGCCGGTAACAATTAAGCATGTAAAAATAGCAGCTTTAAAATAACGGGTAGGCGCGGCCAATAATTTGGTCATTTTTTACTGTTCCCCAATATCTTGAATCAAAACTCTGATTGCTGGTTCCCATAAACCAAAAGCTATCAGATTGTAAAATGCCTTCGCCAACGAATGAATCCATTGGCTTATTAAGTGCTTCGGCGTGAGTAAGGCCGTATCCTTGCATTTCATCATTAACGTATATGTTGCCATGCTTACTAATTTTCACATTATCACCAGGCAACCCTCTTAAATACTTAACCATTTCGGTGCCATCTTCATAAAAAGGCTGTAAACCTTGTGCTGAAAATACAAAGATTGCCCCTCTTTCTAGTTGTTGGTCTTTCTTATCTATCAAGTAAACTGAATATCCAGGGATGCACTTTACTAGCTGATCATCGATTCCAATTCTATATCTGTCGGCAAAAGCCACCCCAGCCCCCCAAATCACCAACAAGGCAACTCCGGCTTTTATACAGAATCGGGGCCACGACTCCTTCTTTTTCATCCATTTCATTTGATGAAGTCCTCTGGCAAGTAAACATCGTCCGGCGCTGAAACTACAGCACCTGCATCTATCACCAAATACCCTGCTTCACGAAGTTTTATTACTGCTTCATTTGTTTTCATCATAAGACCTTCAAGCTCTATAGAGCTCGCACCTTCAGGGTATTGCATTGCCATTTTTGCAAAATCGACCACTACTATTGGTGGTGATTTTATAAGTCTTTCTTCCAATTCGTGTTGCTGGTTTTTAATTACCAATGATGATAGGGCTGCACCACCTAGGGAGCCTATGATTGCTGCGATTGCGATTGATTTTATATTCATAGTACTTCCTTAATTAATTTCTTAACCGGTCTTGCATAACCGATCTGATTGCATCAGGTGTGTTTTGGCCTCTTTTGATGTATTGATCTATTGCATCTACATCTCGTGGGTCAGTTGAGTATAGTAATTTTTGGAAGTCACCAACGATAAGGCGGCCAACCCCCATCCCGCTTTTGGATTTTATAAATATTTCCGAGTAGATACCTTGTACTGTATGAACGGTTTTCAATATATTGAATCCAGAACCAGAAAGCGTTAAACGTCCACTGCGCTTTACAGATTCAACAGTTTCTTCTGTTTGACCTAACAGGTACATGCTTGCTGAGTTTTCCGCAATTGCTCGACCCACGGCGTTCTCGTATAAGTCATTAATACTTTGCGTTGCTATAACAACAGAACCACCGTACTTTCTGAATTTTCGGTAAGCATGCTCCATGAAAACAGATACTTCACCTTCCTTAAGCAGATCCCAAGCCTCATCTACAATTACTACTTTTTTGCGGTTCCGCTCCCCCAGAAACACTTCTTGCTGTATTTGATAAATAAGCTGAAGTAACACTACTTGACGAAGGTGCTTTCTTCCTTGCAACTCATCTAGCTCTAACACAGTAAATTGATTTTGAAAGGACACGTTATTGTCAAAAGCAAAGTATTTACCGTAACTACCTTTAGAGGTAAATGGATACAGCTGAGTACCCACATCTTTTAAACGCTGATCGCATTGCTCTTCAAGGCATTTATCGGCAATATCATCAACTTTCATTGCATTGCCTTTTGCAGCCCAAACATCGGTCATGGTTTGTTTAAGAGCTGAAACCTGCCACTCGCTTAAATTACCTTTGGCTGATGCCATAGCACTAACAAGACTTACAATTGCATCTTCTTCATCTTCATAATTTTGCACAAGCTCAAATGGGTTAAGGCAAACTCCCGTACCCTCTTCAAAGTGTACAAAATCACCTTTGAGGGAATTTGAAAGCTTCTCATATGATTTACCAGCATCAATAACCCATACTTGAGCGCCTTCAGAAAGGTAAGATATTATGAGTTCATTCGTTAAAAAGCTTTTACCCGACCCTGATTCAGCTGCTATTACAAGGTTTTTATTCGTATTTGAATCATGTAGAGACAAACTCATCAACTGGCCGTTTCTCGATAGTAGTGACGCGTGATAAGTGCCTGTTCCTTTCCATTCACCAAAGATTGGAAGAATGACTGCAGCTTGCTCTGTGGTCATTGTTTTATATCTGAACAAGTCTTTAATTGAATTGCTATCAGTACATAATGGTAGGTTATTGATTAGCATAGGCAAAAGTATGAATCGGTCTTCCATTAAATCAAATCGTGTTTCACGCCAGATATTTCTCGCAGACATTGCTGCCGCATCTGCTCTATCTTTAGTAGGAGCAAAAATTACCATCGAATAACTAATACCTATCGGCTTTTGTCCCTCTTTCATCGAATCATAAAGAACCTCAAAACCTTCTTTTTTATCTGCTAATACAGGTGCAAATTTCAACATTGGGCCATAAGCCTGGTTAACGGCGAATTGACGCTTTCTATCCAAAGAGCTTTTCATACTTTCAGGGTCAGGAAAGAAAACATTCGTCACTATCATGTAATTTTCCTTAACATTAGAGCTCCCCCCGCTTATATCGCCAATGTATGTAATTGCATCCCCAAAATATGCAATATCAGGAAGTTTTTTGGCCGACAAAACTTTTACATGCTGCTCGCCAAGCTTCAGACTATTTTTGGTTAAGGAGATATCTGTCCCATAATCAAAAACCTGATCGCATATAGGCTTATTTGTATCCCAACTGTTTTTAGCGCCTTTCCAAGAAGCGTCCCCGCCCCAATTAAGCATTGTTCCCATGATTCTGATATAGCTAACCGCTGTTAACGGTATTGGTCTAAGACCCACTGTTTGTAGTGACGATTCAACTTTGCTTCTCAAATCCTGTAGTGTTGTGAGCTCGGTGAAGTTTGGTTTATTATCTTGAATAGGAATTTTCACTGTTACAAAAAGCTTAGTATCCTGAATTATTCCGCTGTCATAATTACCTTTTTCGTTTTTTCCTATTATCTTTTCTTCGGTGTGGTGCTTTAAAAAATCAGCTCTTTCTCGAATTACCGTTGAAAGAAGGTCGTGATGAAAACCATCACGAAGTTCAATCATTTTATATAGCTCTTGAGTGATATCTGGTGATCTAAATAGACAAAATTGCATTGTTGAGTTAGCAGGGAACTCTTGGTTTAACATACCAATGGCTCGCTCTTGAATTTTTTCGCTAGATGCGTTTAATGGTTGGCAAATAAAACCAAAACCTATGCTTTTATCATCCATAAGAAATGCGTAATCATCTTCTGAATATGCGACTACAGGTATAACGCCAGCAGCTCGTATTTCTTCAGGTATTATTCTTTCTTGAAGTTTTTTCTTTAAAGTTATGAAGCTCATTATTTATTCTCCAGCCATTGCTTAAGGTTGCCAGGGCGTCCCAAGCTTGGCCGGCCATCTGGTGCTACTATATAGGGTACTGCTTTAACATCTAATAAGTGGGCCATCATTAAGGTCATATCATATTGCTTGGTGTCACAGGGGGTTTTCTGTTCTAGCGTTTCGAGGGTGTTAGACATAAAAGCATGAAGTGCTTTGTTGCGGTCGGCAGCACAAAAAACTTTACGTGAAAGCTTGTCGGAATCATCACCTAGAGCGGGGACAACAACAAATTTGAAAGTGTATTTTAAACCAAGGCTTTCTGCATCTTTCATTAGCTTATGGCAAATAGTGCAAAGTGGATCAACAAAAGCTACAACCTCCTCTTTGCCGCTGCCGATAGTTAGAGTGTTATAGTCATCTAGGTTTGCCCCCATGCGTTTGAAGTGTATCCGTGTAGCTGCATCTTCAATCTGCGCGGGTGTATCGATACTATCTTTATACCATACATCGTAAAGCTGTCCTCTTAGTACAAACCGACCGTTTTCTGACATAAATAAAATTTCACCATTTGCCTCAACCGCTTTCAAACTCTTAATTGGCAAAGTAATAATGGAATCTAATTTATTGCTGGGGTCGGAAAGATCTATTTCTACCGCTTTAACTGTAATGGCTGCTGACCATAGCGCTATTAATGCAGTGGCTGCATTATAAATAAAACACTTACGCATGATTGTCCTCTTTGAGCTGGTTTACCAATAAAGAACAGTTTATATAGAGAACTGCTTAAGTGACGCCTCCGCAATAGCCCATTTTGGACAACTTAAGCCTTTTAGTTGGTTTTATTTTAAAATTAGTTCATATGTTTCTTTATTAAATTAATTATCACTCCGAGGCCAGCTAGAAATATTGCAGCAACACTTGAAATTAGGGCTAGCTGTAGAATTGCCGTGCTTATGTAGTTAAGCGACTGAATAGATACTTCAATTAACGCATTGCTTTGATTGGAAATGAATTTTACTACACACCAATATGCCATTATCACTATTAGAACTGAGCTAACTCCTTTGATGCTACCTTTTAGATCTGCAAGGCTTGGCGTTGCATGAACACCTATCATTAATGATATTATTAGATTTAAAATCGCTAGTGGTGTATCTATAGCCAAGTAAACATCTTGCAACCAAAGGTAAGTTGAACTAATAGCTACACGGCTTGTTAACCCTCTATGATCTGTTAATACAAAGTATGATTGCAGGTTCGGTAGCCCTGCCACATCAAAAAGGAAATAAACTAATAGGGCACCAAAAAACAATGGTGATAACCCGGTGAACAACAACCCTAAACTGTGTATGAAACTATTTGGGTTGTAATTGAAATTCACATAGCCAAGCGTTTTGGATTCAGGATCAGCTTTGAAAAACACTACCTTTGTTACTTTCAAACCAAACGCTGTCGCTATGATCGCATGTGATATCTCATGTGCAGTAACACCCACCAGCCCTGTGAATAGAATTGCTTTTTTTTTGCAACCCCCAAGAGAGCGGTAATAAGTTTCATTTGCACACCATAAAATACAAGCCGCAATGAGTGGTACGCTTAAAACCCACCCCAATTCAACTAAAGCCAACTGAAGTATTTCCACATCCATTATTCCTCTGAAAACTTTCACATGTGAAAGAAAAAGGCCCACAATTTGTGAGCCTTAAAGTTAAATTTACATTAATTATTGAGCGGTTACTTTATTCGATGCTGCACCACCATCATCGAAGCCTGTTAGCTCTACAAGCGGCATTACATTATCGTATGCATGCTTACCCATTGTTAAGCGATTGGAGCGAACGGACACAGGTTTTCCATTAACCTTCCATTCAAATGCATTCATACTACCATCTGTATCCTTACATTCTGCATGGAAAGCCCATGAGCTATACCTATCATCTACTCGTATTGAACAAGTTGGGGGTTGGTTCTCAACTATGTTCATTTCGAGTGTTTTCGAGATTTCTTTACCCATTCGAGTTCGCATAATCAATGAAACTTCATGCTTCCCTTTTTGTAATACAGTTCTCGCACTATATCCATTTGTTTCTATTTCCTGTCCATTAACTTTGTAGATTCTTTCTTCCACTCTGTCTCTTGGATGACCACCTGATAAAAGCGGCCTTAAACTTAATTCCAACGGCTCTCGATTGTAATCATTTGACGCACTGTAATTAATACCGACCTCGTATGGTGGGGCTTGTTTAATGTCGAGCGTGCTTTCTATTACTGATTTATTACCTCGGGCATCTGTAATTGTTACCTTTACTGGATACTTACCGGGAGCTGTGATTTGAAATGTCCTCATATCGCTCCAGCGGTTGTCAGTTACAGTAAATGTATCGCCTTGCGGGAACTCCCAAACATATTTAGCATCATCAAGCTGCCCCCTGAATGCAATTGTCCTAACCCTAGCTGTTACGTCTGCTGGAGCCATATTGGAGTTACTGCGTGTATATAAATTAAAGTCCGGCCAAACATACTCCCAAACTCGTGCTCGAATATCTTGACTTGCTTCGGTGCCTTGATCCTTATATCCTTTAATCCAAGCAGTATACTGTAACTCAATACTACCTAAGGCTAGATCACTTTCTGTAGGTGTGTACTCTAGCTCTTCACCCTTAACCTGCTCACCATTAGGCAAAGTAAAATATCCATCCACTTCACCTTCCATCCCGCGATATGGCAAGCCCAATCTAACTTGGTAATTATAAGTTTCTCCTGTTTCTATAACGCGAGGCCCAACCATAAACACCCGAGGCCCTTTAACTCTTCTAAAGTCGGCATACACTCGTTTGCGTGTATATGCATAACGATCTTCATCTGGTGCATCTGCATCGCGAACCCATGCCTCCATACTAAAGCGTTTTTCGCTTTCACTAGTTAAGGTCAGCTCGTTACCTTCATGAAAGAATGTCTCCCCCCTGTCCTCTGTCCATTTTACAACGGCATTTTCCATTGGTTCACCGTTAGCGTTGGTAACTTTAACTTGGTAATTGGCTTCACTACCCGCAAACAGCGTCTTAGCTCCTACTACTTCAACCTCTGGCGTATCGTAAGCTATTATCTTTATTGTTTCTGTATATGACTCAGCCTTTGAGTGAACATTAAACACTTTAGCTCTAACTAAGTATTCACCCTTATCGTAGGTTTTGTACCAACGGAACCGATTACGATCCGTGACAAGGTTGGCCTCCCATGAAGCACCTCCATCGTTACTCACCTCCCAAATCACATCACCAGTTGCAGCTGTGTCAGCTCTATTATCAAGTGAAAGCTGAAGTATGGTTGCAAATGGTGCCGCACCGGCTAAGCGCCGCCCTTCCACGCTAGCTCCTATGGCGTTCCCGCGTAGAACTGTAAGAAAAACCCGTTGGCTTTTCTCAACTCGATCATATCCATCTATCGGGCTTTTTAATTTTGCCTCAGCAATTAATCTTACAGAACGTTCTATACCAGCAAGATCTAAATTAAATTGTACAACCCCATTTGGAGCATCAACAAAATCAGTCATTGGTATAATTTCTTCAAAACCTTCTTCGCGCACCAAACGAATAGCCCAGTCGCCCATTGATTTTGAATCATACTTAACTTCTGGCCGCATTCTATCTGCAATATTAACGGTTACAGGTAAAGGAGCTGTATCCATAGCTTCACTTACGCTCATATTTATATTTGGGCGTATATCATAGCCAGGCACTGCAATAGCTCTGACTTTTTTGGTTGTTTTTACCTCTGGCAGAAAATTGTAGCTTCCTTGCACATTAAATAAGGTTTCATTCCATAATGCTGACTTCTTTGTCTCCATTCTGCGGAATATTTTATTGTTAACCCCACGACCAGGTTGGAACGTTTCATTGGTTAGCTCAACACTATCTCTAGTTAGTAAAACATCAATTGGCGTTAGTTCACCTTCAAGTATTGCATCACCTAAATAACCTCCCTCAATAGGCACCATAAATATTTCATCTTTATGGTGATAACTAGAAAAGATATTGATTTCCGGTGCTGGTGGATCTATTGCTTCAATGTCATGCTGTTCAGTAGCTAGCGTCACACGAGTTCCGCTTTTAGAATATATACTTACTCTCCAACGTAAAGAGTGTGCTTTTTTTTCACGTAAAGTTCCGAATAAATATGGAGTTTCTGAGTACTGATCTTGTTGCATGCCATCTGGAATATCAATCCATTCAAAAAGGCAAGTGCTGGCGTGATTTCCTACTTGTCTATTTGCTGCTGCATCTTGAGCTCTTGTGGCATCCAGGGTTAGTGAGCATGATGGGCCAACATTTTGCCTCATGCGTACATCAAACTCTTGAATAACGCGGTTAACTTCAGCTAACTCTCCTAAAGGCTTGTATGCAACTGAGTTAAGTGCAGAAATGACACTTAGTGTGCTTTGACCACCCCCGACTCGAACCTTTCTGCTTCCACCGCTATACAGGTATAAACTATAGCTTACTGGTTGTTCACCTAGAGCAACAGCTTGACCTTTTAACCCTGTAAGCTTTAACCCGCCTACAAAACTATCAACGGATTCCGCTTCGTCTGGAACTTGCTCCCACTCTAATAAGCAGACTGGATCACGTACTGCATCTGAAGCTTTCGCAGCATTTTCATCGCTGCTCAATCGACAAGCTACCCCAGCTGCAGGAGATGCACTAATGCTGACAGGATCTATTATTTGACGTACTTCCCAGTTTTCTGCTGATAGTTTGGCTTTACCAACCCAAGTATTTACATTCAGTACTAACACTGGTGAATTTGGTGCGCTCGTCATGACTAGTAAATTTGATGTACCTTCTTCACCGGAGTTTGCTGGGCGAAGAGGTAAATCTATACGTCCACCTGAAGAGCTAAAATCATGCTGGTTCATGATGTTCATCGTTTCCCCTGGAGAAATGAGGATACCGTTAACAACTAAGGGTATCTGTGCATCAGAACGCAGCGTTGCAAATACATCATACACACCTGAAACAACTGTATTTCCACCTAGCTTAATAGGCTCTGTTTGAATGATATTACCGCCACCTAATCGCTTAAACTCATGTGCAATCGCAGGTATCATAAGCTTGCCATCCATGCCATCAGCTAAGGATATTTGTGCTGGTTCGTACATAAAGTTTTTGTTAGCAGTAGTACTATTACCTTGCGAATCCTCTGCAGTTACTGTGAGCGTATATTCTTCTCCAACTTGCATGCTTGGGAACATAATTGGGTATTCTAAGCTAAAGGAGCCTGGTGTTTCTTCGCGCCAAGATAGTTGAACGCGATCACTCGCTGGCCCCCCTTCCAATCTAATAGACTTCATCTTGGGTGAAGAGTCATAAGTGTCTGTCACAGTAATGATAAACTGATCAAGTGACGAGATAGCCCCATCACCTGTAGTCGTAAGCGTGACCTTTGGGGGTGTTTTGTCTGAGCTATAGGGAAATAACGGTATTTTTGTTAGTGGCCCATGACGCTCTTGTGCTACTGCATATAACTGATAGTTCCCTTCAGCCAATGTCTTTAAGTCCCACTGATATGTATAGTACTGGCCATTTTCCTCTATCAGACCACCTGAGACTGAAAGCTTTTTGCCAGAAGCATCTTCAAGCCAGGCTGTTCTTAACCTTAAGCGGTCAAAATAACTCCCCCTTGCAGGTTGGGTTATGAATACCTTAATTTGTTGTTCAGTTTCTGAATAATCGTAAGTTAAGGAAGGATAATGTTGATCATTCCAATGAACTTCCGCCCATCGATCTGATGCTCTTAATTTACCATCATCACTTCTTACCGTAGCTGCATCATGTATATAACCTGAAGTACCAGGTTGCATGGTGTAGCTTGAGTTTATGATACAGCTTGTTTGCCCCGCAGGAATCACACATGAACCACGGTGTGTAGCTACTTGATTAAAGCTTCTCTCCTCTGCGTTAACTCTTATTTTATCGTAAGAATACGGGAGTTTATCGTTAGGGATTTCGTAACGTATGAATGACCCCCAGCCAATATCGCTATAATGATATTCAACTTCTTTAAGGGATGGTGTTTTAGGTGCATTTGGAGAAAGCTGTAAGCTATATGAAATACCTTCTCCGCCCCACGAGCCAAAGTTAACCCATCGCGTAAAGTTACCATTCACATTCCCAAAAGGAGCTGACCAATATAAATAAACGTAGTCCTTGTCTGAACCTGCAACGGCTGCTTCACCAAGGCTATTAACTAAATTTAGCCCGCCAGGCGAGTACTCATGCCAATTGCTCTTCTCTATGCGGTAAGCCAACCTTACAGGGTTGGTTTTTACTTCCATTCCCGCTTTATATGGTACAAATCCTGTTAAACCTGGGCCAAGTTGATTATTTGAATCAGGGTCGAAAACACCAAACGGAACCTTTGGCGCATTAACAATATTGTCCCAACGGACAGTTTGTAGCTGAGATTTCCAAGTGTTGCCGGCTTCATCTAAAGCAGTTATTTGAACTTTAAAATCCTCATCAAGATTTGAGTTTGGTAGAATCCCATATTTGTTAAGTACATCAATTTGTCGATTTGGAACATCAAAGCTCGCATCGCTCTCTGAGTGCAACGTACCATCACCTCTGTATATAAATATCTTTGTTTCTTTTATTGGTGAATCATCTAGTACATCACTAACTCTGAAGTATGTTTTTGCAGAACCGCCTGTACCTAACTTCCATATTGAACTACTTGTATCTTGTCCATAGCTTGCGTTTGTTGCAATCATTGGTGATGCAGTGGGTGGTGTGAGATCAACAAATAGTGAATGAACATCCACTTTAACAGCCTTACCATCACCGGCCAATATTTCTGCCTTGATTTTATAGTGCCCTTCACTTGGTGCAGGAAGGTTTAAGAATGAGCCATAATACTCTTTACCCCCTACTGTTATCCTATCATTAGCGCCAAGCAGGCTGCTTGTGGCTGTATTTAGCAACCCGCCGGTAGAGTTAAGTATTGAAACACGTACCTTTCTATCAACCCCTGCACTTAAGGCAAAGGTCATCGTGCCTGTAGGGTTTCCATATTTAGCATTAGCCGAAAGTGTACGTTGATTGCCATCTACCCCGGTAAAGCTGTACTCAAGAAGATCTGCCTGTGCATGCCCCCCTGAAATCAACGCTATTACACCGGCTATAGCCAGGGCTTTACGTTTTAATTTTATCATTGTGACTGTCCCTTTAAAGGTAAATTTACACATATTAAGGCTACCCCAAAGCTCAAGCTTCATACGGGTGTACAACAGCCTTTTTTGGGCGTAAAAACAAAAAAACACCCGAAATATAAATTTCGAGTGCTTTAGGTAGTTCTACTCAAGAGTTTTTTGTTTTACTTAGCCACCTAGGCCATTTGACAATTGAACAACAGCTGGGGTTACAGCAGCTGCTTTTTCTAAAGTTGCTGACATAATTGTTTCAATTATGGTTGGTGTATTATACAAGCCCATACCGCCAGCAACGCCCATTGCGAATGCCATTAGTGATTGACGAGCAATACCACCAATAATACCAACAAGGATCATGGCACCGGCAACAATACGACCAAGAGTACCTTCAGTCCATTCGCGTAGAGTTGACCAAACATCATCAAACTCTGCACCACCACTACCAGCATAAGCATTGCTAGATAAAAAGACAGCCAGAGCAATTAAGCCAAAAGCCACGAATAATTGATTTTTGCTCAAATTACGAGCGGTTTGCATTATGTTCATTTAGAACATTCCTTTCTTATTACACGTTGATTTTAAGTAAACTAGATTTGCTCTTTGTGGCTGCTCTAGTGGTTATATAGTATTTCTATTTACTGCAAACCTCCCCATCGCTAACTGTCCTTTTTGGGCGGTTTGAGCATTTTTTGTAAAATATTGCTATTTGTTACTGCCACCTCTCTTTGTATGAAGAGGTCTAAAAGATGCCTCTGTCTCTGATTCGCTCTCACCAACAACCCATCGTCTTGGTTCAATTTCTGTATATATGTAACCAGTTACAATGAGATCACCATTTGTATCTTCCCAAGGAGCAACCCAAATGCGCATCACTTGCGCTGGTGTTCTAATCGGGATAGGTTTGTTAGGTAGCCGAGGAGCAACATAGGTATCAATAACAACATCGCCGGAACCTTTCTTACCAATATTTTCCTTATGCTCTTCATGATCATTATGCTCTTCATGATCCTCTTCACCAGGTATCATTGGCCTTGGTACTTGCCCATCATTAGTTGCAGCATAAACATCCCTTGCAGACATACATTGAACACCATCTGGCATACCTGGGCATGCATAATCACCGCTACCTACATTAAAAAGCGTACAGCCACTTAAAGTTGCTACTAACCCCAATCCCATCACTGCATTTTTAAATGTTGCAGACGTTAAACTTGAAGCTATGCCTGTTTTTTTGCTTTTTCTGATTGTGTTTAGCATTTTCATTACCTTATTTAACTTTTGAGCCACGGACTTTTAATGCTGAGCCCTTGGTTACAATAATATCTACTTGACGACCGGCATCGATTTCAATAACTGGAAATATACCCTCAGCCATTTGCACATAAAACTGAGCTACGCGGTCTAGGGCCGAGCTAGCACCCTTAGCAGCTGCGCCTTGAACAAATGTGTCTGAAAAGTCGTTTTGCTGATATTGAGTCTTTCCGGTGTTTGAGAGATTAAGAGTTGGAACGGCGTTAACATCAAAAGCTTCAGCTGCGCCACTTAAAAAACCAGCCATCAATGACTTGGCTATAATCTGGCCTTGTTTTGAAACCAACCGGCCTCGAACACCAGCTTTACCATCTTCACCAACTGCGTATGAATTAAAGCCAGTTTCAATAACTTCACCGTTGTCTTTAATACAAGATAAAGTCTCACCGCGAAGATATGCGCGCTCAGAGCTTAGATCGCCATGGCCCGAAACTATAAGGAAACACTCGCGAACATCAGCTCTAAATCTATTTGGCAAAATAGCCTCTTTACTAATGCGAAGCGTTGCAGGAAATGGGTCTTGCCTTGCACCTTGTGCTGTTGGTGCATCCATACCGTTGATTAAAACACCTGTAAATATAGAGCCCGCAGGTATATAAAGGTCATCTTCTTTAACGTCTTTTTCATTAGGATCGATATCATTTTTTGAAGACGAGTAGCTTGAAATTACAAGCGTTGCCTGTTCTTGAGGTTTACCTTTAGTATCACGAACACTATTCTCATTTTCATTACTTTTCGGTATTGGATTGTTTTTAAAGAAATCTTCTGGATTGGAGTAATCAAGCTCCCCTTCTTTTTTAAATGGTGCACTCGAATCTTCATTTATTTGTGCATTTTTATTTCTAGCTTTTTCTGCTGGGCTCAACTTGCTTTCAGATGGATCTTTTATCTCTTTAGCCAGCTTTTCATTTTGCTCTTTTAGCCTTTTCATTTCAGCTTCAATGCGAGCTATATCACGACCCGAAACCTTAGCTTTAGATTGGCCGGTATCTCTGGTCATTTCTTCCCTAAAACGTTCCAAGTCCTTTTTCAGTTTTTCATTTTCACGAGCAACTAACTTAAGATCCGCCGAAAGCGCGTCAATACCTACCTCACGCGTGTTCGAGTCTGTAAGTATGTGGCGAATGCTTTCTTCTCGCGTTTTCTTTCGCTCAACTTTTTCACCGCTAGAAAAAATAGCTACAATGCCGAATATCACAACAAGACCTAAAGACATAGCTGTGTATTTCTTCATTTTAGGGTTCATATTTTCCCAATAATCTTTCATTATTTACCCCTTAACAGTGATGGGCGTTTGGAAGTAGGAGCTTTTCCTTTTGCATTTTTACGCGCAACATAGACTTCAGTTTGCTGGCCTGGTTCTAAAACCTTTAGGGGCCAAGTTGTAACAGCTGCAACATCCCAATCACCACATGTTGCTTCGTTAAACTCCAATGCATTGGATGAGTTGTTTTCAGCAACACCTACAAAAACTGTTAGGCTATGACCCATTAAAACTTGCCCGTTTTTAAAGGAAACGGCCATACCAGGATGATCACAATATGGAGGAGTTATATTATTCGGCGTCTTATTCATTGAGTAACCTTGTGGAACATCCCCAAGGGCTAGCTTTCTAAATATTGTCCGAATTGTTTCTATATAAGGCTTACTCCTTTCCCATCTTTCAGCTTTTGGATTTGATTGCACACCTGCAACTACAGAGCTACCATCAAGCTTAAGGAAAACCTCCCTCGGCGGTATTTCACGAGGAACCATTGTTAAGCTTAATGCTTGAGACTCGCTTCCTTTCTCTGTAACGAACATAGTTACAGGGTGATTTTTCTTGGTTGCGACATAAACCACGTTATCTTTAATACAAACTTCACCACACTCGCCATCAGCTGACCCACCAGTAAGTGATGTAGACACTACTTCAGGATTACCAAATGGCGTTACTATTCGGTTTGGGTGCCCAATAGCTACAGGTATTATTTGATTCACGCCTGGAGTCATTTTAACGACTGCATCTTGTGAAACGTTGGCCCCGCGATATCCGCTTTCAGGATTCGCACGACTCTCCGATTCCACGCTTAACTTTTTAGCTTCTGCCGATGCTTTTTTCATGACACTTGCAGGTACTACTGGTATTGCATCTTGTGCGTTTATAGATGGTGATATTGCTAGAGCTACTGATAGCGCTAAGCTGCATTTAATCTTTTTCATTATTTATCCTGGCGCTCTTCTCTGCGTTGTAGACGATCAATAACACCTTCTGTCCGAGGGCGTCCTTCATACGTTGTCATGAAATCGATAATTGGAATGTAATTTGAAATGGCAATTGTAAATTCGTATGTTCTATCCATACGCCTTTCTGATTCGCTAGACATTCCTTTAGTAAACGAATAGCCATATACAAAAACCTTTTTCGATTTTGATTCATACTCTACGAATCTAGGCTCAAACCGCATGCTTACTCTGTCATTCTTAATTTGTTGCGACTGTACTTCTAAAACTGAAATAACATCGTTGTAGATAGCCGGTGATAACATCCTTTCAATGCGTTCTTTAATAAACCCAACATTAGATGGCGTAACATTTCCTATAAGCTGGGCTAAAGCGAAGCCCCACGCTTCTTTATACCCAACTGAGGATGCATCATTTGTTACCCACGCCTCATCGTGTAAAGAGAAAGGCTGGATAGTAACAATTGTCTTTTTGTTGACTAACATACCAATAAGCATCAATACGCTTAGCAATAAGCCGGCGATAAAAATACGACTCCACTTATTCTCGTTTTGTATGCCTTCCCATGATTTGAGGTAGCTTTTAAGGTTCATGGTAAAAACCTCCGGATATATGGATTTTTAAATGTTTTCGATTTAGTCATTGGTAAACCTGTCCAATACAGCATGTGAAGGAGGTAACCATCTGGGTGGTTATCTCTAAATTTTCGATAGAAGTTTGTAATAACAAGACCAATTACGGTGCACACGAACGCTTTACCCAAAATCACACCTACTACCAGTCCGATTAACATGGGAGCAAGCTCATCAGCGCTCCACATTAATAAGTGTGGTGGTTCATCAACTCGCCTTGGTATTCGCACAGGCTTCATGGCTTTCTCCTTATAGAATTAATGTTTCTATTCTCTGTCAAAGTGCCACTTAAGATCGCATCTGTTCTCACCCTTTTTGGGCAATTACAGCCTTATTATCAAAATAATGTAGGTGAATTTGTATTTAATGAAGTTTTTGAGGGATGAATGTATTGCGTAGGTTTTTTATAAAAAACTTTCACATGTGAAAGTTTTTCGCCCCATTTATCAATAGCAATAAGTGGGGCATGGTTCTTACGTTAGGATTATATTTAAACTCTTTTTTGTAAATTCCCCATAGCAATACCCACCAGCACACAGCAGGCCATCATAACAATAGGGATTATTATTGGGTTAAGTGCTATGGGTGCAAAAAATGCAATGCCCAACCCAAGCAAAAGATAACCTATAAATCTGACTCCGTACCGATGGATAACAGGTGAGGCATAATCAAAGTTAGTTCTTTTTATTCTCCAGGTCATCATTCCATCATACATAGCTGGTAGAAATAAAATTGCCATATAGGGGGCCCAAGCAAGGAGTAATGCCATCCTAGTGTAAAACTGGTAAACAATATTGCCTAACGCCTCTATCCTACCCTCAGCCCACTGAAACCACCATAGACCCATCTTTTCCATTCCCCTTGAATTTAACCTTTGCTCCTCAGTAGGGATTAATGTGTAATAAACACCCTCATAGAAGCCAGAGTCGATCATAGTAGATTGATACCATGATTCTGCTTTGTCTTCTATCCAATAGCGAGTGTGACTGCCAAGATTGGCCTCCACAAGTTTGCTTTCTTGTTTGATGGCTCTGTCAGTCCAATCTCCTGGCACCAACAACAAAATAACTAATAGCTCAATTACCAGTAGCCAAACCCCCAGCCATAATGGCTTCTTCATAATCAACCCTCCTTAACACTGTTTTTATTTGTTCACTGGTAATTAAGTCGTAAAGTACAGACCTAAGGCTGTTTTCACTTTCATGTAGTTTTGGGTATATTGTCAATGCACCTTCATGCTTGCTGTACCATTCACAAAAACTTTTGCCACTTCCAACTGTCCATGATGAACCTGAGTTATCAATAATCTCCACTTCCATTATTCTTGATGTTTCTGAAATCAACGCCTCGATAAATACAGCAAACCGAAGTGGGTCTGGTATTTTATTACCTGCTTTAAAGTGAACCGCCTCACTATATCTAACAAGTGCTTCTTCGATAATTTCATAAATCACTGGCTCTTCATCAGCACATATGTGATCAGTAATATACTCGCTAATTCTTTCTAAAACGAAACGTGATACAGGCCAATCAAACTGAAGTAACGTAAGTGCCTCTGCATTTTTTCTGCATCTTGTTTTTAGGCCATCTACCACTCTTGCGTAGGGATGTTGCTTTGCCATTTTTATATAACCTCAATAATTTGTATTTTTTCAGCAAGTTTCTTACAAGTTAAACAAGTATTGGGAGCCGACCCTTGATTAAACGCCCCCCTGAAATAGTTGCAAAAAACTCAAGGTTTGGAAGCATTCCTAGTAGCTGAGCCGGCAATAGGTCATACTCTTCTTCCATCAACCTTTCGCCTTGACTTCCGCCATGCATAATAGGATCTTCACTATCTGTATTTTGACCTTGATTCCTCATAACATATTTAACCCGGGTCTTTGGTAGGTTATCAGTGATATATTCTTGGGTTTCTTTGTCCAGAACGCGCAAAGCAAACTTGTTATTTAAGTTACCCAATACCTGTATTGCTTTATCTTTACTTCCCATTCGAGCTGAGAAGTCTGAAAACGTTTGTGTTGCCACAAATAGCCGAAGCTTAGCGCCTCGCCCTTTATTTAAGAGTTGGATAAAGGGGTCATTTATCACCTCTGCGGCTTCATCTACGAATATATTTACAGGTCGATTGTTTACCCCGAAATTATAGCGATCACCGGCCACCGCCGTTAAATCTGATAGCATTATGGAGCCAATAGCACTACCGACCATGCTATCTGTAAGCGAGTCCAACCCTATATAAGCCACTTGCCCATTGTTAATTATTTTGGCGTTATCTGTAATTTGGCGAGCATCACTTAGATCAGTAGAGTCTGGAGATAACATTTTCCCTAACTCACCTGATGTAAGCATGTTCATAATCGGCAGTAGGTTTGCCACCATTTTAGAAAAGTGAGTCGAGTCATGTTGGAACATACTTAGCAAGCCTTCGAGCTCTGAACTTGGCTTTACAGGCTGTATTACATCGTAGTAAAACCTAAGCATGGCAAATGCCTTTTTCTCAATGTGACCATTATTGGCTTTGCTTTTATATGGCTCTGCCTCGGCCTCCCAGTTGGGCATTACATTTTCCGAGTAAGCTTCAATAGTCTGAATTACTAATCCAGCTGCGCCCCCCTCAAGAAATCGTCTTAACAGTACAAGGTTAGGTCGCTGATAAGTCATAACGAGCCCTTGTGCAATGTTATTCAAGGCTTGCCATGCAAAGCTTTTAAATGGGTCTGCCCCCGCCTCCGATGGGATTAACGCTGCTAGTCGGCTAGCTATTTCTGTTACGCGAGTAAAGTTTCTAAGCGGATCTATTCTTACTGAGTCTTCAGGGAATGCAGGGTGAAATGATATAAACCTTTCTGGCTCGCCCATTGCTTCACAGACCTTTCGAGCGTTGTCACGCATCTCTTTATCGCCTTTAGGGTCAATGATAATCACTGCTTCATTTCGTAAAATAGCTTGAGATATCATAATGTCAAACATTCTCGTTTTACCTGAGCCTGTAGTTCCTACAATTAACGAGTGTCCTTCTGTATGCCCTATATCTTGAACTAGCTTCTTTTCCTTGGGCTCAAGGCCATGTATCCAGGTGGCACCTATTGGATTTGTCTTTTTTTTCTCTCTTTTTATTATTCTAGTTAATTTTTTTGTTGTTGACTCAAATCCTACTACGCTTGACCAGTCTCGCTTTAATATCTCGAATACTCGCTGTGTATGCCTATTTTCCCAATCAAAACCATTTCCTAGCCACATCTCATTTGGGTGGCCCTGAATTGTTTTTTGAAGGTTTTCTAGCGTAATAAATTCTAGTTCACGACCACTCAAGTGCTTTTGTAAACTTGCCAATTTAATAGCTTTAGGTATATGTGACATTGCCATAATTCCACATATGCCACTCATCCAATAAAAAGGATCTGATGGCATTGTGCTGTAATAATTCACACCCATAGCGACCGCGCTTGCTGATATCCAGCCTAGTGCTGCTTGCCTTTCGTAGTTTGGCCTCCAGGGCATTTCATACTCAAGTGAGTTGTACTTCATGATTAGTTACCTTCCTTTAAAAATAGATGCAATTTCCCTTGCTTATACATCAATGGTGGTGATGCTTGACCTCTCTTTAAGTGCGCTCTCAAGCTATGTTTGCTTATATCATTATATTCACCAGCTATAACATCTAATGATTTACCACTAGTAACCAAGCAGTCACCTTCCTTGGTCACTGCGCTAACAATCCACTTACCTTCACGCTTTAAAATCATTTCTTTAAGTAATTTAATAGCTGAACTAACCGTTATAACCTTTGGTTTAATATCATCAAAATCAGCAGTCATTTTTCCTTGCCCTCTCAACAGTAAGGCGTCTTCATCAATCTCAGGGATGAAGATATCTTTAGCTGGCTTTGTCTCGATACTATTTACATTTGTATCAGTTAATCTTTCTTGCTTTAAGCTCTGGTTAAATGGCATGCTATTTTGCTTTGCTTGCCCACTGTTACCTTTTGTGCTGTCAGTACGGTCTTCTTTTGAGGGTTTTCTTTTTTGTTTTTTGCTTTTTCTGCCTTCCATAATCACTTGTTTCACTTCGACCTCTCCAGTTGCTAACTCATCAAGAGCAGCAATTAAGAGTGATGAGGTGCTTGCTTTAAGTGCTAGACCTTTAACGCCTTTAAAGTTTTGTATTTTCTTCATTGGCATTACCGGATCTCCCTGAATCAAATCTGCACTCCATAAACATGCTAGAACCTCAGAAGCACTGCCACACCCTAGAGACTCTGCACCTTCTGGGTAGATAATAGAAACCTGACCCTCAAAGATATACAAAACCTCTCCTAGCAATTTCTCACCTATTAACACAGGTAATATTGCCTTTTCGAGTATGTTTTTCGCATCTAAAGGTAAACTATTTAAGTAGCTAACTAATTCATCCTTCGCTGCACAATCTGCCTCCACTGATCTATTACAATCTGCCTCCACTGATCTATTATTTTCTTGTGGCTTTGTATCTGGATTTTCACTTGTTAGTGGTGCCGGCTGCTTTTTACTTTTACTTCCAGGTATATTTTTATCCGCTTTGCTAGGGAATAAGCAGCTAACGTTTATTGATTCATTTTTGGTAGATGTCACACTCACTACTGTGTCAATGGGGTCGCTCGCTGTTTGTTCTGTTTGTACAGACTGGTTTTGTTCTGTCTTAACTACCTCTGCTTCACCAAGAGCCCCTTCTATGGTTTCGGGATCTATATCATTCTTTAACAAGCCATCTAACGGTGATTCGTCATCAACTTCAGGGGAATTTGCTACGATCTCATTAACTATTTCAAAATCGACAAAACCATAATCTTTTTCGCTTGCATCTGTATCGCTTGCATCTGTATCGCTTACATCGGTATCGCTCGCACCTTCATCGCTCGCACCTTCATCGCTTACATCGGTATCGCTCGCACCTTCATCGCTCTCTATATCTACAAATTTAATTTCCACCTCAGCCTCTTCGCCAATAACAACCCCTTTAACCGGGGCTGGTGGCTCATTGGTGAAAACTAGCTCATGCGACTCAAGCCTTAACCCTAGCAACTTTATAGTATCTGCTGGCTGGCCTTGCTGTATAATTTCTGGGCACACGTCCCAGTAACGATAATGGGCCGACTCACCATTTTTCCCTTGTACTTTGTTTGGAATTGCAAAGCCTCGCTCAATAAGGATATCTGCTAACGTATCGGGATCTCTTGGTATCCCTGGTATTTTATCTTTTTCTACTAATTCATATAAATCACCCAGCTGTCTCCAGGTAATAAAAACACCTTGATGTAAATTCCATACCTTTGCGCCAGGTTCATTAATCTTCCAGCGACCTGTTTTAACAAGCCTTCTAATTGCATCGAAAACATATCTTTCAACCGGTACACCGTAAGAAAACTCATCAACACTTAGTCTGCTTTGCTTAAGATCGCGAGCAACGCTTTCTTGATCAGCTTTAAGCATTAACCTTGTAACTGGTTGGTTTGTACTCGTTCCTGCAATCGCTTCTAGCATTGCCTCCAATATTTCAGGCCCTGACTCGGATAGAAACTGTAAAACATTCGGTGGAATTATCCGCTCAATAGTTAATACTGAAAACTGCTCGTGCCTCTTATGCCGACTGTCACGCCATCGCAAAAAATACCGGTCAATTTTATTGTCTACTGCCCATCCATAAAGCGTATTGCTATATGGATTCCAAGTAACAGAGCCACCCTTATCTGTTACAGACACATCTGATAAAGGCTTACCTACATCATGAAGTAACCCAGCGAAACAGCTGGCTAATCGCCATCTAGGCTCATTATTGCGCCTATCTCTTGGTGACCCTTCCATTGAAAAAATGACAGATTCCGATGCTTGTGCAGCCCAAAATGCAACCTCAAGGCCATGCCTAAAGAGTCCACCAGCGCCACGATGATGATGGGCTTCTGACGCAGGCAATAAATGAACAAATTCGGCGTATTTTTTTATTACGGGCAATATTAAGCTTTTGCACTCTTCTTTATTAAAACCTAGAGCATTGCGTATACGCTGTATAAGCTCATCTTGAGTTAGCAGTACTTTATCAATAGGTGCAACCGGTAGACCTTTCGCGAAAGGCGGATATCTCGGTATCTCTTCATCATACTCATCAACCACCACCAGCTTGGTTTTTAAAGGTGGAGTTGAAGGGCCAAATATTCGCTTTAGCTTTGTTAGCATTCAGATAAAACCAAACAAGTAATTTTAGATGCTTAATAGTCCCAGACTTTCACTAAAACTATGAAACGCGCTTCTGTCCAAATTGGGCAGTTAGAGCTTGCTGTATTAGGCCCAATACATCGTAAACTTAACTAAGACGATTTAATGAATAGGAATTAAATAATGAAGCAAGCCTCTTTTCTCATTGTTGGTGTTGTTTTCATGGCCGGCTGCACTAGCTCTCCGGAACCAGAACCTGCGAAAGATGTAACAGTAGTTGAAACTAAACAAGCGCGTGTAACCCGAGGGTTAACTCTTTCTTGGGATAACATAGGACGAGGCGGAGCGGTAATTCGACAGCCTGGTTATATTCATGTTCTAGGTGATGGTAACTTGCATACGTTAGAAGCGAAAGCCAACTTACCTGTAGCAGATATGGAATCGCCTTACACGGTTAATAACGCTATAGCTGCAGTAACTGAAATTGATAAGAATACAAAGGCTAACAGCGCCTTAGCAATTGCTGATAAAAAACACCAAAATATTAAACAGGGATATTCATTCTATGAGTTATCTCGTTGGGAACGTTACTGTAATGCTGGGATAGGTATGGATGAAGCTGATTGGCACTTCGTAACAGAGAACGGCGGAGCTAAAGGTATACCCGATATACTTACAGATTCTTGCTCGCTACCCGACCATAACTACCAGTCATATTTGGATGCATGGGTAAGCTTTTGCACCGATAAAAATGTAACTTCGACACAACGGAACATTGTTAGAAGTAGTGTTCGACCTAAATCTGTGGTGAATCCATGCAAAGCAATAAAACAATAAAACTTAATGGCAATTACGACTCAACAGATCGCAAAGCTGAGTTATATGAAGAAATGCGCGTAATGCTAGACGAGGCTGGCTCAAGATGTACACCTCTTGACTCTGTTATTGTTATTTCGGGTGTTCTAAACGATATAGCAAAAGAACATGTTGAGTTGGAAAACCTATCTTTAAAATGGCGGGGCCTTCTTGAGTCATCTTCATCGGTTCGTCATTTCAGCTTACAACGCAAACGTAAGGAGGGGTAATGAAGCTATATATTTGTGAAAAACCATCTCAAGCAAAAGATTTAGCTGCCGTTTTGGGTGTAACTAAACGCGGAGATGGCTACCTTCATGATGGTAAGGAGAACTATATAACCTGGGCTTTCGGGCATTTATTGCAAATGTACATGCCTCAAGATTATAGTGATAAGTTTAAGTCTTGGTCATTAGATACCTTACCAATTTCACCTGAGAGCTGGAAGCTTAAAGTAAAACAAACCGCATCAAAGCAAGTTAAAGTTATCGATTTGCTTATTAAAAAGGCGCAAGTTATTTATATAGCTACTGACTATGATAGAGAAGGTGAAGCAATTGCACGTTCACTCATGGATAGAGCTCAGTACTCAGGTTTAGTAAAGCGCGTATGCTTAACGGCACTGGATGATAATAGTATTCGCAAAGCGTTGAAAAATATCAAAGATGGTAAAGAAACCCTATCACTATACTATGCTGCAATTGCTCGCCAGAGGGCTGATTGGTTGATTGGCATGAACGCTAGTCGATTGTATACAGTCTTAACTCGGAAGGCAGGTTTTGACCAAACGTTGCATATCGGTCGAGTGATCACCCCTACTATTTTTCTTGTTTGCCAAAGAGATCAGGATATTACTAACTTCAAAGCATCTCCATTCTGGACGCTAGATATCTCAGTCTCTGTGCAGAATGGACACTTTAGCGCTAGATGGTGTGCACCTGATGAATTTATTGATGAGCAAGGGCGTTGCATAAACAAAGCTTATGCAGAGCAAGTGGCAGCTCAAATAAAAGGGGCTCAAGCTGTCATATCTAAAGCTGAAACAAAAGCAGGGAAAGAATCGGCACCACTACCTTTTGATTTGACTTCGTTACAGCAATATGCAAGCAAGAGATGGGGATATACTGCACAAGAAGTGCTTGATGTAGCTCAGAATTTGTATGAAAAATTTCGCGCTACATCTTATCCTAGAACGGATTGCAGATACCTTCCTGAGTCACAAAAACAAGAAGCTAATGAAGTTCTTCAAAATTTAATTTTATCTGACCAAGCAGTGTCTGGGCTGGTGGCCGGTGCGGATACAAGCCGTAAGTCACGCGTTTTTAATGATAAAAAAATAACAGCTCACCACGCTATTATCCCAACGCCGTTCAAAGTAGATATCTCCGCCATGTCTGAGCCTGAGTTCAATATTTATGATGCAGTACGGCGTTTTTATATTGCTCAGTTTTATAGTCCAGCTGAATTTAGCCGTACTGTAATTGATGTAATGTGTGGTAATCACTTATTTATAGCTGCTGGTAAAACACCTCTTAAACAGGGTTGGAAAGTACTTTTTAACTCCGAAAGTGAAAGCTCCCCACAGGACGAGGGTACAGAGGCTGATGAAGGGCTCGCAGAGCAAGATAAACTTCCGCGTGTAAATCAAGGCGAGCCTGCTGTGATAAGTAACTCATCCATTGGTAGTAAAGTAACACGCCCCTCACCCCACTTTACAGAATCTTCATTATTAGCTGCTATGGAAAATATTTCTCGGTTTGTTACTGAAGAAAAATTCAAAAAGATTTTAGCTGAAACTGCAGGGCTTGGTACACCAGCAACTCGTGCGGGCATTATTCAAGGGGCCGTGGATAAAGGATATTTTAAGCGGCAGAAAAAAATGCTTATTTCTACCGAAAAAGCAAATGCCTTAATAGCTATTATGCCACCAGCCATAAAATCTCCTGGCATGACAGCGGCATGGGAGCAAGAGCTAGAAAAAATAGCTTCTGGGCACGGTAATATGACTGTTTTTATGAATCAAATAACCAACTGGATTTGCAAGCTAGTAGAAGAGCTAAAGGTGAACTCTTCTACTTTAGTGGAAAGTGGTGGAACTATTTCTAAGGCATTTGAAGGGACTAAACCCGCAAATCATGAATGCTTTAATTGTGGAGGTGAATTAACCCGGTTAAAAGGATCAAATGGTTTCTTTTGGGGTTGCAAAAACACCTCGTGTAAGAAAACGTTTAACGATAATCGCGGTAAGCCTGTCGATCCTATAAAAGCAAAAACCCCCCAAAAGAATGCCCCCAAATGTCCCGAGTGCGATTCACCTATGCTTAAGCGAAAAGGTAAACCAAAACCGGGAGAAAAGGCTTCTCAGTTCTGGGGATGCTCAAACTTCCCCACCTGCAGAGGTGTTCAGTCTATTAAACCCAGGAGAAAATAACTCATGAAAATAAATAATATTATGCAACTAAGAAACTTATTTGCTTTATCTTCAGTTGCCTCAGCCATGATTTTAACAGGTTGTGGCGGTGGAGAAGACGATAATAAAACGTCAACACCCGATACACCGGCAGTAATTTCAATCGAAAACACTTCTATAAATGAAGGAAATAAAGGGAGTAGTAAAAGTCTGTCAATTCCGATAAGCCTTTCTAAAAAATCAGCAGAAGATATTGAGCTTGGATATTCTTTTGAAGATATATCAGCTATCAATGGTGAAGATTATTCAGCGAAGAGCGGTAAAATAATCATCCCATCGGGTAGTCGGCGAGCGCAAATTGATGTTTTAATTCATGGAGATGATAAGCATGAACCAGATGAGCATTTCAAAGTTCATTTAGATTCGGTCACTAATGCAGAAATAAACGATAAAAATAGCTCAGCCACAATAACAATACTTAATGATGACTCAGTTCCAACATTAACCTTTGATACAGTTATACAATCAGCTACTGAAAATGTGGGGGTTATTACAGTTCCGGTTTCATTATCAGCTGAAAGTGGCTTTGATGTTACTGCTACGGTGTCATTATCTGGCACAGCACTTTTGGGCGATGATTATACACTCAATGAAACTGAGGTATATTTTTCAGCAGGAGAGACATTTAGAGAAATTGAGCTATCTATTATCGAAGATCCAATACCTGAGGGTGGAGAAACAATCTTTGTAACGTTAGAACAAATTGAAAATGCAGCTCTAATTAGTGGCGAGGGCTCTTCTCATACAGTTGTTATTTTGGGTGATATTGGATTAAATGATACCGGACTAACCAAGTTCAGTGATGGAGTTGTTTCTAATTTATCATTTGAGCCAGCAAGCCACCCGGGACAAGATGCTTCTTATGGCCGCGATGTAAATGAAGCTGGTAACAATGATCACGGGCATGCAGGCTTTTCTTTTACTAAAATTGACTTCAATGGTAACCCACTACCAGCTACCAGTGAGAATTGGAGCTGTGTCCAGGATAATGTTACCGGATTAGTCTGGGAGAATAAGCAGCCAGATTTAACAATTGAAAAAGAAAATGGTGAAGACGATGTTTTGGAAACACCAACCGGCGATAGTTGGCGCGCCGGCAATTTTACCTATGCGTGGCATAACTCAAATATAAAAGATAACGGAGGGAGCTCTGGATCTCAAAGAACGACAAAAAATTCCTTACCTAAAGACCGGCCAGTTACTGTAACTAATGGATACTGTGGATTCACAAAAGATCCTGGTCGCAAAGATAAAATTTATTGTGACACCCAAGCTTATATTACTGAGATGAACCGAGTTGGTGCGTGTGGTTTTAATGACTGGCGAGCCCCAGAAGCGAGTGAATTACGATCTATTGCGAATTATGAGCAACCTGAAGTGACAACAGTACCAGAAAGTAATTTCTTTTCTAATTTAAAAACAAATACTAACTACCTAAGTGCAACCCCTGGTGCTGATAATGAAGCATCGGCGTGGTGTTATGATTTTGGTGATGGTCATGTAAAGCTTTGCCAAAAAGGTGTATACCAATCATTTATCGCAGTGAGGAATAAAAAATGAAATCTATTAATTTAACTGCATTCGCTATATCAACCCTACTTTTAACCTCTGGAGTTGCTGCTCAAGTATGTAAGGAAAGCACAATCTACCCACGGGTAAGTAGCCAGCAGTATATTGATCACTTGGATGGAACTATAACGGATGCTCAATCCGGTTTAGTATGGTCTAAGTGCAGCTTAGGCCAAACCTACTCTACTCGCGGCTGCTCTGGGGTTGCCGCTAATTTAGATTGGGCTGACTCACTAACAACGATCCAAGACTTAAACACCAGTGGAGGCTTAGCAGGTTATGATGATTGGCGATTACCCAACATAAAAGAGTTAGCTTCGCTCGTAAATGCGCAGTGCCATAGCCCTGCTATAAACTTAAGTGTATTTCCCGATACACCATCAGCGACCTACTGGAGCTCAACATCACGAGCGGATACTTCAGGTGTGGTTAATGGCGGTTACAGTATTGACTTTGCTACAGGCTCTGATTTAAGTCCTGAAGTTACCAAATTACGACACGTTAGATTGGTTAGGGGAAATTACTAATGCCATTGATTAAATTCACTGTAGTAGCAGAAAGGTTGTTTGTGGATGATGAGTTATCAATGGATGGGCTTCAACTTCTTGCCGCTCTAGTAAGCAACTCAAAAATGGGCGCGATAAGTAAACGCCATGCCGTTCTATTAGGTACTGAAAACAATTTACATAAAGAACAAATTGAAAATGCTTTAGAGGAGCTGCTTGATCTTGGTTACATCAGTTACTGTAGCCATACAGCGCGTGAGAGCGTTAAACGCTCTTGGGAAGTAAAACCTTAATACCTTAGCTAGTTATGCTCCCATAATGCTGCAAAGCTTATGGGAGCTCTTTTTTTAATTAGCTTTATTTAACGCAAATATCAAACCGGCTATTATTACAATCATAATACCTAGTGCAATTTCCATTTTCACTCCTGATGATGCGCTCGTTTTGAATATACTATAAGGGCCCTATTTGTGGGTATCTAATTTTAGGCAGCGCTCTAATGATTGTATAAATTCATCATACAACCCTATATTTTCATCACTAGTATCGTTGCACTCTTTGCGTTTTGAGTATTCAGAAATTAGCTTTTCACTTTGCGCTCGTGAAAATATAAATACTCTATTGCCTCTTTCATTTCCATATCAGAATTGTTCAGTGGTAACCCCATTTGAAGCCGCTGATTAATATAAACAGCTAGTAACTCAATACCGCCAATAAAATCACTTATTAAAGGAGCATCATGCCCTGTCTGAATAGCTGTAGCATATGCGAAGTTTGCTTCTTTCATTTTCATAATGAGTAACCTACTAGAAACTAAGTTAGTATAAACCTGATCCAAGACAAGTTAGTAAAAACTTGATCCTTCATCTGGTTTAACTACATCCTAACACGCCTTTAGCAGCTATTGCGTCTTGGAGTGTTCGCCTGGGCATTTCTGTTACCTCTAAGAGCGAAGGAACTGTATTAATTCCCGAGTCAATTAAGTAACAAATGTACAATCTTCGATAGAAGCTTGTTTTAGTTTTGCTATATGTTGAGTTCATATTAGAGCTATTTAACGCTAAGGTTGATTTACTCATTTTATACCTCGTTTGATGCTCTTTGTCGTAGTGAGCGTTTATCCAGGCTGCGATGTAGCCTTAAAAAGGTAGCCTGTCAATTCTTTAGTTGTCGTTTTGTAAAACTTTCACATGTGAAAGTTTTTATTGGGCTTAGGACTTTAACAGGTATTAAAGTATCGATTTATGTATTGATAATATTAAAATATGATGCTGTAATATGTAAAAGAAGGGCTGCACGAAGGTAGAAGAACGTTGCAGCCCTATACACATACCAAAAACATACGAGGAGGATGGTATGCGCGCTAAGCAGTTTACCAGAAAAAAAGTTCTACTTATTGAGTTTATGAACTGGCCAATAGAAAAGCGTCAGAAATTCATTGAAAAAGAAATGCCGCATAGCTCTCAATTTATAACTGATATGTTATTACGAAGCATTTAGTGTAGCAGGACATTAAAAACCCTAATTTATGTATTTGATTAGGGTTTTATGTTTTCCTCACCCCAGCGAATTGAACTCGGAAAAGCCGGAAACAGGGAATGACTTAGGGAAATGAATTACTTTATAAGTTTATACTTTCTTAAATAGCTTGCTACCGCTTGTTGTGTGCCGAAAGCACCGATAAGCATCTTTTCGGCGTGAGCGGATAGCTGTTTGTCACTTGAGTTTACTAGCATTTCATACCATGTTTTTACTAGTACAAGAGGTGGCTCATTCAATTTGGTTGCTCCTATCTATTATTTGAATAATTCAACTTAAAAATTAATCTTTCCATGGCTTAAAGCTTGCTGGAAAGACGCTTAGCATAGAAAAAGTCTTTACAATCTATGCATTTAATTTTTGATGAATCTTCATGCATTGGATTGATAATATAGTTGTATTCTTCTTGGCAAAGGCTAGAAGGAACTTGCAGAACTGCAGCATCCATACTTGAAAGCCATTTAGTACCAAACTGCTGTGTGTGGGGGATGTATGGATGCTCATCCCATCCAATTGGTAACTCACTAGCCACCAGCCGCTTTATTTTAATTTCATCGCTTATATGTATTGTTGTGACAGATAATTGATTACTTAAAATATCAGTAGAGTCATTTACAAGCCTTTCTAGCATCGCAAGTGATCTTGAGCTAGCCAAGTACACGATTGGGGCACCTGTAAAATGCCACCGCCCTTCCGCATGAAGCCCACCTATCCCAGATAAAGCGTTATGAATGTTATTGTGTTTCTTTGGAGCTATTCTATAACCGTTCATTAAGCATTAAACCCATACTCTAAACCCAGGATGATTCGCTTTATCAGCTCACGACCACGAATTGTATGCATTACCTCTCTAGGTTCTTTGTTTTCAAATTGAGTGTGTGGAGTGCCTAACCATTCATTCCATCTTTTTACACTACCGAAGTAATCCGTACCAATAGTAGATAGTCTAGCCAACTCAAGTGCATTTTCACTTATTTTAATGCTCAATGGTTTTTTTGATTCTATATGGCGCTCTAACGTTCTTGTGGTAGTGCCAATTGCTCTCGCTATCATTCCTGACTCCCATTCTAATTTTTTACCAAGAATATTAATTGCGTTAGCTTTTAGGCCCTTGGTAGCAATACTAATTTCATCAATAGCAGTAGATCTACTAGTTACTTTCCCGCCACTTACTACGCTTATATAATCATTTTCAACTATGTTCATAACGCACACCTAACAAATATGACAACTGTCGTATAATATAGCGTCAATCGCTGGAATTTGCAATTTAGCCTTCGTTCAAACTATGTATTGCTCAGGCAAAGTTTAATTTAAACGCTCTATAGCTATTAACCTTTATTTCTTTGGATAGTTATATTGCTGATTATTGATACATCACCATAATCTTCTTCATCAAAATCATCTTGCCAAGTTGTCCTGTGCTGCTCTGTAATATCGATACGCTCTACGTTAACAACGGATAGAGGCAACCCAAGTAACACTATGGCCTCCTTTGTGTTTCTCTCTAATGAGGGTTCAATTGTCGATATTGTAACTTTGTCGTAAGAGCACTCACATGACGAAACGCCAGCTATGATTCGCTTCATTAATATTGTTGCATCGGGGCATCGATGGGCTTTAAGATCAACGTTCACTTCAACTCTCCTATTCTTTTTGAACCTAAGCTGTTAACGATTTGCATGGGAATATGCGCAAATCATGGCAAATTAAGCTGGCAATACGCTTATCTGTACCTCTAATTATTTTAATAACCCCCTCATCATTCATTGTTACTTTAGACTTTTGCCAGTATTTATCTTGTTTGCTAGTTATTGGCATTTTAATCCTAGTTAAATCACTGAAATCATTTTTAGTACCGGCAATAAGCTCATCAAAAATAGACTGCCCAACATAGCCCAACGCATTTGCAAAGATAGCTTTAGTGAACATAGTGTTATCGTGACATTCTTTGTAATTATCTGTATCTAAAATATTGATTGGTAGAGTTGTAAAAACAGCATTTAAAAACTGTTTACATAGTTCAAATAATTGCGCCCGCTTACCATCATCTGCAAGCTCTTTTTGAATATTTCCAGTTGAAGTATTTAGTAGCTTTAAAATCATTCCGGTGAATTGATCGTAAGTCCAAACATTCCCACGCCTGAGAACTCCATGTAATGCTATACAGGATTTTATTTCCCCAAACCCAAAATCTAACTTTAACAATTCATTTACAAATACAGTAAAATACGAATCAGTATTAAAGTGCTTACTTATTGATTTTGTGGGCTTTTTTAGCTCAACGTGATAATCAGCAAATACCTGGCGTATTATTTTCTTAGCCTTATCACACGTTAATGCTGAAGTATCTGTAACAATAAATTTTACTGAAATTGTATAGTCTAAATCTGTATCATTTTTTCCCGACTCTTGAAGCCATTTTATTAGCGCTGTACGGCCCTGACCATCACGGCTAGCGCATTTTAATCCCAGACTCTAACAGGGTTGAGCGGTAATCATCGTCTAGCCCTGCCATTTTCTTTTTCCTC
>MDTG01304680.1_pt1 | contig 51181 bp, 44 predicted proteins | sample 811421 | NCBI WGS metagenome assembly MDTG01 (sample SAMN05326645, study PRJNA326480) | marine metagenome | isolation source: seawater | place: Pacific Ocean: South East | collected 2011 | reverse complement strand
GGAGAAATTATCAATTGGCAATTAGTCGAGAAAAAACTTGAAAAAATCAAATGAATTCACAGAGCAAAACGGGGCGGATTTTCTCAAGAAGGAAACACCAAATAACCCAATGGCAACTAGGTTTAGGGGTTACTTACCCGTTATAGTCGACATAGAAACAGGCGGTTTTAACAGTGCCACTGACGCAATTCTTGAGCTGGGTGCGGTGATCCCAGGTATGACTGAGACTGGCGAGCTAATCGTGGACCAAACGTTTTTTCAACGAATTGTTCCCTTCGAGGGCTCTAACCTAGAAGACTCGGCCCTAAAATTTACGGGCATTGATCCCCATCATCCTCTTCGCATTGCGCAACCTGAACGAGACGTCTTTAACAATTTTTTTGACATTGTGCGTGGGGCATTAAAAGTAAACAATTGTAATAGAGCGATTTTAACTGGACACAACGCCCACTTCGACCAAAGCTTTGTCAATGCAGCAGCTGAACGTCACAAATTTAAGCGGAGCCCTTTCCATCCATTCTCAAATTTCGATACTGCCACATTGAGCGGTTTGGCATTTGGACAAACGGTCTTAGCGCGAGCATGTGAGGCGGCTGGAATAGACTTTTCCAGTGAAGAAGCACACTCCGCCCGTTACGACGCAAACAAAACTGCAGAACTCTTTTTTTGTATTGTTAATCGCTGGAAGAATCTTGGTGGCTGGCCCCTACGTGGCGATTAAAGAATTCATCCATAATTTAAAATAAAACGGGCATTACTCCCGTGAACCATCGCCTTGATCGCCGACTTTCGATATTAGGTCTTGTAACTCTCCCGATTCGTGCATTTCTACGACAATATCACAGCCACCTATTAACTCTCCTTCAACGAAAAGTTGCGGAAATGTTGGCCAATTGGATACTGTTGGAAGATTAGCCCTTATGTCAGGATTACTTAAGATGTCCACATAGGCAAACTTCTTTCCACACGACATCAAAAGCTGAGTCGTCTGAGCAGAAAAACCACATTGGGGAGCCTCGGGGCTCCCCTTCATATAAAGTAATATGGAATTTGAGTTAATTTGGTCTTTTATCGTCTCTTCTATCGTCACCGATTTACCCTCACCTTGAATCAGCCTCTAAGTTCTTCATTGTACCCTGACTTTATGCTTGGTGTTAACAAAAGCATCTAGCCACGGCTCCCCCATCCTCCACCGCCCGGCGTTTCGACAAGCAGAGAATCTCCGCTGCCTACCGAAACTGAAACTTTTGCGGCAATCTGCTTATTGTTTAGACTGTTTACTCCCCTTGCACCAGGCATACCTCCCTTTACGCCCCAAGGACTAGTCAGCCTTCGGTCAGAGAGAATCGTCAAGTGCGCAGGTTCAAGAAACTCATACTCTCGCCTTACCCCATGCCCTCCCGTTAGTAGCCCACTACCGCCACTACCCATCCTGATTTCGTAACGTTTTAATCTTAACGGGAAATGTGTCTCAAGGGTTTCGATAGGAGTATTTAGCGTATTAGTCATGTGACTATGAACTGCATTCAAACCAGAACGTTTTGAACTTGCTCCGGTACCGCCTGCAACGGTTTCGTAATAATCCCACTGCTTACCCTCAGCAAAAGACCCGACAGAAATATTATTCATAGTACCCTGGCTAGCTGCAGGAGTTCTCTCGGGTAGGATCTTTGCAAACGCCCCGAATATAGTGTCCACAAGCCTTTGAGATGTCTCAACGTTACCGGCTGCTACGGCAGCATTAGGCGGCGGATTAAAAATTGACCCTGGGCGAACATTAATGCTTATTCTACGAAATAATCCCTCGCAAGCCGGGGCGATTTCAGGCATGTAACAGCGCAAACAATAGTAAGAAGCAGCCGCAACCACCGCCGCAGGACAGTTGAGGTTACCTTTAACCGCATTAGCACTCTCGGAAAAATCTAATAAGATCATTTTATTCGTAGAATCGCCTTTGATTTCTAATTTTACGTTTATCGGAACCTTGGACTCATTTAACCCGTCATTGTCCAACCAGTCAGAAAACTCAACTAAACAGTTCGGAAAGCTACTAAAAGTTGAAGATGCAACCCTATCTGCATAGTCATTCAAAGCCTCTACAGCAAGCTTAAAACTTGTTTCACCTTTTTCCGTAATTAACTGAGAAAGCCGCTGAACACCAAGTTGGTTAGCTCCTATTTGAGCAGAAAAATCACCACAAAGCGCTTCAAAAGAATTTTCTTTATCGAATACTAACGATCGCAGTGGCTCTTTCAAGTCTCGTTGAAGCTGACCGTTCCGATAAAGCAATGTTGGAGAGATTAATACTCCTTCTTCATCAATTCCTTGAGATAGAGGCATCGATCCCGGCGAAATAGATCCAATGTTGGCGTGATGCGCCCTGTTAGCAACAAAACCGACAAGAATCATATCGGGCACAAATACAGGACAAACGACAGTTACGTCTGGTAAGTGCGTCCCTCCCTTCGCTGGATCATTTAAGGCGAGAACGTCTCCTGGTTGCCAAGCCCTGAACGAAACAAGATCACGCATTGTGTAAGCCATACTCCCCAGATGCACAGGAATGTGCGCCGCCTGTGCACAAAGCGACCCTTTTGCATCAAAGAGGGCACAAGAAAAATCCAATCGATCTTTAATGTTGGGCGAAAAAGACGTGCGTCGCAAAACTAATCCCATCTCATCGCAAATAGAAGTGATTCGACCAGAAAACAACCTAAGATCAACGGGGTTCATATTCTTATTTTAAAATTCTCGGTAAAGTAGATTGTTGTGAGAAAGACAACTTAATACCATGTGGTTTTCGTTTCAAAATCAGAATAACATAAGATTTGCTGAGGCGAACATAAATACACACCATCTTTATACGATAAAATTCAACCACACAGACGAGAGAAGTCCATTGAATGTAAAACATTTTTTATCGCTGCAAGATCTTACGGCTGATCAGCTACTAAAAATAGTTAATAGAGCTATTCTGTTAAAGAAAGAGCCAGATAAGGCTGAACAATTTAAAAATAAAACCCTCGCTCTCATTTTTGAAAAGTCATCAACCAGAACCAGGGTTGCCTTTGAGGTTGCCATGCGTCAGCTAGATGGAGGCGCAATGTTTCTCTCAAACGCAGATTCTCAGTTTGGTCGCGGTGAACCTTTAGAGGACACCGCAAGAGTTCTGTCTAGAATGGTCGATTGCATTGCAATAAGAACCTTTTCACACGAGAAGTTAAAAACTTTTGCTGAACATTCCAAGGTACCCGTTATAAATGCGTTAACCGATCGCTTCCATCCCTGCCAACTGTTAGCTGATATTCAGACATACAAAGAGCTTAGAGGAGATATCACCGGTAAAGTGGTGGCGTGGATAGGTGACGGCAATAACATGTGTAACTCGTACATCAACGCAGCCAAATTACTCGATTTTGAGTTACGAATAGCATGCCCAAATGGATTCGAACCCGCACCGGATGTAGTCGCGAGGTCAAAAAGAAACTTAGTCCTAATTCAGGACCCACGCGAAGCAGCGACAAACTCTGACTTAATCGTAACAGATGTTTGGGCGTCGATGGGACAAGAGCATGAACAAGAAAGGCGTAAAGCAGCTTTTGAAAATTATAAAGTAACGTCCGAAATAATGAGTCTCGCCAATTCCTCCGCTCTGTTCATGCATTGTTTGCCTGCTCATCGCGGTGAAGAGGTCAGTGGAGAGTTACTAGACCATCCTGACAGCGTTGTTTGGGATGAAGCCGAAAATAGAATGCACTCTCAAAAAGCTCTGATAGAGTACCTGCTCCGAGGTGGCTAGTGGGCGAAGAGAATTTGGGCAAAAAATCAACAAGTCTAACCACTATATGTAGTGTTTAGACTTTTTAGGCTCCAATACTTCAAAATCGCATGCTATTAAACGAATACACAGATTGTGAACAATATAAGCAGCTATGCTAATAGGTGAGGTGTTCACTCGTAAGTCCCTTTATTTTGATTCAAGTTACTTAACAAAACCATCTCAGGTATGAGAAAAGCCACAAGCAACGCCGTCCCGGTGTGAGTGCTAATGATACACATCATATCCACAAGGATGCCACAGAAAATCCACTTGCATTTCTTCAGCAATATCACTATCTTGTAAGTATCATAAGCGAAACACCTAGATGTAGTGGTTAAGTAGCAATTTGAGGCACATAACGGCATCAAAAATAACTTTTAAAAAAAGGGAACAACAGAGCAATCCGATGCCTCCAGCCAATGCGTATCAACAATCGCGCAATATGGTAAGGGCAAAAACTTTAGCATTAAGCGATAGGCCTTGCTGGAAGAGACAAGAATAGGCTTTCCCTAATTTCGAGGGAACGCCAAAACCGAATATTTAACAAGCTTACGAAAAAAAATAAGCGCAAAAAAATTATGGAAAAAACTAAAGGTTAGAAGCATTCATACTATATATAGTATGTAACAAGAAAACATGGAAAGAAAAGACTGCCCGAAGATGAAACACATGAATTAGAGACGGCGAAGAAAAACAAGGATAAAAGCGGAGTAAAGAATGCAAATAGAGGCCAGCCCCACCAATCGAGGAAAAAACACCCAAGTATCATCACCCAGTAACCCTCCGAGTATACAAGCCACAGCACCGGGACAAATAAGAGTTATCAAGAGAAATGGGACCGTCGTAAGCTATGACCAGTCCAAGATAAATGTTGCTATAACAAAAGCGTTCCTAGCCGTAGAGGGAGGGAATGCAGCGGATTCGACCAGAATACACGAGTCAGTATCAGAACTTTCAGCCCAAATAAGCGAGATTTTCGTTCGAAGAATGCCTTCTGGGGGCACAATTCATATTGAAGACATTCAGGATCAAGTAGAACTCGCTCTTATGAGGACTGGTGAACACAAGGTAGCAAGAAGCTATGTTATCTACAGGGCCGAGCACGAAAGATTAAGAGGGGAACAAAAAGAAACGACTACGAACGATGAACTTAAAATAGAAGTAACGTTGGACAACGGCGAAAGAGCAAACCTTGATACAGAAAGGTTAAAAACGGTTATAGAAGAAGCCTGCGCTGGTCTGGAGGGCGTTTCAGCAGATACCATATTTAACGAGTCGTTGAAAAACCTATATACCGGCGTAAAAATGGCTGACGTTCGAACCTCGCTTGTAATGACAGCTCGCACCATGGTGGAAAAAGACCCCAATTATTCTTACGTTACCGCTAGGCTGCTTATGGATACAATAAGAGCAGAGGCCCTCACATTTTTGGGAATTGCAGCGGAGGCAACCCAGTCTGAGATGCACTATCGGTATGGAGCCGCGCTAAAATCGTATATAGAAAAAGGGGTGGAACTAGAGCTCTTGTCACCTCACTTGCTAGAGTTTGATCTAAATGTTTTAGGAGAAGCACTTCAAGCTGAGAGAGATCAGCAATTCACATACCTCGGTTTGCAGACGCTTTACGACCGATATTTCATACATAGCGATGAGACGCGCTTTGAACTCCCACAAGTGTTTTTTATGCGTGTAGCCATGGGACTGGCCACTAACGAAGAAAAGAAGGAAGAGCGGGCAATAGAGTTCTATAACCTGCTTTCAAGTTTTGATTATATGGTGTCCACTCCTCAGCTCTTCAATTCCGGAACACTTCGCCCTCAGCTATCGTCATGTTTCTTAACAACAGTCCCGGATGACCTTTTTGGTATTTACTCTGCGATTCGAGACAACGCAATGCTATCGAAATGGGCAGGAGGTCTGGGAAACGACTGGACTCCGGTAAGAGCATTAGGAGCTCACATCAAGGGCACTAATGGAAAATCTCAGGGAATCGTCCCCTTCCTCAAAGTGGTTAACGATACCGCCGTTGCAGTCAATCAAGGAGGAAAGCGAAAAGGAGCCGTCTGTTCATATCTCGAAACTTGGCATCTGGACATTGAAGAGTTCTTAGAACTTAGAAAAAACACGGGCGACGAGCGCCGCAGGGCGCACGACATGAATACAGCAAACTGGATTCCTGATTTATTCATGAAACGTGTCTTTAACGATCAGGAATGGACTCTCTTTACGCCCGATACGGTTCCAGAATTGCATGATCTGCATGGAAGCGCGTTCGAGAGAAAATATGAAGACTATGAGCAAAGAGCGAAAGAGGGCCTGATTACCCCTCATAAGAAAATAAAGGCCAGTGATTTGTGGCGCAAGATGATTTCAATGCTATTTGAAACAGGTCACCCGTGGATGACTTTTAAAGATTCTTGCAATGTTAGATCTCCACAACAACATGTAGGTAGTATTCACTCTTCAAACCTTTGCACGGAAATAACATTAAACACGAATAAAGATGAGGTGGCGGTTTGTAACCTAGGCTCCATCAACTTAATTAATCACGTCGATACTGACGGGTTGATGAAAGAAAAGGTGGCGAAAACAATAAAGACAGCGATACGAATGCTCGATAATGTGATTGACATTAATTATTATTCGATACCGCAAGCAAAAAATTCCAATTTAAAGCATCGCCCGATTGGCATGGGAATAATGGGGTTTCAAGACGCCTTGTATTGCCAAAAGATTCCTTATGGCTCTGAGCAAGCCGTAACGTTTGCTGACACATCAATGGAGATTATTAGCTATCACGCGATAACAGCTTCAAGTGATCTTGCAATAGAGCGCGGGAAATACGAATCCTACGAAGGGTCGCTTTGGGATCAAGGTAAGTTTCCTATCGACTCTTTAGAGCTCCTTATAGCTGAAAGAGGTTCTGATTATGTGGACGTTAATCTAGACACGCGACTCGATTGGAACGCCTTAAGAGAAAAGGTAAAGAGAAGTGGAATGCGCAATTCCAACGTACTAGCAATTGCACCAACCGCCACTATAGCCAATATAACAGGGGTCTCACAATCAATAGAGCCCACATACCAAAATCTTTATGTAAAATCTAATTTATCAGGGGAGTTTACGGTCGTTAATCCATTTTTAGTTCGAGACCTGAAGGCTCTCGACTTATGGGATAGCGTTATGGTCAATGACCTAAAGTATTATGAAGGAAGCGTCCAAAAAATAGATCGGATCCCAGAAGATATTAAAGATATTTACTCTACTGCATTCGAAGTGGAGCCAAAGTGGCTTGTAGATGCTGCAAGCCGCCGGCAGAAATGGATTGACCAAGCTCAATCACTTAATTTGTACGTAGCAGGCGCGAGTGGGAAAAAGCTCGATATAATGTACCGCATGGCGTGGCTCCGCGGTCTTAAAACGACTTACTATTTGCGAGCACTAGCTGCAACAACAACAGAAAAATCCACCGTTGCAGACAACAGTCTTAACAAAGTGTCGTCCGAACCAGTAGGCGCAGCACCCGTACCGCAAGCTTGTTCGTTAGATGACCCAGATTGCGAGGCATGTCAGTAAATTAGGGTAAGAGAGCGAACGGGATTCACTGGTAAAACAGACAAACGCTTAGCTTATTAAAGCTTAAGAAAATAAGAAACCAAACAGATTGAATAGTTAGAGGAAAAAAGAATGTTGACATGGGAAGAGTTTGATAAAGAAAGTACTGGCCATGATTTCACTCCGGCAAAAATATCGAATCGAGATGAGAAAGTTAAACTTAATCCGGTAGATGGTGCGGAAGAAACCAGAAAGCCAGAAAACCTGAAAGAGAGTAGCGCAGACAACATTTTAAAAGCAATTGCAGATGACTTAGAAGAACTCGATGTCGCTGCCGGTCTAGCCGAACTAGAGGGAACAGCAACCCGAGTAGCTGTAGACGACAAGGCCATGATCAATTGCCGAGCTGATCTTAACCAGCTCGTCCCATTCAAATACGATTGGGCCTGGCAGAAGTACCTAGACGGCAGTGCAAATCATTGGATGCCTCAAGAAGTCAACATGACTGCAGACATCGCTCTCTGGAAGACCCCTGACGGTTTAACCGATGACGAACGACTAATTGTTAAGAGAAACTTAGGTTTCTTTTCAACGGCCGACTCATTAGTGGCCAATAACCTAGTACTAGCAATTTATAGACTTATAACCAATCCTGAGTGTAGACAGTACATTCTTCGACAAGCGTTTGAGGAAGCTATACACACTCACGCATACCAGTACTGTATAGAGTCCCTTTCAATGGACGAAGGCGAAATCTTTAATATGTATCACGAGGTACCCTCCGTCGCGAAAAAGGCAGCATGGGGCTTAAAATACACTCAACAACTAAGTGATCCAAAATTTGAGACTGGAACCATAGAGAATGATCAAGCGCTACTTAAAAATCTCATCGCATTTTATTGCTGTCTGGAAGGTATTTTCTTTTATTGCGGATTTACTCAGATATTATCGATGGGCAGGCGTAATAAAATGACAGGGACTTGCGAACAATTTCAATACATTTTGCGCGACGAGTCCATGCATCTTAATTTTGGCATAGACATGATCAATCAAATAAAATTAGAGAACCCAAATTTATGGACAGAGGAGTTACAGCAGCAGGCAACTCAAATGATTCTACAAGCAACACAGCTTGAAATTGATTATGCGAGAGACACAATGCCTCGAGGTGTCCTCGGGATGAACGCCGCAATGATGGAAGAGTATCTTCAGTTTATTGCGAACCGACGTCTCGCCCAAATAGGATTAAAAGAACAATTTAACGCTGCAGAGAACCCCTTTCCGTGGATGTCTGAAATTATGGATTTACGCAAAGAAAAGAATTTTTTTGAAACAAGAGTCATCGAGTATCAAACTGGAGGAGCATTGACGTGGGATTAAATGGCGGAAAACTGACCTCTGCCCAAAACACAAAGAAGGAAATAACTTGAAAGAGAAAAAGTACAGGCGCACTGATCCGAGCAGCACGCTGATCACACTTGATCAACTCAGCCAGACCATCGAGGTTATGACAAACGTAGTGAATCGTCTGCGTGAGCATCTTAGCGAACAGGTTTTACAGAACACAAGTCACGACACGAAGAACAGTGAGGATAATAGCGAAGGAAAGGATCTTTCAGCCGTAAAGGAAAAAAAAACAAGTGTCGCGCTGGTTGCTCAAGAATTATCCGAAACAATCCAAAAAATAAACGAGAAAAGTATAGTTATTGAAATTCGTAATGAAAGCTATGCGAAAAAAGATGATGATCCAACCACCCTCCACTAGCAGTAAAATGGCATACATTTACCACGCAACAGTGATGTTTTTTGTTTCGACTGACCCATCCATATGACAGCAGTCGTTGGAGCATTAGTGCTCGCTGCTGGATATAGTCGTCGATTTGAGGGCCAAAAACTAACTGCTACAATAAATAAAAAAAATCCAATCACCGTGTATGAAGAAACAATTAACCAGCTTGCAAACGCATATCCCGAGATCTCCCATATTATAGCCATAATACAAAAAGGGGCTCCATCCAAACTACCATTAACTAAAGCAACAACAATCGAGTACCCCTCTGATCAAATTGGAATAGGAGAGTCAATAGCGTTTGGATCGCAATATATATCATCATGGGAAGGTTGTTTAATTTGCTTAGCGGATATGCCTTTCATTCGGACAGAAACATATAAAGCAATTGCCAGCCGGGTAACTGCAACGAACATAGTAATTCCAAAATTTAACGGAATCGTGGGGAATCCGATCGCATTCGGAAAAGATCATTTCCAAGTGCTGAATGAATTAAAAGGCGACGAGGGTGCTCGAAAAGTCCTAAAAAACCATCAAAACCTTACATTAGAGGTAGAAACTAACGACCCAGGGGTGTTATATGACATCGATACACCTAACGACTTATTGAATGCGGAGAGACGATTCGCGGGTCTTGAATAGAACAACAAAATCCAGGCAAGGACAAGGGTTGAAGTTAGAGTTAGAGCATCATTTATTGCGAGCCAAACTACCTACTGACATTCCTATAAGCCAGTCATGCACACCTAGAGGTAAGAAATCCGATGACGATGACGATAAAGAACAAACATCAGATACTCGCAATACTAACTATTTTGTTTTTTTTCATGACAACGTCGTTGCGTGCAGGAACTGCTTCCGCAAAAAAAGCAATGCAAAATGGAAGCAATCCATTAATCGTAATGCATACTGAATTTGGATCGATCTATATTGAATTATTTCCTGATGAAGCTCCGAGAAACGTCAAATATTTTCTACAATTGATTAGGGGTGAAATATCCAGCAAGTCTGCTCCGGATTTTTCCCCAAGGTACCTCGACAATCGTCTATTTGAAAACTCGATACCAAGCATTTTAGTGCAAGGCGGAGACTCTCGCTCTCATCCTTTTGGCGCACCAACTGCCCAACCAGAAATAGATATCAGCGCTAAAGCTCTCGGGCTTGATAAGACACCTCTAATTAACGCCGATGGTTTACTTCATCCAAATTTGGCTATAACAAGTAAAGACGATTACGAAGAGAAATTACTAAAACCTTTTTTGAAAAAAAACAACATAATGTCCACTGACATGATAAAAGAAAATCAATTTATTTTATTCGAGAGCCTCAGAAATTTAACACTTGAAGATGGCTTAAAACTTCAAGGACTAACATTCACAGATAGTTTGGACTCGAGGATGATTTCCCGAGGAACTCTTGTGCTGAGTGAACCGGGTGGGCCAGGATTTTTGCTAACTCTTAAAAGTCTGCCCCACCTCAACGGGCGTCTTACGGTAATTGGGAAGATAGTTGAAGGAATCACCTTTGCTGACGAAATTTCTCAAAGAAAAGGAGAATCAAAAACTCCTGTGTCTTTATACTCAACCCGAGTAATTCAATAAAGCATGGACTTATGAGCGGAAGCGATGTTTTTGTCAAAAATATAAATCTGATTAATCGCTCCCAGCCCTAAACTACTGAGAAAGACCTTAGAAAAAGCTCTCTTTTGTAGGGCGGTAGTGCGTCAAGCATTAACTTTCCATAGCGCTTTGTCACTAGCCTCTCATCAAAAATTGTGATTCGGCCAGCATCGGCCTCATTGCGAAGTAACCTACCACTCGCTTGAAGAAGCCTAAAAGTTGCGTCTGGAACAGATAAAGTCATAAAGGGATTCGACCCGTTGAGCTCTATCCATTTCGATAAGGTAGATTCAATTGGATCATTGGGTACAGAAAACGGAATTTTTGCAATAAGGACATGTTTACAATAGTTTCCAGGCAAGTCGATCCCCTCTGCAAAACTGGCTAAGCCGAAAATTAGACTACACTTCCCTTCATCCACCTGCTTACGATGAAAAGCTAAAAGTTGAGATTTTTGAAAGTCATCTTGACACAGTATTTTTCCCCGCCAGTCTGATGACATTTTCAAAATGACATCTTCCATCTGTCTTCGGCTTTGAAACAGCATCAATGCCCCACCGGGGCCAGAAATAAGTTTAGGAATGGCTTTTGAAATTATTTCTGAGTGAAGCTCAGTGTTACTTGGTTCACAACGTAGTCGAGGAATCTCCAAAACGCCAACATTTGCGAAATCAAATGGGCTTGGTATCGACAAATATTTTCCGTCCGGTGGTGTTCCTCCGCGCATTTTCAGCATGCTAAAGGCACCCAAGTCAGAAAGAGTCGCGGATGTAAGAATCGCAGCCTTGCACTTTGACCAGAGCTTGTCAGTTAAATCATCAGCTGCAGAGACTGGGCTTATCGACATCTCAATATCTGCAAAGGTCGCACCATCGACCGCCGATAGCCAGCGCGCTTTAGGGGCAACATCAAGCTTATCCTTTGTTGAAAATCCCTTCCACAGCTCGTAACTGGCATCAGCTCTCAACTTAATACTGTTTAACAATGGGAACCACAGCTCTGCCTGATCTTGAACTGACCGAGGCTTAGACGGTTCTAGGTTTTCTTTTACTGCATCAACATAGCTACATAGAGCATCACTGAATCGTTTAAACAAGATCGCTAAATTTTGAGATAAATCTCTTAATTCGTCTGGCACCATTCCAAGTTCAAAAACATATGGACTCTCGTTAAAAGAACTTCCAACGCTAGGCCCTTCAACATATTTCAAGAGCAACGGCCAAATATAATCAAGATCTCTCTTTAAGCTAAACACAACCTTGCTCACTTGAGCACCAGTACCGACGTCAAAACCCTCGTCTGCACGCACGGTTTCAGTTAATTTTTCGGATCTCTCTAACCATTCTATCGCACTTTTTATTCGAGTTGAGTATGCAAAGTGTTTGTTACTCTTAATCGGTAAGTGGTGTGCTTCATCAAAAACATAAATACAGTCCTCGGGCGGCGGAAGTATTGCGCCTCCTCCCAGCGCCAAATCTGATAGAACCAGATCATGATTACTAACAACGCAATCCACCTGATCCAACCCATCTCGTGCCTGAAAGAAGCAACAATCACGGAAATGAGTGCATTTCGGACCAACACACTGACCAGAGTCAATAGTAACGGATGACCAAACAGAGTTATCGAGATTCGTACTCCAGCTATCTCTATCTCCGTCCCAGTTGCCAGAAATTAAAGCCTCCGACATCTGTTCATAAATAGGAGCACCCTCAAATTCAACTGTTTCTTCACCATACAAGTCTGATAGGGCATTTCGACTCTCATCGCTCTTCAGCATTAAGTCTAATTTCGATAAACACAAATACCGCGCTCTCCCTTTGGCCAGCGCATAACTGAAGTCTAAATCGGACCCTTTTAAAATATCCGGAAGGTCTTTTATTATTATTTGCTCTTGTAACGCAACGGTCGCAGTAGAAATAATAACTTTTAACTTTAACGCTTTCGCTATTGGTATAATCGAAACAATATACGCAAGAGTTTTCCCGGTCCCAGTGCCTGCCTCAATGGTAACGATTGGCGACCTAGCCTCCGTTTCATCAAACAGTGGTTTCAAAGAATTCACGATTTCGGCAATCATCAATCGTTGGCCGTATCTCGGTACATGATCATAAGCCGCAAGAAGCGATCGATATGTCTCCTGAACGGAATTTTTCACTTCATCATGGTTCATAGATATCACTTACCGTTACAGACAAAATTATTATATCATTCACTAAATTCGAGCTTAAGGGCTGACAGAGATTAAAGGCTATCGAACTTTCCTCGGTAAACCAAAGACACCTTTTCTCATTGCGAAGACTCCTTTATATACAAAAAAGAGATCATTGTGACACCTACCCCCAAAAACACGTTAGCGCTAAAATCCAATCTAGGTGAGGATCATTCTAGCTTACAATTTGACACCCCAGAAGAATCAGCCGGTATAGTGATATGCCCAGCGGACTCAGTAACAACATATTTCAGAGGCAACAAATCACTTAACACATCAAGCTTGGACTTAAACTTATCTATTTCAACAATGGAACCTTTCCCTTTAACCTCTACGACAGCTTTAAATAATCAAAATCTCACAAAAACTGAATTTAGAAACGGCACAACCAAAAAGAAAACCCAGCCGATTTATAAGGACCCTCTGGCGGAATTAAAAAAAATAACAGACCAAATACTTGCGATTAAAATACATGAAAGCAATAAAATTAATTTGTTTAGCAATCGGCTAGGTGAACTGAGGAAACAGATACCAAGAGATGCTATCGAAGATATTGAGAGAGGCAATGTTTTACACAAAAGTTTCCTCGAAACCTTAAAACAAAACCAGATCTACCAAGAGGATAAAGTAAGACTCATAACAACAGAAATCAAGCATGTCGATTCACTTATCTTGCAAAAAGATTTTAAAAAAGCTCAATCTAAGTGGAACAAAATACAATCTGCAAAAAAAGATCTTAGCGATGGGATGTTGAAGAAGATAAGCAAAATTGAGGGAGGGACTAAAAAGTCTTACTACAACTTCCGAGATTCCACTTTAAAAGAGAATTCTAGAAAAAAAGAGACACTTATAAATGAGATGCTTTCACTTGAAGCCTCGGCACTACATGGGGCGGAAAAAATAGACCAACTCAAACACATTCAAAATTGTTGGAAGATTATTGGAATTTCTCAAAATGAGAGGAAGCTTTGGGCAAAATTCAAACAAGCGTCTGACACAGCTTATAAATCATGCAAAGAATATTTTGAGAAACGAAGTGAGCTCAGAATATCGAACGCAAGAGAAAAAAGTATTTTATGCGATGTTCTTGATGAAAAACTCACTGCTCTGAGAAATCAAAAAACAGATATAAGATCAATAACTCTTTTATTGAGAGACATCGATACCTCATGGAGAAAATACTCCCCGGTTGACGACAGTAAAGCAAAAGACCTTAATAAAAGGTACTATCGTTTAACGTCCTCTTTACGAAACATCAGAAAAAATCACTTTAAGACCAATGAAACGTTTAAAAGAAACTTAATTTCACAGGCAAGTAAATTAAGCACTGCGAATCCAGAGGCAAAGAATCAAATAAAAGCTTTGCAGACCCAATGGAAGGACATTAAATCCGCAGGAACAAAAAGTGACGAAATTCTTTGGATAGAATTTCGAAAAATATGCAGCACTTTTTTTCAAAAAAGCCCGGCGCAGAAAAAAGCTCCCCAAATTGATACTAATGAAAAGAAACTCTTCTTACTTCTTGACAGCTTTAAAGCTTTGGCTAACGCGTCTCTTCTTGATCTCGAGAAACCTCAACACAAAGCGACCGAACTGAGGCACGAGCTTAAATCATTGCTTGAAAACTATCGAGGCGACAACAGAAATCTAATTACTCGTCAATTACGAGGTTACCAACATCAGATCGACTTAAAGATTAGTGCACTTCCAAATTCAAAGCAGAGAGAGGCGTTGAATTTAATAATTTCTGCAAATCAATACCTAGAGGGATTGGAAAATCAACTTTTTGACACTTCGAATAATGAGACTTATTCTGCCGCATTTAATCAAATTAACTCTCAAGAAATTCCTGCATTTCAGCTTCCTTACCACTCGCCTTCGCAAGAAGCATTGAGATCAAGAACCCAGAACCTAAAGCAAATATCGAATTATGATGGTTTTTTAAAAGCGACAGCAAAATCAGAGCAAGAGATCCGATTATTGTGCGTTGAAATTGAAATGATGATGGGCTTAAAAACACCCGAAGAAGACCAAAAAATCCGAACTGAGATGAACCTTCAACAGTTAAAACAAATGTTCGGAAAAGAAAAGCCCTCAAAGGCCGAAATAATAAAAAATTTTCAGCAGAATTATTTGACAATCAAAGCAAGCGGGCCATTGCCATCTCGAGTAAAGACAAGACTGCAGGCTCGTTATGAAAACACCCTACCCAATTATCTCTCTAACTCAAGCTTCTAGCTGAGATATCTCTAAAAGCGGATTTGCGTAGTTTTTCAATAAGCCTAGTCGTAAATTGTCCGGAACAGCATTAATCCTCGCCTCAAAATCTAATCTGTCTTGTGTTTGAATCGGCACTGTGCCAAGTAGTTCCTCAATCGCTTTATTGCGCTCAACGAGCTTTAGCTCCAATATTTTTTCGGTTGCTAAGACATTATTGGGGCTTAAGTCGTAGCCTTTCAGTATTTGATCATCTATCATCTTCGCAACACTATGGGGATCATCATTAGAGAGCTTTAGCTCCTCTCCAAAGGCAACATGAACTTTTCCTTTCTGTCCCAAAACACCCCTCACAATACTTCTCATGTCAGTATCTTCGTCCTTTTCATAACTCCCCGTTACTTCGACTTGAAACAACTCCTCCGCTTTAAGCAAATCACAAGCATCTAAGCCATAGGAAATCGATACGGGCACGATATTAAGCCTTCCTAGTACTTCACTTAACGACTCTTTCCGATCTGCCATCACGAGCATCTTAAGAAGCGCAGGATCAGTCCTATCAATCCCATCTTTTGCACGCCCCTCAGATTGAGCTATCCAGACACTGCTTTCATTGCTTATACAATCATGGATATACTCTGACAAAAGCTGTAATGAAGAGAGAAGCTCCCTTCCTTTCGCCGAACGCTTTACGATAAAGCTTCTATTGAGTCGCATGAGATCGCTGACAAACGACCTTTTCAACAAATTATCACCAATAGCAATTTGTAAAGTATCATGACCTGCACAGTACAAGACATAATTTACGAGCGCCGGATCCATTACTATATCTCGATGATTGCTAATGAATAGATAATTACGACCAGCAGTCAAACGCTCTATTCCAGAGTGCGTTAAACTCGTCGTAGTCTCGTTCACTATTTTCTCCATGTATTTGGCAATTACCGCTTGCATAGAAGGAACAGAATCAACCGCCCGCGTCTGCTGTCTCAATCTTTTTTTGATTACAAGACGAAGCACAGCGGGTAAATATGTTGACAATCGAGGCCAGTTAAACCGAGCAACCGTGTCTAAAAAGCCCTCATCTTCCAGCAACCGAGAAATAACCATCCCAACCTCACTGTCTCGATACGGGCGTATATCTGCAAATCTATCCATTAGCTCACTCTTAACCACGAATTCCTTGGAAAGTAAGGATATCTAAATTCAACGAGCCTTTACGAACCTTCAATTCCCTCTCATGTTAGCCTAATGCAATTCAAATGCCTAAACCAAAAACGTACTTTTCCAATTTTTCCAATATGTCATTGCGAATGCCGGCATTCATTGCTTCGACCAAACTTTTGTTATATTGGTCTCTAGATTTCTGCGAATTTATTCGATTCATTCTGAAATCCTCCCAAAGTGCTAACTCCTCTGAATTAAGTGTTTCCAAGTAGTTCCTCGCGCGATATCTAAAGAACATCTCTTTAAGCCGCCGATCCTTAAAAGGAAAGTCGAATCTATTCAAATCTTCAGGAATAGCTTCTCTTATTGTAGCCATCAATTGCTTATCTGATCGGGTAAAAAACCCATCGTAAATCATGAGATCAGGGTCAGTTTCTCTTGCAGGCTCTTGGGCAAAAACTTCTGAAATAACGTGAAGAATATTTTGGAGCTTTCTAGAATCCTTAGTAAGAATACCCCAGTGTTTTCGACTACTCTCTGTATCTATATCCAAACTACGTGCACGAATATCATCTAAGACATCAAGATTCACAATAATTGGGCATTTGTTTAACGCGATACCCCGAATCAAAACACGATCTCTACCAGCAACAACTTCAGATTTAGTCAAGAACAGGCGCTTCGCTAATTCTTCGGGACCCAAATCCATCCATAGCTTTGGGTCCTGTCGCAAATCCGCCGCAAGCAGGGTATTCGGAAGTCTCGGATGTATACACAATGGGATCATTAAACTCAAACAACCATGTCTTGCAGACACCAAAGGACTTACTAGCAAAAAAGGTCTTCGCGTTTCAAAGTTAATAATTCTTTTTACAACATTTTTCGAGCGCATCGAATAACAGTAGTCATATAGTTTCGGTTGCGAAATCTTTATAAGCTTAGCAAGTTGAATAGTTGCTCTTACGTCTGATAATGCATCATGAGCAGAACCATGCTCGATACCATTTTTAACTGTAAGTTCGTCAAGCCGAAAACTAACAAAACCGTTACTTTTTTTTGGCCACTCAATTCCCTCAGGCCTGGTTGCCGCGCATAATCGAACCATGTCAATAATATCCCAACGCGAATTGCCATTCTTATATTCATGCTCATATGGGTCAAAAAAATTTCGGTACAACAATTGTCGCGTTAGCTCGTCATCAAATCGAATATTGTTGTATCCGCTGATACATGTATTAGGGACCGTAAATTCACTCAAAATGGTTTTAATAAACCGAGCCTCGACCATGCCCTTTGATTGTGCTTCTTGAGGCGTTATCCCAGTAATATGACAAGCGAACGGATCCGGAAGAAAGTCGTTTGAGGGCTTACAGTAAATAACAAGTGGGTCGCCAACAACATTCAGATTTTCATCGGTCCTGAGACCGGCAAACTGGGCAGCACGTCCGGTTCTTGGGTCCGCGCTGAAGGTCTCGAAATCATACCAAAAAATAGTGTTTGCCATATTTCACTGTACAGCGTACTAAAAAAAAATTGACGGTTTCAACTCCCAGTTATCGGCCAACTGTAGTAATCTTGGACGAAGTATTTTAAAGCTCAACGATAGGCAGGGGTTATATGGAGTTTTGCGGGAATCACATTATAAGTGTAAATCAATTGAGCCGCGCCGGCGTTGAAAAGGTATTTGATGTGGCCGATACAATGACTCCATATGCGGGTCGCCTTCAAACGACAAAGGTTCTGGATGGCGCAATTCTTGGCAGCATGTTCTTCGAAGCGAGTACTCGAACTCGCATGAGTTTCGGCTGCGCTTTCAATTCACTCGGCGGCTCGGTCAGAGAAATAGTAGATATGAAAACTAGCTCAATCTCAAAGGGAGAATCATTGTACGATACGGCTCGGGTAATTAGTGGGTATAGCGATGTTATCGTAATGCGCCACCCGTCCTCCAGATCAGTTGAAGAATTCGCAAAGGCCAGCCGAGTGCCTGTTATAAACGGCGGAGACGGCGATAACGAACATCCTTCGCAAGCCTTGCTTGACCTGTACACGATCAAGAAGGAACTTGAGCACAAAAACAATACGATAGACGGAATGCGAATTGCTATGATCGGCGATCTTAAGAATGGACGAACTGTACATTCTCTCTCCAAACTTCTACTCTTGTACAACAATATAACTTTCACCATGATCTCGCCCAGCGAATTAAAGATGCCTGACGAGATATTGAAGCAACTAGCGCTGTCTGGGCATAAAGTTATAGAAACAGATGATATGAAAGAAGGCTTGAACGACAACGACACCGTTTATCTGACCCGTATTCAGGAGGAACGTTTCGAAAAACAATCCGATGCCGATTTATATCGAGGACAATTCAAGTTAAACCAAGAGATTTACACTCAGCACTGTGCACCAAATACAGTAATTATGCATCCACTGCCCCGAGACTCTCGAGCTAATGCAAATGAATTAGATAACGATTTGAATTTGCATCCCAATCTCGCTATTTTTAGACAGGCAGACAATGGAGTAGTCATTCGTATGGCCCTTTTTGCACTTGTTCTTGGAGTGGAAAGCAGTGTTCACAAAACATCTGTACCAGTAAAATGGTTTACCGATTCCCGCACCAAAAACCTTAACGACATAAACTGATTTCTGACAAGTTCTAGGACTCGCTAATGAGAGAAACCTCTGAAAACGAATATTCCTCACTAGACGCCATCGCTATTGCCGAGGGAATAAAGAAAAAATATTTTTCCGTAAAAGAGATAACCTCAATTGCCGTTGAAAAAGCGAAGAAAATAAATCCAAAAATAAATGCCATCGTAGCAAATGAGTACGAACAAGCAATTGCTCGCGCCGACTCTATTAACATCGATTCAAGTAACCTCGCCGGAGTACCATTCCTCATTAAGGATCTTACTCCTTACAAGGGATTGCCAGTCCGGTACGGTAGTCGAATAAAACCTCCAGAATCTAACGAACCAAATGCCGAAATCGTAGAGCAGTATATTAAGGCTGGTCTCAATATTTTTGGAAAAACCAATACCCCTGAAAGAGGGCTTACAATAACTACTGAGCCAAAAGTTTTTGGCCCTTGCCGCAACCCTTGGAATCTAGCTCGTTCAACTGGTGGATCATCTGGCGGAGCTGCGGCGGCAGTTGCTGCTGGAATTGTGCCAGCAGCTCATGCTACCGACGGTGGAGGCTCTATAAGAATTCCATCATCTTGTTGCGGCCTATTTGGTTTGAAACCTAGCCGGGGCTTAACAATTACTCAACCCAATTTGATCGAATGCTGGAGCGGCTTAAGTGTAGGTAATGTCGTATCAAGAACTGTCCGAGATAGCGCCGCTTTTTTAGACCTTATCCGTCGGCATACATACTCTCTTTTCCCTCTCCCGCTTCCAATAAATAAAGACACAAAATCTAAAAACTATTTTTATGACAGAGTAAAAAACGAACTTAAAACGATCAAAATAGCGGTCATTAAGACTCACCCTACAGGCGAAAAAATCCAACCTGAGGTCTTATCGGCTGTCGACTCCATGGCAAAAAGATGCTCAGAACTTGGTCATCATGCTGAGGAATTAGAACACCCTGTAAATCATAGCCACCTCGCTGAAGCTGCATCCAAGATAATCAGCACGCACATCTATCAGTCAGTGCAAAGGCAATTTGAAAACTTTGAGTCTGACCTTGACGCCTCTCAACTTGAATTATCAACTAAGATAATGGCGAAACGAGGTCGCAAGGTGACAGCAGATGAATATATTCGGGCACGCGATACAATGACGATGGCAGAAATGGCTATGAAAAAATTTCATAATGATTACGACATCGTTCTTTCGCCAGTACTCAGCTCCCCTCCGGTCCCCTTGGGATGGCTAAATATGGACAGTAACAATACAAAAGAATACGCTGAGAGATTTGCCCAATATAGCGGGTTTTGCGCTCTCTATAACGCTACGGGCGCACCGAGCATGTCTGTACCAGCAACCGTTGGTGCTGATAACTTACCGATAGGAGCCCTGTTTAGCGCATGTAATGGCGAGGATCTTTTGTTGCTTCAGCTTGCATCGCAGCTCGAGCGAGCCTACCCATGGACACTTCTAGCTCCCCTTTAAACGTTCTATAAGAGGAAAAATTTTGATAAGAGAACACTCCAAGCTCAGCACAAAGAACAAATATATAGCCTATCTAATGGCCTTGATGTTTTCATATGTCGCCAAAGCAGAGCAGTCAGATTTTCTCACTGAATGGGGCGTGCCAGATCTTCAAGGGGTTTGGAAGAATGCAACGGTCATGCCTTTCGAGCGCCCAACAGAACTTGGCAGCAAACGCGCATACTCAGCTGAGGAGGCGGAAAGACTCGAAAGGCGCGCTCAAGCAGCTGTTGAGCAGAATAACATACCGCTTGACCCGAATCGATCCGCTCCCGCGGCGGAAGCTCTTCCGCCAGTAGGAAACTATGATCTATTTTGGACCGACAGGGGCATGTTTCTCCCAACAGTAGGCGGTGAGTTTCGTACTTCTGCCATCACTAATCCATCAAATGGCAGAATTCCCGAACGCATCGCTGCGTTTAATGATCAAATGCAAACACTCAAAGCTAATCGACCCGATAGGAATGATGGCCCTGAAGGGCGCAGCCTGGGCGAGAGATGCCTCGTGGCGTTCGGTAACAGTTCAGGGCCTGTAATGTCTCCCGTAATGTACAACAGTCATATGCAAATTATTCAATCTCCTGGATACGTGACAATCATGGTAGAAATGGTTCACGACGCCCGAATAATTAAGATCACTGATAACCGAAACCCAGCCTCTTCAAAATTACAAAAATGGATGGGCGACTCCATCGGCCACTGGGACGGTGAGACTTTAATTGTCGAGACAAAGAACTATAACCCTTGGCATACGTATCGAGGGGCCCCCACTAAAAACTTGACTGTAACTGAAACTTTTACGCGCGAAAATTCTAACAAAATTATTTATGGATTTTCAGTAAATGACCCGAGCGTTTATAGCTCTGATTGGTCTGGTGAATATCCCCTGTCTCAGATCAGTGAGCCCGTCTATGAATATGCATGTCATGAAGGTAACTACGGCATTGTAGGAATCTTGGCCGGAGCTCGACGCTTAGAATTGATGAATGCACGCGGCATAGAGAGAAAAGTCACGCAATAAGCAGAACTACTTAATAAGTTATCTACTCCTGAGCCCTAAAGCAGAATTCGATATCACCCGACCTCTTCGTGGTTCCGAGTCGCTGTTATCTCAGCCATTATAGAAATCGCAATTTCAGCCGGCTTCTTACTCCCTATCTGAAGCCCGATCGGCGCATGCAATCGATTGATTTCGCCAATATTTAAACCCAACTGAGGCAATCTAGCTCTTCGATCAGCTGATGTTTTTTCTGACCCCATTGCACCAATATAAAACGCTTTTGTTTTCAGCGCTTCCATTAAAGCCATATCATCGACCCTGGGATCATGAGCTAAGGCCACGATTGCAGAATAAGGGTTGTCATAGCTGTCACGCACAACATCATCTGGTAAAGCATCTGTTTTGTGCACGCCCTCGACTGACCAGTTCTCAAGATATCGAGGTCTCGGATCGCATAAAGTCACCTCATACTCTAACGCAATACCAATTTCAGCCACATAACGAGCAACGTCGCCCGCACCTAGCAAAAGTAAATGATACATAGGGCTGAGCTCATGCTGTAAAACTTCAGCAACGATTTTAATGGGCGTTCGCGTCTCTCCATCATCTAATTCTCTTGCGGTAATAGAGCCATTGGTCAAATTAATTAAACGACTTATCCTCTTGTGACCAATCAACTTGTGAACAAGCTCCTTAAAAACCGCAACATTTTCGTTCGAAGGATCGATGAATTCCAGGAGCACATGTAATTGTCCTCCGCAAGGTAGCTTTAGTCGCGCTTGCTCCTCCTCGGTCTTACCATAATAAATTATAAAAGGCTTTCCATCCTCATCAAAGCGAGCCTTAAGCTCGCCCGAGGTGAGTTGGGCAAGGAAATCTTCTTCGATGCATCCGCCAGAAAGCGAACCAATTATCTCCCCATCAGTCGTACTTGCGAGCATTGATCCAACAGGGCGAGGTGAAGATCCCCAAGTTTTCAAAATCGTACATAACCAAACAGCCCTGCTTTCGGAGAGCCATGCCTCAACTTGACCGATAATCTGTTGCTGATTATTCTTCATATGCCCGAGTCGCTTTTCTTATTACTAAACGTTTAAAATTTACACACTCAATGCTTTACCAACTAACGCTGTCAAAACGCTCCGCATAGATGCTTTGCGTCCCCTTCATAAAAACCTAAGCGCGTTTTGAGAGGACTATATGATATCATCTTCGCAGAAGACTGTTACAAAACATCCTATTAAGCGATTCTAGAGAAAGTTATGAGCACCGAAAACAAAAGAAAATATTCAAAAATCGTCGTCGATGGCGTTGCCCAAGCGCCCAGTCGAGCCATGCTCAGAGCAGTTGGTTTTACAGATACTGATTTTAAAAAACCACAAATAGGAATCGCTTCGACGTGGAGTATGGTTACTCCATGTAACATGCACATCAACAAACTCGCTGAGGATGTCAATCGAGCAACCGACGAGGCAGGTGGAAAGGGGGTTATATATAACTGCATTACAATATCTGATGGAATTTCTATGGGAACAGAGGGAATGAAATACTCTCTGGTATCTCGAGAAGTCATAGCTGACAGTGTAGAAACAGTTTCAGGATGTATGGGTCACGACGGAATTATAACGATCGGTGGCTGCGACAAGAACATGCCCGGCCTGATAATGGGCATGTCTAGACTGAATCGTCCATCTATTTTTATATATGGTGGAACTATTCAACCCGGACCTAATCATACAAATATAGTATCGGTTTTTGAAGCGGTTGGGGAACACGCAGCGGGAAAAATGTCAGACATAAAACTAAAAAATGTTGAAGAAACAGCAATTCCGGGGCCAGGATCCTGCGGAGGAATGTACACAGCAAACACGATGGCCTCAGCTATTGAAGCGATGGGAATGAGCCTCCCGAACAGCTCTGCGCAAGACGCAATATCTCACGACAAAGAATTAGATTGCCTAATGGCAGGTCAAGCGATCTTAAATTTAATTGAGAATGACATAAAACCATCTGACATTATGACTCGTTCAGCTTTTGAAAACGCGATCAAAGTTGTCATCGCGTTAGGCGGTTCAACTAATGCGGTACTGCATCTAATTGCCATGGCACATACGATGGGCGTAGAACTCGAACTAAATGATTTCTCAATCATTGGAAAGCAGATCCCGATGGTGGCAGATTTAAAGCCGAGCGGGAAATACTTGATGTCAGAGCTTATAAAGATCGGTGGCATTCAGCCTCTAATGAAAATAATGTTGGATGAGGGAATGCTTGACGGAAATTGCATGACCGTTACTGGAAAAACATTGGCTGAAAACCTCAGAGATGTAGCTCCGTACCCAAGTAATCAGGACATCATTCGTCCTCTCACATCGCCAATAAAAAAAGATAGCCATCTAGTTGTCATGAGAGGCAACTTGGCACCCGGAGGCGCGGTCGCAAAAATAACAGGAAAAGAAGGTTTAACGTTTAACGGTAACGCTCGGGTTTTTGACTCAGAGGAGGAATGCCTAGCCGGCATTTTAGACGGAACAGTTCTGTCCGGTGACGTCTTAGTAATTCGTTACGAGGGCCCCCGTGGCGCGCCGGGCATGAGAGAAATGCTAAGCCCTACCTCAGCAATCATGGGCAAAGGCTTAGGCCAAGAGATCGCCCTAATAACTGATGGAAGATTTTCAGGCGGCAGCCACGGCTTTGTCGTTGGACACATCACGCCTGAGGCCAGTGAGGGCGGACCTATTGCGATCGTCGAAAATGGAGACAAAATCTCTATCGATGCAGAATCTAATACCGTTTCAATCGATCTTACAGACTCCCAAATTGCAGACCGGTTAGCACGATGGGAAAGGCCATCGCCCCGATACACGCGTGGAGTCCTTGCAAAATATGCCGCTAGCGTAGCATCAGCATCAGAGGGTGCGGTAACTGACAAATATCTCTAGCTTTGGCTCGAGAATGGCATACCCGATCCCATTCCAGATGGCACATCAACCGCAAAAGAAAAATTTGAGTACAGAAATTGAACCAATTGGCCGGCATAATTAATAATAGTTCCCTGCAAGCTGCCGCTCTGTGGCCTCTGCAAAACGTACCAGGGTTCCCTCCTATTATCCAAACGGTTCATATTTTAGGAGTCGCTGCAGTCATGGGTTCTATTGTAATGATAAGTCTGCGAGCTCTGGAGCTAGCGCTAAAAAACCAATCACTCGATGAAATGATGCGACGACTCTTCCCGTGGCTCTGGCTAGCCATGTTAAGCAACGTCGTCTCCGGCTCGTTTTTTGTTCTCGCCCGCCCATACCGATATGCTGAAAACCCAATTTTCATAGCTAAAATTTTTATGATTTTTACTGCCTTTCCAATAGCATACCTCCTACGATATCTTGTTAGGCCCGACAATTTATTAGTAACCTATATTGGAGCAAGAGCAAATCAGACAAGCATACGTATGGTAAGTTTTCTTTCTATAATCTTATGGCTGAGCATTACCGTCAGTGGTCGTTGGATCGCTTACGTTGAATACTTGATCTATCCAACCTGATGCAGAAGATGTCGCTATGCAGGACTTATTGAATTATATTTTAAAGAACCCCATCTGGATAAGTATTGAAAATTGGCCGATCTCATGGGAAATTGGCGGAACTGCATGGTTTCCGCTGATTGAGTCAATTCATGTCGTCGCTATAAGTCTTCTTCTAGGCACACTTCTAATGGTTGACCTAAGACTCATTGGTGTCGCCGCCCGCCGATACTCTCTCGCACAACTCGGTAACGAACTTTTACCGTGGACCTGGGCATCATTTTGGATCGCTGCGCTTACCGGCTTTGCCATGTTTATAACTCGTGCTGCATCGCATATTGTTAATCCTGCCTTTCAAATCAAAATGCTGCTCCTCCTGCTTGCTGGAGCAAATATGCTTTTGCTTCAGCGGGGTTTTCTTAAGGCTACACATGAATTAAACGAGTTCCAATTATCGACAAACAGGATGAGAATTTCCGGAACTCTTTCGTTATGTTTGTGGATAGGAATTACATTATCAGGCCGCTGGATCGGACACATTGTTTAATTAAAAGCCAAAAGTATTTATGGATTACAAGCGACTTAAAGAGGCAGAATCACGGTTTCTTAATCTGTATCCAGGCGGATTTGAAAACCCACTCATGGTGACGATAGCCAAGCGTCATCGTGTAACACAATTAAGCGAGTACACCCGCGAAGCCTTTAAACCCCGAAATTTTCGCGACACCGAGGTAATTCTTGAATCAATGATTAAGATCGTATCGAGATCTTCGATGGTATCAGTGTTTGAGAAACCGACCTTTAAGGCTTTCATTGAAAATCTAACACCCAAGGAAAAAAATAAGTTTACAGGCGCTTTGAAAAAAAGACTACACGGAGATAAGGAGACTGGATTTAATGAATTGCTTGAAATTTTACTCTCAGCCCGCTTAGCTAAGTGGTCAATTATAAGTGTATGGCCGGCTTATTTTAATCTACTCGGTGATGCTTTTATTAAGCCGACTACAACTAAAAATATTATTTCACAATTTGGATTATCGGAACTGACATATCAACCACTCCCAACATGGGACTTTTATCGCGACTATCTGAGAGCGCTTACTGCCATGCGCGAGTCCGTCGACATCACCCTCGCCCCTTCAAATCCTGCTTTTACCGGATTTTTAATGATGGCAATGAACCCAGATTATGCATAGACTGTCCTGAAGTGAATAGTATCTAAGGATTACATAATAAATTCACGCTAATAATAATGGGAATAGCAGAGGCTCATATGCTTACTCTTGATCTCAAGCCCAATTCAAAAAATTTTAGCTCGCACCCATCGAAACATTTTCTTTTGTGCCCTCGCCTTTTTCTCTTCTGTCTTTATTTTAGCTTATGCGTGTTGCAACTGGCGTCCGGAGCATTTGCTGCAGATGCTGGCAACTTATACAACACGATTTTTGACGTAAGGGCCGGAAATAAATACTTTGATCGGCAGTGTTCAAGATGCCACGGCATTGATGCGCGAGGAGATGACGAAATTGGAGCTCCCGATTTAACAGGCCGACTACGCCGAGCCAACACAACTGCTGGAATCTTTGATATTTTAAGAAATGGCGTTCCCGGAACAGCCATGCTCGCGCTCAATCCAGATGTACCAGATTCTCTTGCGTGGCAAGTGGTAGCGTATATAGAGTCTTTGTCGAGCGATCCAGCTAATATTGATCTTCCCGGCTCTGTTTCTCGTGGTAAAGAACTCTATAACGAAAACACTGATTGCGCAGAGTGTCATATGATTGCAGGACTGGGAGGAAGAACCGGGCCTGACTTAAGCACGGTCGGCGAAAGACTGCATCCGAAACAAATCAGTTCCGCGCTGATCAGCCCCGACGAGGAAGTAGCACCGAGATGGTGGACCATGAGTATCACAGATCAAGACGGTAATTTTTATCAAGGACATCGGATGAGTGAAGATAGTTTTTCTCTGCGCATAATGGACGTTAAGGAAGAGCTGTATTCCTTTCCCAAAAACACGCTAAAAGAATGGAACATAGACAAAGCATCAACGATGCCGTCTTATCAAGGTAAATTTACTGCTAGTGAGCTGGAAGACATTATTGCGTTTCTATTCTCTCTTCGCGGTGGGAGAAAGCTATGAAAATTAATTTCAATAAAAAGCTATCAACGATATTAAGAATTCTTCTCGCATTTTTTTTCGCATCTTCAGTATCTGCTCAGGAAGACACACTGAGTACTGTCATCACACCAGCTTTTCAGCCAGTTACTTGGGAAAGACTAAAAAACACCAAAGCTGAACCCCAAAACTGGCTCACTTATTCGGGGTCTATGAGCAGTCAGCGATACAGCGAGCTAAGCTCGATTAACAGTCAAAACATCAATTTTCTAGAATTAAAATGGTCCTATCAAATTCCAGAAATTGATCGCGCTGAAACAGTTCCGTTAGTGGTCGATGGAATCATGTTTATTACGGAGGCCCCAAGCAACCTTACCGCTGTAGATGCGCAAACAGGTCGAGTTTATTGGAGGTATGAACATGAGCTGCCAGAGGATCTTCGAATTTGCTGCGGGAGAAATAACAGAGGAGTCGCTATTTTAGGCGAGACCCTTTATATGAGCACTTTAGACGCCCACTTAGTCGCTGTAGATGCTCGCACAGGTAATCTGCTCTGGGACAAAGAAGTTGCGGACCATCAAGCGGGATACAGCAAAACTGCAGCACCACTGATCGTGAAAGATTTGGTTGTTACTGGGATAGCCGGCGGCGAATTTGGAATCAGAGGATTTGTTGACGCCTACAACGCAGAGACTGGAGATTTAGTCTGGCGAACCTATGCCATTCCCGGAGAGGGGGAGCCGGGAAATGAAACTTGGTCTGGCAGCTCATGGAAAACTGGTGGCGCATCTACGTGGCTGACGGGATCTTATGATCCGGACCTAAACTTAATTTATTGGGGCACTGGCAACCCGGGGCCAGATTGGAATGGCGATGTTCGTCTCGGTGATAACCTCTATTCTGATTCCGCTTTAGCTCTAGACGCGGATTCCGGTGCAATCAGCTGGCACTTTCAATTTACTCCGCATGATGTGCATGACTATGACTCCATTCAGATTCCTATTCTAGCTGATATAGAGATCTCTGGCATTCAACAACCTGTGATGATGTGGGCAAATAGAAATGGTTTTTACTACACGATTAATAGAGAGACGGGGAAATTCATACTTGGAAAGCCTTTTGCAACTCAGACCTGGGCAGAAAGCTTGGACCTAAACGGAAGACCAATTCGAGTTCCGGGAATGGCGCCCACTTACGAAGGCATAATGGTTTCTCCGCCGATCGTAGGCGCTACTAACTGGTATTCACCCGCGTTTAGCGAGCAGACAGGTCTTTTCTATGTAACGGCATTCGATGGAGAGCAGGAGTTCTTTAAACGCGACGAGGAATACGAGGAGGGAGAACGCTTTACTGGGGGGGGAGGAAGATATACTCAACCAATGGATGCTTTCCACAGTGCTATTCGGGCGATCGATCCCAGCACTGCTGAGATTGCGTGGGAATTTCCAATAATGCCGCGCTCATCTGCTGGTATTAGCACAACAGCGGGAGGGCTTCTCCTAACGGGAAGTGCCGACGGATACTTTTTTGCCTTAGATGCACTCACAGGTAGAGAACTTTGGCATATCTCCCTCGGAGGCAGAGTCCACGCCGCGCCGATGACTTTCGCTGTTGATGGAGAGCAGTACATTACAATAGCAGCGGGCAACGTCGTTTACACCTTTGGACTTCGTGATTAATAGAGTTATTCACTCAGCAAAAGGCTCGACAAGTTTTTCAGTCAAGTCCCAAAGCTTCGAAGATGCTGCTGTGGTCGCGTGAGTAGCCACCCGCGCGCGCTTCCTCTTAAAGAAATATTGACCATCCGCTTCAAGTGCTCTTTGATCTTGTGAGCTTGCCAACCAGATAAATGTATCAGAGCCCCTCTTAACATTTATCAAAAACGGAAATAATACGAACCCAATGAATCTTGATGCTGATCCACCCTTGCTCCAAATAGGAGTTCTTACTGCCCCAGGGTGAAAAGAGCTGAATACAATATTTTCCCTTTGGCAACGCAAACTAAATTCTCGAGCAGTGAGAAGATTCATTAATTTTGAGCGCCCATAGGCGCGCAGTGAACTGTAGCCGTTTCTAAGCTCAAGATCATCAAAATTCAGCGGGCTGTGAGCATGCCCATAAGAACTAGTAAAAATAACTCGAGCGGGCTCTTCATTTGTTGATATAGACAAAAGCGGCAACAACATTTTTGTCAGTAAAAAACCACTTAGATGGTTGGTAACAAAGGTCATCTCAAACCCTTCTCCAGTTACCATTCGGATTGCATTCGCCCCGCCTACGTTGTTGCAAAGTACATCAATTTTTGAAAAATCTTTAGAGATTTTTTTTGCAAACCGATTCACACTGATCAGTGAACTGAAGTCGGCGATATAAAGAAAAAGAGAATCATTCCCAGTTTCTAGTTTTATATTCTCCAACGCCTCGCGTCCTTTCTCCTTGCTTCGACATACGAGAATTACCCTAGCGCCCCTCGACGCAAAATTTCGAATAGCCTCATATCCGATACCGCTATTGCCGCCTGTTACTAAATAAGTTTTCCCTAAAAGATCATTTTCACTTATTCTCTGATCTTTTCGTTTCATGAAACTCCTCCAAAATTTCATTTTACCAGACTTATTTAACGCAGTTCGAAAATGCATCGATAAAAGTGGCTAGGCTAAAATTCATCTAATCGTTCTTATGCTCGCTGGCTGTTGAGTAACTTTGCTGAAAATTGAATTAACTGGGTAACTCTTTAATAACGACTTTTTCCAATACTCATGCGTATAATATGGCACACTCAGAAGTAAAAAGGTAACGCTCAGTGGCAACCGAAAGCGGTATGTTTAAGAAGACGATCAGCAGCAGTGAAGCACTTGACTTGTCTCGAAACCAGGACTTAGAGACTCTTATGGCTCGCGCTAGAAGCCTTCGTGACGATGGACACGGAAACATCATAACCTATTCCCGCAAGGTTTTTGTGCCACTAACTCACTTGTGCAGAGATGTTTGTCATTACTGCACGTTTGCGCGAACACCAAGGCATATCGGCCAACCCTTCCTATCAGCAGATGAAGTAGTAGCTCTCTGTAAAGTCGGCGCAAATCTTGGTTGCCAAGAAGCATTATTCACCCTGGGTGAAAAGCCAGAGTTGCGTTACAAAGTTGCACGAGAATCGTTAGCCGAAATGGGCTTTCAAACCACGATTGAATATGTCACTCACTGCGCATCAAGAGTCTTGGATGAGACTGGTCTTTTGCCACACATTAACGCTGGGAATCTCACTCGAGCTGAAATGCTAGGGTTAAGAGAAATAAGCCCATCGATGGGAATAATGCTCGAGTCAGGCTCGGAGAGGCTGTGTGAGAAGGGTATGCCTCATTATGGTTCCCCTGATAAAGATCCGTCTCTACGAATAAAAACTCTAATTTTAGCGGGCGAGCTTTCAGTACCGTTCACGTCGGGGATCTTAATCGGTATCGGCGAAACGAAAAAAGAGAGAATTGAGTCCCTCCTAATGCTCAGAGAGGTATCTGAGCGATTCGGAAATCTGCAGGAAGTCATCGTACAAAATTTTAGAGCGAAACCAAATACAAAAATGGCGAGTGCGCCCGAACCAGACCTTGAAGAGCTTTTGTGGACTATCGCTGTCGCGAGAATAGTTCTTGGTCCCGAAATGAATATTCAAGCTCCACCTAACTTAAGTCCGGGTGTTCTCGAGCGACTGGTCGACGCAGGAATAAATGATTGGGGCGGGGTCTCACCTCTTACGCCCGATCATGTTAATCCTGAAGCGCCCTGGCCTCACCTTGATGAGCTTTCTGCCGCTACTGAGGCAGCAGGGAAATGGCTAGATCAGCGCCTAACCGTCTACCCTCGATATATACAAGATTCGAAACGCTGGCTTTCTGACAAAACGAGAGCATATGCCTTTCAACACAGCGACTCGTCTGGAATGGCTAAAAGAGACGCATGGACCCCCGGGGAATCAACTGAGATTCCAGCATTGGAACATCATCTCCTCACGAACAGAAATCAGCGCAACCACTCCAGTGATATCCTAGCTATCATTGAAAAGCATAGGGCAAGAAAAGAACTAAACGCAACAGAAATTACACGCTTGTTTGAAGTGAGGGGCAATGACTTGTCTTTGGTTGCGGGTTATGCCGACGAGCTTCGTCATGAAACCACGGGCGAGACTGTCACTTATGTCGTAAACCGAAATATAAATTACACCAATGTCTGTTATTTTAAGTGTAAGTTCTGCGCCTTTTCAAAGGGTAGCGGAAACAAAGACCTAAGAGGAAAGCCCTACGACATAAGCGCCGAGGAGATCGCTCGTCGCTGTATTGAAGCTTGGGATAGAGGAGCGACCGAAGTTTGCTTGCAAGGAGGAATACACCCGGATTACACGGGCCAAACTTACATTGATATCCTGAGCACTATTCGAAAAGCTACGCCCGATATGCATATCCACGCATTTTCTCCACTTGAGATATTTCAAGGTGCCGAAACATTAGAAATCTCCCTGGTACGTTTTTTGAAAATTTTAAAATCAGCGGGACTAAACACACTTCCAGGAACCGCCGCTGAAATATTACATGACGATATTCGAAAAGAAATCTGCAGCGACAAGCTTAACAGCGCTCAGTGGCTGCAAGTAATGACAGCAGCTCATGAAGTTGGTTTTGGGACAACAGCTACGATCATGTTTGGGCATCTCGAGAGACCTGAACACTGGGCACACCACCTTCTTGCGATCGCTAATCTCCAAAAAAAAACAGGAGGGTTTAGCGAGTTTGTTCCGCTCCCTTTTGTCGCTGCAGAAGCTCCAATGTACAGACGAGGCCTCTGTCGGAAAGGGCCTAGCTTTCGCGAATGTATCCTCATGCATGCCATTCCTCGAATAGTATTTCGCGGATTAATCGACAATGTACAAGCATCTTGGGTAAAACTCGGCCAGGCAGGGGTAGCCGCCTGCCTTAGTGCAGGCGCAAATGATATTGGTGGATCACTTATGAACGAAAGTATCACCCGAGCGGCTGGAGCAGACCATGGGCAAGAATGGCACCCCGCGCAAATAGAAAAATTTCTTACCGACCTTCAAAAAAAACCAAAGATGCGGACGACTCGTTATACTCAAGCACCTGCAGAACGAAGAAGAATTGCCATGCAAGCAGGAGAGTTGGCAACAATTAAACTAGACGAAGCATCGCGAACACAACGAAGCAAACGCCTATATGCTTCTTCAGCGGGCTGACAAACCCGGTACTTCGATCAAATATTTGGTCAAATAGAAAACACCCAGACAAGAACATAAAAAGTTGCTTTTTGCTTGTCTGTAAAATTTATCTATTCTAGGTGACTCTGTGCGAATAGATAGGTAGGATGCCTTCGGATGTAGTGAACGAATCCACATGCTTTTAAAAAACACACTTCATTGAGGAATACAAAAACGATGAAAATAGCAGTAACTGGTGCTAACAGTAATGTCGGTATCAATTTTTTAACGGAGATAGCTTCAAAAGAAAACATCCAAATTACCGCAGGAGTCCGCTCAGATTCAGCAATCAAACTACTCCCAGAATCCAGTAACATCCACCCTGCTATAATCGACTATAACGACATCGGCTCTTTAGAAAAAGCTATCGATGGCGCCGATTGTGTCGTTCACCTCGCAGGCATCCTTATCGAAGGAAAACACACAAAATATCAACAAGCAAACGTCGACGCGACTTCAGCAACTGTTGCCGCAGCAAAAAAACATAACGTGACACACTTTATATTTATAAGCGTCATTGGGGCTGATCAAGATTCCACGAATGCGTACTTTCGATCTAAGGGCCTGGCAGAAAAGGCTATACAAGACTCAAACCTTAGTGCAAGCATATTACGAACACCTATACTGCTCGGCCCAAATACCGCGGGAGGCTCTTCTCTCATTAACACCGCGCGCCCGGAAAAAGCAAAACTGCTCGGCGGCGGTTATTACAAAATGCGACCTCTCGACATTGACGACTTAAATGCGGCAATAATTAATTGTGCCAACAAATCACTCCCAGGGTGCAAAATCTACGAACTTGTTGGGCCCGAGGCAATAAGCTACCGTGACTTAATCAGCAAAGTCGCTTCGATGCAGGGTCACGCAATCCAAATTGGGGCAATACCCATTGGCGTTACTAAATTAATGGCGAAACTGACAAGCAGTATTAAAGGTGGCGGATTTACTCCTGCGGTTATTGACGTAATAACACAGGATGAAGAGGTTGCACAAAATGCCGACCAAGAACTTGGGTTGAATTTGACCTCTCTCGAAACCACGCTAAGAAAATTACTATAGTAGTAAAAAGGAATTTAATTTATGTCAGATCAAAGTACTTTGCACGATAATAAAGATGATGTGTCGACAGCTAAGCCAAAGAAAAAATCATTGGTTGGTCGTATTGGATTCTTGATACTTACCTTAGCCTGTTTTGCATATTTATATGGAAGATTAAACGGAGCCGCAGCCCGCGATGGCATGGACTTGGCAAGCTACATGGCTGACGTCTTTGCAACAGTCAATTGGGCACCATGGCTACTATTGATGGTCGGGTATTCCTTATTTTATTTTGCGGTAGACACCTTAGTCGTCACCAGAGCATTAAACTGGTTCGTCGCTGACATAAAGTACAAAGATATAGCCCCCATACGAGCAAGCGCTTACATTATTTCTATTTTCAACGAGCAAATAGGCAAAGGAGCAATGGCTTTTTATCTCAATAAGCGAGACAAAATTCCTGGATGGGAAGTCAGCTCAGTAATGTTATTTATCATGTTTTGTGAAGTCTTCTATCTGCTTGTCTGGGCTACCATCGGGTATACCGTTGCAGGCACTTCCTTACCTGACGCATTTTCTCTGGTTCCAATTTTTGCGGCTGGCGCAGCATGCTTCTTCATTATTTGGGTAGCATATTTCAATGGCAGTATTTTTCAAAAAAGCGAATTACGGGACCGTCGAGTATTCCATGCTTTTCGACAGGCCAAGTTGTGGCACTACGGTGCATTTTTAGTTTTGCGTTCCCCTGCCCTGCTCGCTGCAATTGTCGTTTACACGGTCGCACTGCAATTGTTTGGCGTGCCAGCCTCTCTTCTTGAACTGCTGCCATATCTCCCAGTTGTCTTTTTTGCAGCAGCTGTTCCAACACCAATGAGAGCCGCAGCCATAACGTTTTGGGTTATTCTATTCCCAGATAACGAAGGCCAAATGGCAGCTTTTGGATTTGTTCAACACAATTTTTTCATTCTGTTTAACGCTGCCATTGGTTTGGTGTTTTGGCGACGAGCGCAGCGCGAACTATTCGGAGATTAGAATGTGTGGTTTGCTAATGCCTTAACCGCTATACGTTTATTGCTAGCCATTCCCTTTGCGTATGCGATCAGCTATCCCAACTGGATTGGCAGTGGCTGGACTGCTCTTATGATTGGTGCGGCATTATTTTCTGACTACCTAGACGGCCCAGTAGCTCGGGCAACTAACAGCGCCAGCCCTGCTGGCATGATTTTTGATCATGGCACTGACTTTTTCTTCGTTACAACAGCTTTGGCGAGCGCCGCCCATAGTGGCTTAATTACTCCGTTTCTATGGCCTTTGATCATTATTGCGTTCGGCCAATATGTCTTGGACTCTCGCTTCCTATTTAAGCAAAAAACCCTGAGAATGAGTTTCCTAGGCCGGTGGAATGGTGTACTTTATTTTTTACCCTTAGTGCTCATAGTCGCGTCGAGATTAACAGGTTTCGAAAATTACAGCGAGGCACTCAAGTCGACAGCATACTATTGCGGCCTTGTTCTGCTGGTCACTACCCTCGTCTCAATTTTAGACAGAGCTGCAGCTCCCTTGAGGGAAAAGATTTAGTTTAAATCTGCATGTTCTGCAATCATCGTATTAAATGCGGAGAGGCTATCTGGACTGAAAATCTTCAAGCATTTTAAATTAAGTTGCGGTCTGATAAGACTCAAAAAACAACAATAAATTGTTTAACAAAATTGAAGGGGATCCATGCCAATTTACAAAACCGGAGTTGGATTTTTAGTTTTCGCCACTCTTATCAATTCAGTCTTTGGACAAACGGCTGCTCCTGAACAAGGCATCGTCCCAATTAGCGAAAATATACAAAACATATTTCAAGTAATGTACCAAAATAAAAGTGTTCAATGGGCTTTGGAGCAAATAGAACTCAGAGAACCGAGCGCCTTAGAAGAACAGTACAGAATGACCGAAATTCCAGCCCCCCCGTTCAAGGAAGATGTCAGAGCGGCTTATTTCTTGGAGCAGTTAAAAATACGCGGCCTGCCAGACTCTTATATTGATAGCGAGGGAAATGTCATTGGAGTGAGGGCAGGCGAATCCCCGGGTGCCGAGCCCCCCTTGTTGATTGCGGCCCATCTCGACACGGTTTTCCCAGAAGGAACAGACACAACGGTCCGGATACGCGATGGCCGTTATTATGCTCCGGGGATCGGAGATGACACGCGCGGGCTCGCTGCTATTTTGACCATCGTAGATGTTCTTAACGACAGTGGAATCAAAACCGTGAGAGACATCATATTCGCTGGCAATGTTGGGGAAGAAGGCCGCGGTGACCTCCGCGGAATCAAGCAAATTTTTAAAGACCATCCCAACATAGGTGCTTTCTTATCTATTGATGGAGTTCGATTAAATCGAATCACCACTGGCGGCACTGGCAGTCGACGCTTTGAATTTCAATTTAACGGACCCGGCGGACATTCTTTTGGAGCATTTGGGATAGCCAGCGCAATACATGCCATGGGGCGTGCAATTGCTAAAATTAGCGAAATTAGAACACCTCGCTTTCCGAAGACCACATTTACCGTCGGAACAGTTGAAGGAGGAACATCGGTAAACTCGATTGCAGCTAACGCCAGCTTTGCTATCGACATGAGATCCAACGATAGTGAACAATTAGCCGCGTTGGAGCGCAAAGCGAAAGCCGTTGCCCTAGAGGCAGTATCCGAGGAAAACGCAAGGTGGCCGGATGGAAACATCACGGTTGAATTTGTACTGATTGGTGACAGGCCCGCTGGGGGGACTGATGCAAGCGAACCGCTGGTTCAAGTTGCTGCGATGGCTATCGGTGCGACCGGACTGAAACTAAGAGGTCTGAGCACCTCCAGCACGGACTCAAATATACCCATGTCTCTAGGCATCCCTGCCATTACAATCGCCGGAGGTGGCAATGGTGGCGGTGCCCATTCGCCCGGAGAATGGTTCGTTCCAACGGAATCGCATAAGGGGCCACAAACCTCCCTTCTTGTCGCACTGGGCATGGCAGGATTGGTTAATGAAACGTTGCCCTTGCTGCAACTACGGTAATTAACATTAACTATGATATTTTAAATATTGATATATATGATTAAAATGAGAAATAAATATAAGATTAGTTTTTTTGAAATAGAAATAAATTGGTTGATCGCAGTTTGTGTTTTGCTCACGAGTGCCGGATTGGCGCGTCTTGGATTATGGCAACTTGAAAGGGCTGGCGACAAATACGAGCAACGACGGTTACTCGAGGCGGAATCAAGTCAAAATGCTGAACCGATTGAATCAATTCCACTCGGTCACCTTCACAGAGCTAATCCGGATATACAGAACCGACATGTATTGCTTCGTGGCAAATACATCAACGACAGAACTATCCTACTGCCCGGAGAGTTCTTTGACGGTCAAATAGGTTATGGAGTTGTCACGCCCCTCCGCCTCGCGAGCGACAACAAAGTTGTTTTAGTTAATCGAGGCTGGACTACTGGGATACTGCCCCCCGACACCCCGCCTCGGCTATCGCCCTTTACTGACAATACCACTATAACTGCGCAGATTTACGTCCCGCCCGAAAACGCGCGAGTGATTCCTAGCGACATAGATCCCAATTCTTGGCCAGTCCGCCTTCGAACGCTTGAAATTGGGCTGATAGAACAGCTTTTAGGAGAAGAGGTCTTTCCTTTTGAGCTTCGTATAACTAATGAACAACAAGGGACGCTTATACGGCATTGGCCTGCGGTGAACCCAGATGTGGACCAAAACCTGTCATACGCCGTTCAGTGGTTTGCGTTTGCACTAATCGTACTGCTAGCGAGCATTTTTTCAAGCAGTAACCTCTGGGCCCTGTTAAAGGGCCCTTCCAGAGGAAGTTAACTCATCGAAAACCGTTTTTTTTTACAAAAAAAGTGTTAACATCAGCCGATAATAAAAACAGAGATAGGCCTAAGAGACGAAAAGGCGAGAACGTTCCGAAATTGGCCGCAAATAATGTGCGGACAAATTTTAAACCAAAGGAGATCACGGACATGCGACCAACTATCGCAAAAATACTAACCAGCAGCTTCGCGTTACTAGCACCCATCGTGGTCACTTCTCAGGCGCTGGCACAGCAAGATGAAGTGACTTTTCATAAAGACATCGAACCGATACTCCAGCGCAGCTGTCAAAACTGTCACAGAGTCGGCGGTGCAGGCCCTATGCCTCTGATCACCTACGAGCAAGTAGCTCCATTTGCTGGCTTGATTGAGTACAAAACTGGCTTACGGGATCGCGCTGGCGCCATGCCTCCATGGTATATGGAGAAAAACATTGGTATTCAGGATTACAAGGATGATCCTTCGCTTAGTGATGAAGAACTCGCCGCGATTTCAGCTTGGGCCCGAAATGGAACTCCACAGGGTAATGTTGCAGATGCGCCGGAAGCGCTATCATTCGATGACTCCACAAAATGGAAAGCAGGCGAGCCAGACCTAGTTGTTGTGATGAATGACGTTACAAAACTTGCTGGCACCCCTGATTGGTGGGGCGAGATCGACTACATGCCGATTGGACTAGAAGAGGATCGGTATGTAAAGTCGGTCGAAGTTGTTGAAGTCAACGATGTTGATACCAGCGCCGCAGCAGGTACCGTGGGCGGACGTTATATATTCCACCACATGATCTGGGGAACCGCGCAGCTTGACGAGAATGGCGAAAGGCAAGGGTTCTCAATTCCATGGCCAGTGCATGAAGTGGGCCGCAATGCCGATATCTTCGACGAGGACGCGGGCCGTTTATTGAAGGCTGGAACGGCTATTGTCTCTGATTCAGTTCACTTACATTCAAACGGACGAGATACGACCGGCCACATGGAAGTTGGTTTTAGATTCCATCCTAAAGGATATGAGCCGAAGTATAAGCCGTCTTTCATTGGCCTCGGGAATGGCGTCGATATTAGCATCACTGGCAACCAGAAAGATCAGGAGCTCCATGCTTACACGGTGCTTCAACAGCATACAAAGGTAGTGACTTTTGAACCTCATTTGCACGCTCCTGGCGAGAGAATGTGTTTGGAAGCGATTTGGGGATATACCGTAGAGACCCTCTCATGTGTAGGATATGACCACAACTGGGTCAGGGGTTATCCTTACGCAGACGATGCTGCTCCGATTCTGCCCAAAGGTACAATCCTGCACATCGTCGGATATATGAATAATACCGATTCTAATCCTAATGTCCCAGACCCTCGCAATTGGCAGGGTTCTGGAAATAGGTCAGTCACGAACATGTTTATAGACCTAGGCATAAGAGTTGAACTCACTGACGAGCAATTCGCAGAGGCGATGGAAGAAAGGCGCCAAGTTTTGAATTTAGGGCCTAATGATCACGTGATCGGCTGTCCTCTATGTCTCGCGCCTCTCGTAGCCCCAGTGGCAGAGCAGAGGGAGCTTGATGGGGACGAAGTAGCAGCGAACTAAACTCACAAGATCAAACGGTATATCAAAATGAAAAGTACGTATAACCCGATAATCAGCGTGGGTCGACCCGCGCTGATTTTTTTTATTGCATCGATGTTATCTGTCTTGAGTCTTGCACAGACGACCTATCAAAAGGGTCGCCACGTCGAACCCGCTTACGAAGGATGGCGACCCAATCCAGACGGCTCGTTTAGCTTCATGTTCGGCTACATGAACGAAAACTGGCTTGAAGAGCCATACGTTCCAGTTGGCGAAGATAACTCCTTCAGCCCTGGCGAAAAAGATCAGGGGCAACCCACGAAGTTCCTCCCCCGACGTAATCGATTTACATTCGAGGTTACGGTACCCTCGGACTGGGGCGATCGAGAGTTGGTATGGACTCTGAAAGTCAATGGGGTTGAGCGCAAAGCTTATGCCACATTGAAGGACGACTATCTTGTCGACAACATGGTAATTGCTTCAGAGACAGGGTCTTTAGGCGCCGGAACAAGTAGCCCGGAGTCTCGGGCGAATACCCCACCAATTGTTACAGTTTTAGGGGATGAAATCCGAACCGCTAAAGTTGGCGAACCGATTATTCTTGAAACAAGTGTCAATGACGACGGAATTCCAACGAGTTGTCCGCGCGGAGTAAGTATAACCGGTGGATGCACGGGTGGGGCGCCCACCGAGGGCTTCCTAAAAGCGAGAATGATGCGCCCTCCCACTCGAATTACTGTAGGAAAGACCAACGGGTTATTCCTGTCATGGAATATATACAGGGGTGAAGGTAATGTGATCATAGACCCTCCCTTACCGAAGCCTTGGGAAGACACGAGAACCTCAGCTAACTCTCCGTGGGGTGCTCTTTGGCTTCCACCGGAGATACCTGAAGACGGGATCTATGAAGTCACCGCTACTTTCGACAAGCCCGGAACATATACACTCTGGGCCAGAGCTGACGACGGAGGCTTATACCACGATGACTACATCACCGTTAACGTGACAGAGTAGTGAAGCAAGATGATTTTAAAGCGGTTAATCTGGATTATCCTCTTTTAGCCTAATCGTAAACGGGGGATCTATAACGGGAGGTTCTCTATCGATGATAATCTTGGTCCGAGGCGGCGTCACGAATCGAGTGTTTTCATCCTCCCCGTTCCTGCTTCTCAACGCCATTTCTACCGATTCTCTTATCACACTTGGCCGCTCCGCTCCTGCACCAAATGAGAAACTAAAACTCCCTCGAATTAAACGGTCATTTGGCTCAAGGATTGCCCATTCCGCCGTGTAATAATTAGACGCCCTCAAACCGGGTAACGACCAGTTAAAATCATCACCCTTTCTCGGACTGTACCTGAAATTGAAATCGACCCACTCATGGCTTTCATCACGCAGAATCAGCTTCACAAGATGCACGTCTTTCGGAAAAATAAGACCCAATTCATGAGGTGCATCGACCAATATAGAATCATCAACAGGTGATGTTTTTGTTCTCGCCACAATTTCATTAAAATCGAATAATTGCTGAGGATACCTAGCTAATGGAATCTGCGCGCTAGCAACACTACCCGCCAGAAAAATAATACCAACCAGACCGATCATCGAATGTTTCAGATTGCTATAATAAGATTGACAAATGCTCGTCAATTGCTGATTTGAATAAGTTTCGACATTCACGATCTTGCCACATCTCCAAAAGGTCACGACTATGCTTGAAGCTATAGTTTTCGAAGCAAGTGTAGCAGAATTAACAAATGCCCTAAACATACTCAGCACAATTTAAGGAATGAAAACAGACATGACCGACGACCAGATGAATACCATCCTAAACAGGCTCGAGGACTCTGATGAAAACATTACCGAGTTCGGACCTAGCTGGTCTCAAGGTCGTGCCGCTTTTGGAGGTTTAGTAGGAGCATTCGCATCTCTGAGTATGCGTAAGCTGATAAAGGAACAAAAGCCGATACGATCATTCATGGCATCGTTTATAGCTCCGACTCCCGCAGGCCCGATAAAAACGAAGGCATACATCCAACGCGAAGGAAAAAGTGTCACTCAGTGCAGTTCTTCCGTGTTTTCAAAAGAAGGGAACCTGTGCTTGCAAGCCATGGGGGTCTTTGGAAGCTCAAGAGAAACATTAAACGTCCAACCTCATAATGACTTTAACCCAATTCCGAGAAATGATGGAATACGTTTTTCTGAAGCAAAGCGGTTTCCACAGTTCCTAGAAAACTACGATGGCTGCTGGGTTGGACCTGGTATACCTGGCAGCGGAGCCAGCGAGACGTTAACGATGTGGGTCAAGCACAGATGTAATATGTCAGAATATCCCGCTGAGAGTATCTTGGCTATTGCTGATATGCCACCACCAGTCCTACTCTCCCACTTCAAAGACCGGACTGTTCCTGCCAGTTCAGTAACATGGTCGGTGGAATTTTTGATCGAACCTGACAGCTTCGCCCACGATTGGTTTTATTTAGAGTTTAAAATGGATGGAGCAAAAGATGGATACACACAACAATCTGGACGAATTTTCACTGAAGATGGTGAGCTTTGCGCATTAACCCGCCAGTGTATGGTGTATTTTGGGTAATCGCGACACAAACTCAAAGATAATTTCATCCTACGAAATCAATTTGGTAGACTAAGAAGATGATTGATGAAATACCAAAACATTCTAAAGTGGTTCTGAAAATATTTACATTGTTAAGCTTTGTACTTGGCTTTTCATTAATGTCCAATTTAAGCGCGCAGCATAGTCATGGGGTGCTTACTCCTGGCGTTACTTTTCCAAAAAACGATTCTGTTCTAAATGCCCCTCCGCAAATGATTACGATGAGCTTTAGAGTGGATGTGAAATTACTGAAGCTTGCATTGTATAGCGCTGAAGACCAATGGATTGATATCGGATTCACCTATCTTCCTAATCGCCTTAGCCACAGTTTTGTCTATCCCTTGCATGGTTCCCTACCCCCATCTAAATACTACACAGCACGCTGGTCCGTCACGGACGGAAGAGGTAGGCTTTTAAACGGTGAGTTTAATTTCTCATTTGGTGATGAGGCCATCCCTCCCTCTGAGACGATTTCGATGCGAGTAAGCGATCTTAAGGAGGTCTTACCAAGCACTGGTTCTTATCGCCGAGATTCATTAGATTAATTTTGCTAAAACCGTATTATTCAAATTTAAACCCCTGCTTTATCAAGTAATCTTTCATGTGAGGCCTTGATTTTTCGCCAAGCAATTTCGAGACTTGTTTACTCCATGAGATTCCGTGCCCACCACCCATTCTTTGCTTATAGTACTCTTCGATTTTCTTATCATATTCTCTTACTTCTTCTTTGTTACCCCTTTCATTGTAGGTTTCGTCTTTTATTATCACGGATAAAGGCAACCTCGGCTTTATTTCTGGATTTTGATCCGGGTACCCAAGACAGAGTCCAAAAACGGGGTAAACTCCTTGAGGCAAATCGAGCAACTCCGTAACCCGCTGAGGATCATTTCTTATCCCTCCAATATAACAGATGCCCAGTCCCTCTGACTCCGCAGCAATTACTAAATTTTGCGCCAACAACGCGACGTCAACGGTCGCAATAATAAACTGTTCAGTATATTGGCCTTCAAACGCAAAACCATTTTCAATACAGTAGTTTCCAGCCCTTTTTAAATCTGCACACATAACTAAAAATTCTGCAGCGGTGTTCACATAACCTTGGTTCCCCGCGCTCTCCGCGAGCAACGCTCTCGTCTCAGGAGATTTTACTCTAACAATCGTTGTCCCCTGCAAAAAACTTGAAGTAGCCGCGGACTGTGCAGCAAGAAACAACTCATCAAGTAATTCAGAAGAAATAGGTTCTGTGGTAAATTTACGAATACTTCTATGCTTTTTTAAAAGTTCTATCGTTGGATTCATGATATTAATTACCTTAATTAGAATATCGAATGCGAGAGCGCTAGTTTAGCTTCTACTCTTTGCCGCCTTTTACCGATAATATATGTTTCACGAATAAGGGAACCACCTCATTCATAATGTTTGATTCAGCGTTAATCATTAAGACCATGCCAATGTTCTCTTTTGGGATAAGGGCCATTTCTGACCTAAACCCCCTTACTCCACCTCCATGATGTATTACCCTCGTACCGAACATGTCGAAAACACGCCAACCAGTGCCATAATACGCACTTTCCATACCCTCCCATCTATTAAAATAATTCCTGGTGGAAGACTCAACAACCGGAACATGAATTTCCTCTAACATTGCTCGCGACAATACCTCAGGGAAAGCACCTAAATGGGCCCTCACCCAAACTCCCATATCATTTATTGTGGCATTGACACCAGCAGCGGCTGCAACTGAGTAGTAGGCTGAATTAGTACTCGTGGTACGCCACGTGCCTTGAACTAACCGGTGTGGCCGAGAGACATTGTCTCCATCGAGGAAGGCCTCAAGCCCAACCGAAGAACCTCGCATTCCAAGCGGCTCAAATATATTGCCCCGAAGAAAATTTGAATATGGCATAGTGCTTGTCGTTTCTACAATATCTTGTAAAAGAGAGAAGACCACATTCTGGTATCCATAACAAACGCCAGGCTTGCATACCGCTGGAATCTGATGAACTTTCATCTTTATATTTTCAAAACGCAAACCGTCATCTAGAAGATTTGAGTACGCATGAGGCATCAGTCCAGTCGATTGCGAGGCGACATGTCTCACAGTGATTTTATTATGCGAATATCCGTTACCTAGGCGCATCCCAGGGAAAAAACTCTCAACAGTGCGGTCTAAATCCAACAGAGATTCTTCGACTAGCATTCCTATCGCAGTTCCCGCAAATGTTTTCGACATAGATGCAATTCTGAATACGGTATCATCATTGACCAAATCCTGAAGCTCAACATCGCGAACCCCCCAGGTGTATGTCCTCACCACTTTATCTTTCGCAACTATTGTGAGTGCCGCGCCGGGAATATCATTTTCTTCCAACAAGGCCTCGATAGATCTGATGTACGGGCTCATACTGGCAACGTTATAAGAGCCACCAAAACTTTGAGAAAAATTCAAAAACACGATGACTAATAACAAAAGAGATAGCTTGCTCTGCAAAACTATAAATCCTATCTAAAATTTTATGTAACCAGGGCACAAACGTATCAGGCTCCCAAAACAGGCTGATGACTTTGTTATTCAAATATCGATCATATTGTTGTATCGGCCAAAAAATTACAGGATTTAGATTATGAACATCGGGCTTAATTGAGAAGACAAATATGCAGTTATCAGCAACACAATTACTGATAAAAATACTTCAACTCGCAAACTTCGGCGCATAAATAAACGTGATGCCTCATCACCGTCATTGAGTTCAGGGACGAAGCGCCACTTGTTAAAAGCGGCGACAATCAAAATAAATAGTACAAAAGCGACCTTTAAGATTAAATGCTGTCCATAAGCAGAAAAAAAAGCCTCAGTGGCTAGACCTGTCAGCCGATACGTGAGGTAGATCCCGGTTGTAACCATTAATCCAACTGCTGCACTCCCAGCAACAGAAAATCGAATCAAAAGGTTTTTCGCGACAACGGTCGAACTATTTTCGAGAATCCAATTCAAAGGAAACAGCGAGCCTATCCAACACGAAAACGCCAAAAAATGGACACCCACAGCGAGCCAGCTGAGATCATCTAGCACAGAAACATGCCCGCTATGCTCGAACACGGAGATAATAAGTAATAACGCAATTCCTTGGATTGTCAAAAGCGGAAGAAAAAATACCTTCCCAGGGGGACTGGCCAATCTAAACACCCTACTAAAGGTAATAAGCGCCATGATCAGCGCCAAGGAGAAGGCTAACGATCGATAGCGTAATACAACTCCTATGGGAGTGTTCCATAGAATTTTTGCATATTCAATATCGAACATACCAAAAAGTCCTGCGTCGGCTAGCTCACCAACTTTCAGGATAAAGAACATAACCTCCGCATGAATTCCAACCAGACTACCAAAAATAATATACCGAAGGAGCACAGTGTAATTTCGAAAGGTTCTGTCGTTGAAAAAAATCAGGCATAAGGCTCCTCCTCCCAATGACAAGGCGCCCATATAAAACGCAATCTTAGCGAGAACAGAAGCAGCTGCCCAAAAAGAAATTAAGGATATTAATTCAGCTATGTTAGGCAGCAAAATACCGAGACCAACAGATTAATAATATTTTTACGTAAGCGCTATTTAACTGAAAAATTCAATGTTTCACGGACAAGATGTCCATCAGCCCCGACTATTGAAAAATCCGCCATGAACTTTCCAACGCCGCTCCCACCGACAGAAATTTCGTATGACCCTTCTGGCCTGGGCGTAGCTGAAAAATTCGTGGAAACTTCATCCCCATCTACTGTCAGCTCGAATTTCACAAGCCGCACGGGACCATTAAATTCCAATGCAATAATATCCGGACGGGCATCAATTTCTGATCCCTTAGCTGGGGAAGACGCCTTCAAAGCGCTGTGCCCGAACGCTTGAAAAGATAAAGCGGATAAAATCAACCCAGAACTTAGAGCTATTCCGATTTTCCTTATGATTTTCATATTTATACCCTCTAAATTCATGAATTTCTATTATCGCAATACTGAGGCTTCAAGAACACCACAGGACGGGATAATATCTGCGGCATATCGTCGCAGATATAATGCGAAGCATTTTTTAGAAAACTCAAGTTATCAAATCCATCAATGCAAAACCTAATTTACATGTAAGCACTCAACTCCTTTCTTGCTACGACGCGGCGATGAACTTCGTCTGGTCCGTCGGCTAAACGAAGAGTCCGTTGGCTCGTCCACAATGTTGCCAATGGAAAATCTTGCCCAATGCCAGCGGCTCCGTGCATTTGAATAGCGCGATCAATCACCCTTAACGCCATATTGGGGACAGCAACTTTAATTTGCGAAATCGCGTCACGCGCCGCTTTATTTCCTATGGTGTCCATTAAATATGCGGTTTTAAAAGTTAGAAGTCGGCACATCTCAATTTCTATACGACTGTCAGCAATAACGTCATAGTTACCACCTAATTCAGAAAGAGGTTTACCGAACGCCTCCCGACTAACGGCACGTTTACACATCAACTCCAATGCTTTCTCTGCAGCACCAATCGATCGCATACAGTGATGAATTCTGCCCGGACCCAATCTACCTTGAGAAATTTCAAATCCTCTACCCCGGCCCAAGATAATGTTCTTTTCAGGCACCCTGACGTTATGAAATTTGATATGCATATGACCATGTGGCGCATCATCACGACCAAAAACTTCCATTCCTCTTACAACCTCAACGCCTTCAGCATCCATCGGCACAAGTATTTGAGACTGTCTAGTATGCTTTGGAGCACCAGGGTCAGTAACGACCATAGTTATCATTACTTTGCAACGGGCATCACCTGCTCCTGATATATAAAATTTTTCCCCACTGATAACCCACTCATCACCATCAAGCACTGCACTGGTAGAAATATTTGTTGCGTCAGAAGAGGCAACTGCCGGCTCTGTCATTGCAAAGGCCGAACGAATCTTTCCTGCTAACAGCGGCTCTAACCACATTTTTTTTTGTTCGTCTGAACCATATCGCTCAAGCACTTCCATGTTCCCTGTATCAGGTGCGCTGCAGTTCATCGCTTCAGATGCTAAGCGACTTCGGCCCATTATTTCGGCGAAGTGTGCATATTCTAGATTAGATATCCCTGCTCCACCTTGACTTTCCGGAAGGAAAAAATTCCATAACCCCCTCGATTTAGCCTCTTCTTTCAATCCGTTCAAAATTTCGTCTTGACGTGCTGTGTGCGACCAGCGGTCCCCGACCCCGACCTCGTTATGATAATCTTGCTCTAGGGGTTCAACATTTTCGACAACAAACCCCCTAATTTTCTCTCGGACGTCAACTAAATCTTTTCTCAACTCTAAATTCATAACTTTAGTACTCCATAAAAAACACTTTATTCACTATAACACTCATTAACTAGCTATTGTTCCGCCACCATCGATAACCAAGGTCTGTCCGGTAGTAAAGCTGCCAGCACCGGAGGCCAAGAAAACTGCCGCTCCAGCAATTTCATCTGGCTCTCCAATTCGACGAAGCGGATAATTAGCAACGGTCGATTTATAAATTTTCGGGTCCTCCCATAACGCGCGCGCAAAGTCCGTTCTCACTAGCCCTGGCGCAATACAATTCACTCTTATATTATCTGGACCCCACTCCACAGCGAGATTCCGAGCCATTTGCATATCAGCGGCCTTTGAAATTGCGTAAGCACCCAAAGATCCGCTTCCTTTCAATCCACCAATCGATGAAATTATTACTACGGATCCTCCTCCAAGCTTTTTCATATTCGGAATAACAAGCTGACATAACCTATGAACACTACCGATATTCGCATGCATCACTTTATCAAAAGCTTCGTCGGGTATCTCTTGAGACGGTCCAAAATACGGGTTTAGGGCAGCGTTGCACACCAGTATATCAACGTCTCCAAAAGCAGAATTAGTTTTTTCAACCAAACTTTTAAGCTGTTCCTTGTGGTTAATGTTGCAAGAAATTCCTACTGCACGCCCACCCCTAGCAACGATACTCGCAGCAACGTCATCGCAAACATCCTGATTACGACTCGATATAACTACGTTAGCGCCCTGCTCTGCCATTCTTTCAGCAATCGCCTTTCCAATACCTTTCGTTGAGCCGGTAATTATTGCCACTTTTCCACTCAGATCAAACAAACTCATTTAAACCTCCCAACTTCATCGCCATTTCTTCTCAACCTCTTCTACATCCACTCCCTTTTTCCCTTTGATACGCTCGTGCCGCCATCAACAGGAATGACGGTGCCGTTAGTATAAGCTCCAGCTCGAGAAGCTAGATAGGTCACAACGCCAACGATTTCCTCTGATCGACCAATACGGCCCAAAGGGCAATCATCCTCGATATCTTTACGGTAATGTTCGAAAACATAATCAGTCATCTTAGAGGCAAAAAACCCGGGGGCAACGGCATTCACAGTAATACCATGAGGACCTAACTCAACCGCTAGAACTTTTGTCATGTGGTGAAGCGCTGCCTTACTCGCCGAATAGGCTACTGTCGATGTCCTTTGGACAATCGGGACATGAATGCCATCCATAGATCCAATATTAATGATGCGAGACGGCTCTTCATCTCTTAAGTTTCTTTTTAATGCGGGAACCAAATCTCTAGTCAATGAAAAAACCGAATTTAGATTAGTGTCTAACACCTTTGCAAACCCTTCATCCGGATAATCTTCAAAGCGAGCACCCCAATTCGCCCCGGCATTATTAATTAAGATGTCAAGGTCTGAAAATCGCTCAGCGACCGCACTGACTAGATCACTCCGCTGACTAGCACTCGTTACATCACAGACCACCTGTGTAACGTCACCGTAAGGCAAAAGCTCCGCAATCGCTTGATCACAGTTTTCTTTTTTCCTTGAAGAAATAATAACCCTTGCACCATTCACCAGCATGCCTTTCGCTAGCATTAACCCAATGCCACCGCTTCCACCCGTAATTAATGCTGTTTTATTCTTTAGAGAAAAAAGGTCAGAAAATTGAAGTCTTTCGTCAACCACTACCCACCTCAAGCAATTATCATTAACGATTACCTAAACAAGCAAAGTTTCTAACCGCACTTCGAGACTATCAGTCTCCAATGCTATTTAGGCGGCACCTCGGACCTCGTAAGTCGTCGATTAGTCTACTCTACGTGGCGCGGACCGACAACTCTACAAGCTCCAGGAATATTATTTAAGCCGGCGTTTTACGATAACTGCTTCTTTAGTTAAACCTTCCACTTCCTCCTCGGTAAAGCCAAGGTCAGAAAGTATGGCTGTGGCATGCTCTGAAAATTTTGGTGGCATATGACGGACAGAACCTGGCGTTCGAGAAAGTTTTATGGGCGAAGCGACCCCTTTATAATCACCCGCCTCCAAAATCATTTCCCTATGCTCAGTGTGTGGATGCCCAACAATTTGATTAGTGTCATATATTGGTCCTGCTGCCAACCCGGCATTCGCAAGTGTTTCGTAGAGTGTCGCACCATCAATTCTAATAAGACTTGTCTCGAGCTCTACCTTTAGCTCATCTCGATTTTCCACTCGATTGATATTGTCTTTAAAACGAGGATCTTCAACAAGTTCTGGCCTCTCTATAGCTTTACATAATTTAAAAAACGCTCCATTATTCCCAGCGCCAATAAACAAATCGACTGTTTTCGTTCTAAACGTATCATAGGGGCTAATGTTAGGATGGGCATTCCCCGTCGGGACTGGCACTTCATTCGAGTACATAAAATTCGGAATGTGCGGGTGCATAAGAGCAATAGCACAGTCAAACAAAGTCATATCAAGATATTGTCCTATCCCAGATTTTTCCCTTTCAATAAGTGCGAGAAGGACCCCAATCGTCGTGTATAAACCGGTCCCCATATCCACCAGCGGCAAACCCAATCGCGTGGGCTGATTTTGGGGATCGCCGTTAACGCTGAACCATCCTGTTATAGCTTGAACAATAGCGTCGTATCCGGGAAAGCCGCCTAATGGCCCATCTTCTCCAAATCCGCTGATCCGACAATGAATCAATTTAGGGAATCGCTCACTTAAAACATTTTCATAACCCAAGCCCCACCTCTCCATGGTTCCTGGCTTAAAATTCTCAATTAATACATCAGCGCTTTCAAGCAATCTGAAAAGAACTTCTTTGCCCTCTTGCAAATTTAAATCTAGTCCGAGAGATCTTTTATTCCTATTTACACCAATGTAATAAGCCCCATCACCATCATGAAATGGTGGCCCCCAATCTCTCGTTTCGTCCCCTAACGGAGGCTCTATCTTTACAACATCTGCACCATGATCCCCCAATATTTGGGTACAAAAAGGGCCTCCAAGAACTCGCGTTAAATCGATAATTAACTTCCCTGATAAAACGCCCAAACTATTATTAGTCAACAAACAATCATCCTTAAGCTAATTGAGTATTTCCTTACTACCTTTCAGATGCAAAAGATCTGGCAAAAAAAACTCGGCAACTAAAACTGGTTTCCTATAGAGAAAAAAAAGGCTACGTCTACCCCATAATTCATTTTCGTAATTTATAATCTCAAATGTAGATCGCAGTAACCCCTTCTCTTGAAACAGATATTCACCCAATGGCTTTTCTTTTAACGCTAGAATCTCTTTAAGTTTACCAACAAGACCGTGTCGCGGGACAAGTGTATGGGCCATCACAACCGGCTTTCCAAAACAAGACAAGCAAACTTTACGCGACCAAAAATCATGCTCGATCGATATCGGCCCAAACTTTCCTCTCAGCTCAAGGGAAACGCAACTTACCCAAGTTTCCTCGAGAAGAGTTAGATCAAAACTCCCCCCCCCTAGCATCTTGAGTCTTTCTGTTAACGAACCAGCATCAAAAAGCCAATCAGAAAAGGTTTCAGGGCCAAGATACTCTCTCTGCTGACACAGAGACCACGACGCACCACGCCCTGAAAGTTTTATAGCATCAAGATTACGATAAGAAAGCTTGTCAATATTTTTCATCACAATAACAAAAAGAGTCCAGACTGCATATCCAAAAAATTAGCTTCTGATTTGACTAAAACTCAGCGGGCCTCTCAGTTTCAAAGCCAACCGTAACAACACGGCGGTTTTTTGCTCTTCCATGCCCAAAGGTGTTGTCTTCAACCGGGTGGCACTCTCCAAACCCTGCTGTCAGAATCCGATCTGGAGGCGCACGGTATTCTCTTATCATAACATTCCTAACTTGAATTGCCCTCTTTTCAGAAAGGCCCTGGTTATACTTTTTTGTGCCTATCGAATCTGCATGCCCTTGAAGCACGATGCTTAATTCTTCATGCTGCTCTAGCATCAAGACAATTCTTTCCATTTTCGCACGATCTTTTCTATTCATTTTTATTTGATCAAAGTCAAAGTAAAATACTAAATCTGATTGCTCAAGACCCTGAGCCAACCCGCTGCCCACACCAGAAGAATACCTAGACTCTGTTTGTGAATTACTACATCGAGAATCCAAAGAAAGTTCACGATCATTATTATGTCGATTACTCTTTATCTTTGTTCTCTCCGTCGCAGCGTAACGCGGAGCATCTTTTTTAACTCGAGATTTGCCTAGCTGATACGCCAAACTTAAGCCGATCTGTAGGTTAGAAAATGAAGTCAAGTTATCGGATGGGAAAATTTTTTTTATCTC
>MDTG01023443.1_pt1 | contig 51235 bp, 52 predicted proteins | sample 811421 | NCBI WGS metagenome assembly MDTG01 (sample SAMN05326645, study PRJNA326480) | marine metagenome | isolation source: seawater | place: Pacific Ocean: South East | collected 2011 | reverse complement strand
TTCGTGTTTTTAAGTTTAAAAATACTGGCGATGCACCACTAGTCGTGAGTGCTGTTAAGTCTAGCTGTGGTTGTACTGTTCCAAAAAAACCCGAAGCGCCAATTCTTCCCGGTGAAGATGGTGAGATTCAGGTTAAATATGACACCAAAAGAGTCAACCCCATTCGAAAAACTATTACGGTAACTTCCAATGCGGATACCCCAACAGTGGCCCTCAAAATTAAAGGAAATGTTATTGACCCCAGTAAAACAAATGTTTTAAAACCTACCACAAAAAGTATCATAGAAAAGTAAATGATACTTAAACTTTTAAACAAAAAAGCACCTTTTATCAGGTGCTTTTTTTGTTTATAAATTGGACATTTAATTGGAAATCTATTTTATTATAAATAAACTTTAAAATAAATTTGTACTTTGAACGAAGATAGAATACAAAATGCCAAAAATATCAAATAAAGGGATTCAAATGCCTGCCTCACCAATTCGAAAACTGGTGCCCTATTCAGAACAAGCAAAATCTGAAGGTGTACATGTTTACCATTTAAACATTGGCCAACCAGATATTCAAACCCCAAAACTAGCTCTAAATGCTGTTAAAAATAACACACTTAATGTATTGGCTTACAGCCGCTCTGAAGGGTCTGAAGCATACCGAAAGAAGTTAGCGCACTATTATAAAAAACACCATATCGAGCTTGAGGCAGATAACATCCTTGTAACAACGGGTGGCAGTGAAGCGCTTACATTCACCATCGGAAGTATCATGGACCAGGGCGATGAAATAATCATACCAGAACCTTTTTATGCTAATTACAATGGATTTTCAGTTGCACAAGGCGTAAAAGTTATACCTGTTGTTTCTGAGATTGATAATAATTTTGCACTGCCACCAATCAAAGCTTTTGAAGCCTTAATTACCCCTAAAACAAAAGCGATTCTAATTTGCAACCCTGGTAACCCTACAGGCTACCTTTACAGAAAAGAAGAAATTTCTCAACTTGCCAAGTTGGTTGTAAAATATGATTTATTTCTCATTGCCGATGAAGTTTACAGGGAATTTGCTTACGATGGTGAAAAACACTACTCTGTCATGGCGATTGAAGGCCTTGAAGCACACACTATTATGATTGACTCTGTTTCTAAACGCTACAGTATGTGCGGCGCGCGGATTGGATGTTTGGTGACCAAAAACAAACAAATCTATGAAGCAGCATTAAAATTTGCACAAGCACGCCTCTCCCCGCCTACTTATGCACAAATTGCCAGCGAAGCAGCACTTGACACACCCGATTCCTATTTTGATGATGTCATTGAAGAATATGTGGAGCGTCGAAATACCTTAATTCAAAAACTTCAAAAAATTTCTGGAGTAAAAGTAGCAAAACCTAAAGGCGCTTTTTACTGTATTGTCGAACTGCCCATTTCCAATGCTGACATCTTTGCACAGTGGCTTCTAGAAGAATTTAGAGTAGAAAATGAAACCATCATGGTGGCGCCTGCTGCAGGCTTTTATGCCACCCCAGGCCTTGGTAAAAACCAGATTCGAATTGCTTACGTACTAAAAAAAGAGGATTTAATTAAATCTGTTAATATTCTGAAGCAAGGATTGAAAGTTTATAAAAATTTGGAATGATTAAAAAGAATATTTCTTTAAAGCAATACAACACTTTCGGAATAGATGTTAACGCCAAAGCATTTGCTTCTGTTGAATCGCTTGAGGATTTAAAAAGTATTCTCAAGCTCAAACCCTTAAAATTATTGGTGTTGGGTGGGGGTAGTAACATCCTACTGACAAAAAATGTGGAAGATTTGGTATTACACATCAACTTGAAAGGCATTGAAATTTGTGAGAAGAATAACAAAACAACCCAAATTAAGGTAGCCGCAGGAGAAAACTGGCACGACTTTGTAATGTGGACCTTAGAGCGCAATTTGGGAGGAATAGAAAATTTATCATTGATTCCAGGAAATATCGGTACGGCACCCATCCAAAATATTGGGGCTTATGGAGTGGAATTAAAAGATAGTTTTGTCAGTTGTGAAGCGGTAAATTTACAAACACTTGAAATAGAAATATTTTCAAATGATGATTGTAAATTTGGATACAGAAATTCTGTGTTTAAATCTGAATATAAAGGACAATATATAATTACTGCGGTGACTTTTGAGCTGACCAACATTGATCACAAACTAAAGACTACTTACGGCGCCATCACTGCCGAATTGAAACAAATGGGTGTTTTGACGCCAACAATTCAAGATGTTTCAAAAGCAGTTATTGCTATTAGACAGTCCAAATTACCGAATCCTAAAAAACTGGGTAATAGCGGCAGCTTTTTTAAAAACCCAGTAGTTTCAAAAGAAACTTTTGAAAAACTCTTTAAGCAATTTCCCAATATGCCGAACTATGCTGTTTCGGAGATGGAAGTTAAGATCCCTGCTGGTTGGCTCATTGAAACCGCTGGATTTAAAGGGAAAACTTTTGGCAATCACGGCATACACAAGCATCAAGCATTAGTCTTGGTCAATTATGGTGGGGCTTCTGGACTTGATATTTTAGCCCTTTCAAAATTGATTCAAACCACCGTAAAAACAATCTTCGGTATTGCATTAGAAACAGAAGTTACTGTGCTCTGATTAATACTTTAAAATTTTTGTGATAAAAATCAAAATATTGGACAATAATAATATTTTAGGGTTACATTCTGATTGCAAAAAATTTATTTTATTTAAATTGTATCTTTGCGTAAATTTTAACTGACTATGGAATTACTTTTGATAACGTTTTTACTTTTGGCATTTGTTGTTACAGGTATCTCCATTAAAATATGGGGTAAAAAAGACGGAGAATTTGCAGGCACGTGTGCAAGTCAAAATCCCATGCTAAATACAAAGCATGAACCCTGTGGCTTTTGCGGCAAAACCCGAGACCAGTTTAAAGATTGTGATAATTCACTAAAGTAACTGCTTAAAAAAACCGGGATCATACTACTTGTTCCGCATTTTATTATATTTACGAGCATCTTAAATCAAAATTATTGTATTGAAAGTTAGCGAAGCAATTCTAAAAGCCAAAAAAAATAATCAAATGGCTTTCAATTTTTTACTTGAGACATTTTGGAACGATGTCTTTGCATTTATGCTAAAGCGAACACATAATGAGATTGATGCAGAAGATATAACCATCGAAGCCTTTTTTAAAGCTTTTGATAAAATCAATTCATTTAATTCAAAATTTAAGTTTAAAAGTTGGTTAATTACTATTGCAAAAAATACCCATTTGGATAGTTTAAGAAAGCGAAAAAAAAGACTAACTAATGAAACAAGTGAAGAAGACGAAAAACGTGTGTACTGGATAATAGACGATGCCCCATCAGTTGAAGATCGGCTTATCACAGAACAAAACCTAGCCCAACTACTCAAACACATTAAAAAATTAAAACCACACCACCAACATATCATTCAATTACGCTTTTTCAAAGAACTAAGCTACCTTGAAATTTCCAAAAAAACGGGTATTCCTATTAACAATGTAAAAGTTAAATTGCTGCGAGCAAAAAAAACACTTGCATCAATTATTAAGCACAAAAGATGATAAAATTTTTACAAAAATTAGGGCCTGGACTCTTATTCGCTGGTGCAGCTATTGGAGTTTCTCATTTGGTACAGTCTACAAAAGCAGGTTCAAATTTTGGCTTTGGCTTGTTGTGGGCGCTTCTGCTCATAAATCTGATCAAATACCCATTTTTTCAATACGGCCCGCGCTATACAAGCGCTACTGGAGAAAACTTGCTGGAGGGTTACAAAAAACTTGGAAAATGGACTCTGAGAATCTATGCCATTATAACAATGACAACTATGTTTACAATTCAAACAGCAGTAACTATTGTAACAGCTGGAATTGCTTCAACGCTTTTTAGAATTAAGCTTAGCTTTGAGGTTTGGGCTTTGATTATTTTAAGTTTTTGTTTCCTTTTACTTTCAATAGGTAAATACAATTTATTGGATAAAATGATGAAAGTAATTATTATAATGCTGAGCATTTCAACTATCTTAGCAGTTGGGATAGCATTTAAGAACAGTAGCGGGGAAATCCCATGGACACAAGTTTTCCCAAAATCAAATGTTGAAGTTATTTTTCTTATTGCCTTTATGGGCTGGATGCCAGCTCCTTTAGACGTGTCCATTTGGCATTCTTTGTGGGCAGTAGAAAAACAAAAAACAACAGATGTTTTCAATAAAAAAACGGCTCTATTAGATTTTAATATCGGATATTTTAGCACTATAATTTTAGGTCTTTGCTTTTTATTTTTAGGGGGGCTGGTGATGCATGGAAGCGGAAAATCATTTAGCGACAATGGTGGAGAATTTTCACTGCAACTCATTGATATGTACACTAAGAATCTAGGGGATTGGAGTTTTATAATTATTGGAGTCGCAGCATTTACTACCATGTTTAGTACTACACTCACAACCTTAGATGCATCACCAAGAGCAATGAATAAAACGATGGAACTTATTTTAGAAAAAAAACTTAAAAATGGTTACAACGCATGGTTGATTTTATTGATTATGGGAACTGTTATTATTTTCTTCTTCTTCCTTTCTGATATGGGGAGTTTGATAAAAATTGCCACAATCTTATCATTCCTTACCGCACCGTTTTATGCATTGATGAATTATCTTTTGTTGTGTAGCAAGCATACTCCTAAAGTTTGGCAACCCTCCAAAAAAATGCATATTCTATCTATTTTTGGAATTTTATTTTTAGTTGGATTTAATATTTGGTATCTCACTATTTTATGATGTTTTTATTTAATACTTTGTATCTTTGTTAATCAATAAATATCTATGTCTTACAAGACGCTAAATAAACTTGAAGGAATCAATACTGAAGCTAAACTTGTTAAACCACAAGAGACTTCTGCAACAAATAGCTTTCTCAAACCTGAGGACATCAACGCTTCGTCTGTGCTTACCAGACCGATAAAACGCCAAGCAAAACCAAAATGGCTGCGCGTAAAATTACCCACTGGTAAAAAATACACGGCTCTAAGAGACTTAGTTGATAAATACAAATTGAATACTATTTGTACTTCTGGAAGCTGTCCAAATATGGGTGAGTGTTGGGGTGAAGGTACTGCTACATTTATGATTCTTGGAAATATTTGTACCCGATCTTGTGGGTTTTGTGGAGTAAAAACAGGCCGACCAGAGACAGTAGATTGGGAAGAGCCTGAAAAAGTGGCTAAATCCATAAAAATAATGGGGATTAAACACGCAGTCCTGACCAGTGTTGACAGGGATGATTTAAAAGACATGGGTAGTATTATGTGGTCTGAAACAGTTTCAGCAGTACGCAGAATGAATCCAGGTATTACATTGGAAACATTAATTCCCGATTTTCAAGGACTTGGAAAACACATTGATCGAATCATTGATGTTGCACCTGAAGTTGTTTCACACAATATGGAAACGGTCAAACGCCTCACTAGAGAAGTTCGCATTCAAGCAAAATATGAACGAAGCCTGAACGTACTAAAATATTTAAAAGACAATGGCCAGAGACGCACCAAAACAGGTCTAATGTTAGGGCTTGGAGAAACTCGTGATGAAGTTATTAAAACCCTGCAAGATCTAAAAGATGCTAATGTGGATATTGTAACCATCGGACAGTATTTACAGCCAAGTAAAAGACATTTGCCTGTAAAACAGTTTATTACTCCGGACCATTTTAAAGAGTACAAAACCATTGGATTGGACCTTGGATTCCGTCACGTTGAAAGCAGCGCGTTGGTTCGATCTTCTTACAAAGCTCGAAAACACATACATTAAACGATTCGAATCAAATCAATAATTCGAATTTTGAACTAATCTAATTTTTTAATAAAATTTCTAAGCGCTGTCTCAAATTTTTCAGAGTGGTCTACCTCAAGAGTAATTGGTAAAAAATACAACCTCTTGTGTACCAAATTTTTTAGCCGCGAGGCGTCTTTCTCTGTGGTCAATACCAGAGTTTTTGAGTCTATTAATTCCAATTCTTTTTTTGAAAACGCGTGATGATCTGGAAACGAAAGATGGTCAAACTTTAGTCCTAAATTATTTAAATAATCAACTAATGGTGTTGCATTAGCAATCCCTGTTAACAACGTAAAACTCTCATTTTTTAATTCTTGAATTGATTTTTTTTCATTATTTGAATAAATAAAGTTGTCGTAAACAATTGAACTAAAAAATAGCTGTTGATTAAAATTGAGTTTTAAACGCTTTTGGATGACTTGCTTCTCAGCATTACTCAAATTTTGAGGACATTTAGTAACCACCACAATTTGGGCACGTTGGGCTCCAGACCGCGGTTCCCTAAGATTACCAGAAGGAAGTAATAGGTCATCACAATACAAATCATTATAGGCTGTTAACAGAACTGAAAATCCGGCCTTTACGCGTCGGTGTTGAAATGCATCGTCAAGTAAAATAATTTTGGGTGGTTGATCTATGGCTTGCAAAGAAGAAATCCCATGTTGTCTATCGGTGTCAACTGCTACGGCTACATCTGGAAATTTAGATTTAATTTGGAAAGATTCATCACCTAAAGAGTTGGAATTTGAATTGGAATCGGCTAGTACGAATCCCTGGGATTTTCGGCCATAACCACGGCTTAATACAGCTAATCTATAGTTATACTTTAGCATTCTAATCAAATATTCAACCATGGGAGTTTTACCAGTACCTCCCATTGATAGATTTCCAATACAAATGACTGGGAAGTCATAAAATTTAGATTTAAAAAGGCCCCAATCGTAAGCTTTGTTTCGAAGCCATACGAATAGGAAATATACTGGATTGAGTAGAATTAATATTTTTCTTAAAAGCTTCATAACAACGAAAGTAATTATTTTATCTTTGATGCTAAACAAAATCTTATGATAGTTCAAGACATTATTAAACAGTTGGAAATATTGGCACCTTTGGCTTATGCAGAAAAATTTGACAATGTAGGATTATTGGTAGGAGATAAAAATACCAAGGTCAGTGGGGTTTTAGTGACTTTGGATACTTTACCTGAGGTAGTGGACGAAGCCATTGCAAATAAATGCAATCTAGTCGTTAGTTTTCATCCCATAATATTCAAAGGATTAAAGTCAATTACAGGGAAAACATATGTGGAAAGGGTTGTCCAAAAGGCACTCAAAAATGATATCTGCATTTTTGCCATTCACACTGCTCTTGACAATGCCTTTAATGGAGTAAATGCCTCCATTTGTGATGCTCTCGATTTAAAAGATAAATCTATTTTAATCCCCCAACAAGGCACCCTAAAAAATTTAATTACTTTTGTACCTATCACCCACGCTGATGCATTCCGATCAGCACTTTTTGATGTTGGAGGAGGTGTAGCTGGAAATTACATTAACTGTAGTTTTAATTACAAAGGTGTTGGAACTTTTAAAGGCAATGAGAAATCCAATCCAGTCCTTGGATCTACAAATGAAATGAAAGGGTTTGAGGAAATAAAAATTGAAATTGTTTTCAAAAAGCATCTGGAAGCTATTATTTTAAAAACCCTCAAAGAAAACCACCCCTACGAAGAAGTTGCTTATACAATTACAACATTAGAAAACAAAAACCAGCACATAGGGATGGGAATGTTAGGAACATTAGAATTGGCAAAAAACGAAAAAGACTTTATAAAATTCGTAAAAAAAAGAATGAATTGTAGAGTCATTAAACATTCTAAATTACTTTCGAAAAAGATTAAAAAGGTGGCTGTTTTGGGGGGCTCAGGAAGTTTTGCTATCGAAGCAGCCAAGGCTGCTGGAGCGGATGCTTTTGTAAGTGCAGATCTAAAATATCATGATTTCTTCAGTGCAGAAAATCAGATTTTACTTCTTGATATTGGCCATTATGAAAGTGAACAGTACACAAAAAACCTTTTGGTGTCATATCTTATAAAAAAATTTCCTAAGTTTGTTGTCCTTTTGTCAAAAATAGATACAAACCCGATAAAATATAAATAAACATGTCTAAAAATAAAGAGCTTAATGTAGAAGAGCGACTAAGAGCATTATATGATTTACAACTCATAGACTCAAGAGTAGATGAAATTCGAAATGTTCGTGGAGAACTTCCTCTGGAGGTGCGTGATTTAGAAGATGAAGTTGAAGGTTTTAAATTAAGATTGAAAAAACTTGAAGACAATTTATCTGAAATTGATGAACTAATTAAATCAAAAAAAAATTTAATAGAAGAAGCTAAATCATTGATAAAAAAATATAATGAACAACAAAAAAATGTTCGTAACAACAGAGAATTCAATTCTTTAGCCAAAGAGGTTGAATATCAAGACTTAGAAATTCAGTTAGCAGAAAAAAATATTAAGGAGTACAGAGCTCAAATCGAACAAAAAAAGGAAGTTATTGAAGATTCTAAAGGAAGTCTGAAAGAACGTGAGGACCACCTGGAGCATAAGAAAAGTGAATTAGATGAAATTTTAGCAGAAACGGAGAAAGAGGAAAAATTATTACTTGAAAAATCTGAAAAATACAAAACTAAGATCGAAGACCGTTTAGCAAAAGCTTATACAAAAATACGTGCAAGTGTGAAAAATGGATTAGCGGTAGTAGCCATTGAAAGAGGTGCTTCTGGAGGTTCATACTTTACAATTCCACCTCAAATTCAAGCCGAAATTGCATCCCGAAAAAAAATTATTACTGACGAACATAGTGGTCGTATTCTAGTAGATGCTGAACTTGCGGAGGAACAAAAAATGAAAATGGAAAAGTTATTTTCTAGTACTTAATATTTAGTCACTTTTGTAATTTAACCAATTAACTCTTTTCAAATTATTTAGTCTGAGTATTACAGTTGAAAAAGTATGTGTTAACAATTTAAATAAAGCTGTGAGAAAACTATTTCTTGTCATTCCTTTTTTTTCCTTCAACTTAATTTGTTGCCAAAGCGTTAAAAATAATTCAAACCAAAAATCAACCATAAGTACAGAAGTATTACAGAAATCTAACGTAATAAATATGGAAAAAGCATACTTTGCAAGTGGTTGCTTTTGGTGTGTAGAGGCCATTTATGAAAGTGTTAATGGGGTCCATGAATCAGTTAGCGGATATTCTGGTGGATATACTAAAAACCCCACTTACGAGTCAAGCAATACAGGAAGAACGGGGCATGCTGAAACTGTAGAAGTTTATTATGACTCTGAGATTGTAAGTTTTTCTACGCTATTGGATGTTTATTTTGGATCTCAAAATATAGCTCAAGTTAATGGTCAAGGACCTGACAAAGGATCTCAATATCGCTCAATTGTTTTTTACCAAAATGATAAACAAAAGGAGCTCATATTAAACAAAATTTCTGAACTTGAAAAAAAACAAGATATAAAAGTAGCTGCAGAAGTTTATCCGTTTGAAAAATTTTGGAAAGCTGAAGGATACCATCAAAATTACGAACGTCTGAATCCTAACAATCCCTATGTACGTAATGTTTCAATACCTAGGTTAAAACTCTTCAAGTCAAAATTCCCAATGCTTCTAAAAGAGAAGCATTAAAATGCACACAAGGGTGAGTTTTATAATCGTTGAAAAATAGCTACATTTGAGTAACTCAAAACATAAAAATTGTTTGGATTTGAACCACATCTTGAATTTGCACGCAATTTAGATCAAAAGGATGTTTTAAGGCACTACCGCAACGCCTTTCATATCCCCACTGACATTTCAGGTAATGAATGGTTATATTTCACAGGAAACTCCCTGGGGCTTCAGCCTAAAACTACCAAAGCTGCCATTGATCAAGAATTGAAAGATTGGGCAAATTTAGGGGTAGAAGGTCATTTCGAAGCCAAAAACCCATGGATGCCTTACCACGAGTTCTTGACAGAAAGTATGGCAAAAATTGTAGGAGCAAAGCCCATTGAAGTTGTGGTAATGAACACACTAACAGCCAATCTGCATTTTTTAATGGCTTCCTTTTATAGCCCCACAGAAAAGCGTCATAAAATTCTTATCGAAAGTGATGCCTTTCCATCTGATCGCTATGCGGTTCAAAGCCAATTGGAATTCCATGGTTATGACCCAGAGGCTTGCCTTTCAGAATGGACTCCAAGAACAGGAGAAAGCTTACTACATATGACGGATTTAGAAACAATACTTGATGAACAAGGTGAAGAAATTGCACTAATTCTCATTGGTGGAGTCAATTATTATACTGGTCAAAGTTTTGATCTAAAACAAATTGCAGAAATGGGTCATGCTAAAGGATGTAAAGTTGGTATTGACTTAGCCCACGGCGCTGGAAATATTCAACCTGACTTGCACAAATCTGGTGTAGATTTTGCAGCCTGGTGTACCTACAAGTACTTAAATGCTGGACCTGGAAGTTTAGGAGGTGTTTTTGTACACGAACGTTATGCCCATGACAGAAATTTAAAACGTTTTACAGGCTGGTGGAGTCAAAATAAAGATACCCGCTTCAACATGCGTAAGCCCTTAGATCTCATACCAGGTGCTGAGGGCTGGCAACTGAGCAACCCCCCTATTTTATCCATGGCAGCCATCAAGGCTTCATTGGATTTATTCAACGAAGTGGGCATGGATACTCTACGGCAAAAATCAATCCAACTCACCTCCTATTTAGAGTACCTTATTAATAATCTTAACAATCCAAAAGTTGAAATAATTAGTCCCAAAGACCCCATGCAAAGAGGCTGTCAATTGTCTATCCGCATCAAAAATACTGACAAAACATTACATGAAAAATTAACTAAAAATAATGTTATAACCGATTGGAGAGAGCCAGGTGTTATACGTTGTGCACCAGCGCCATTTTACAATTCATTTGAAGATGTTTTTCGGATGATAACTATTTTAAAAACGCTTTTAAAATGAAAAATGAAGAAAATATTCTAATAATAGGAGCGGGTCTTTGCGGGTCTCTACTGGCTTTACGCCTTGGACAAAGGGGATATAATGTAAAGGTAATGGAAAGGCGATTAGACTTGCGAAAAGAGGATATCAGTACTGGACGCTCCATTAATTTAGCCCTTTCTAATCGAGGCATAAAAGCTCTAAAAATGGTAGGCCTGGAAAATAAAGTTAAAAGTCTATGTATACCCATGTACGGACGCATGCTTCATGATAAAAGTGGAAATACAAAATTGTCAAAGTATAGCGGTCGTAAAAGTGAATATATCAATTCTATTTCTAGAGAATTACTAACTGCGCTACTCATTAGTGAAGCAGAAGCCCTTAATAATGTAAGCTTTGAATTTCATCAAAAATGTGATGCTGTAGATTTCGAAAACAACATTGCGCGCTTTACAAACACCAAAAATGGAACGGTATTGGATTATGAGGCAGACCGAATATTTGGAACCGACGGCGCAGGATCAACCCTTAGGAAAAGTTATTTATCCAAACGGAAGTTTTTATTCAGTTTTTCACAAGATTTCCTCACACATGGCTATAAAGAATTAACCATTCCAGCTACAAAAGAAGGAGAATTTCAAACCGAGAAAAACGCTTTACACATCTGGCCTAGAGGTGACTATATGATCATTGCGCTTCCCAACTTGGATGGAAGTTTCACAGTGACACTATTCTTAGCTTATGAAGGTGGTAAATATAATTTCAATAATTTAGATTCCGCAGAAAAAGTACAAAACTTCTTTTCAAAAGAATTCCCAGATACAATTGAACTGATGCCAGATTTAACCACCGAATTTTTCAAAAATCCAACGTCGCCGCTTGGTACCATTAAATGTTTCCCTTGGCAATATCAAGGTAAAAATTTAATTTTAGGTGATGCTGCACATGCAATTGTACCCTTTTATGGCCAAGGTATGAACGCATCCTTTGAGGATGTATTTGAGTTTGATGCTACTTTGGAGAGTCACAACGGCGATTGGGAAGCAACTTTTAAAGCATTTCAAATAAAGCGAAAAAAAGATACAGATGGGATTGCAGATTTAGCTATCGATAATTTTCATGAAATGAAAGACCACGTTGCAAGTATTGCATTTCAGCAAAAAAGAACTTTAGAAATGTCGCTTGAAACTGCCTTACCAAATAACTATTTTTCAAAATATTCAATGGTGACCTTTAGAGAAGACATGGGCTACAACCAAGCCATGTTACTTGGGCGGGCACAAGACAAAGCAATTTTAAATATGATTGAAAAAAAACAACTAAATTTGGAACTACCTGCATTAGAACTCCATGAAAAAATTAAAGCTGAAACCAATTCCATATTAAAAAGTTAAGGAATCAAAAAACGTTTAAATGAAACATAATAAATATGAGTAAAAAAATAACCCCAAGAGGCGCTTACCCACACACAAAACGAGTAGGAGATTTTATATTTGTGTCTGGAACTAGCTCCAGACGAGCTAATAATACTATAGCTGGAGCAGAAGCTGTAGACAATATGGGAACGAAAAAAATTGACGTTGCCATACAAACAAAAGAAGTATTAAAAAATATCGCTAAAAATTTAGAAAATGAAGGTGCCAAGCTAGAGGATGTTGTCGATGTAACTTCATTTTTGGTTAATATGAATGATTTTGCAGCTTATAACACAGCCTATGCAGAATTCTTTAATTCGGAAAACGGCCCGACAAGAACAACTGTGGCAGTTCACCAATTACCTAATCCCGACCTAGCTATTGAAATTAAAGTGATTGCATATAAAAAATTAGGATGATTACCATAAAAAATTTCATCAATGGGAGCTACTGTGAGTCTTTAACAAAAGATTGGCTTGAAGTAATAAATCCTAGTAATGGTGAAATTTATGGAAAACTACCTAATTCTAACACCCAAGACGTACAAAAAGCTTATGAGGCTGCTGAAAAAGCATTCCATAACTGGTCTAAAGTTTCTGTAGGTCGACGCAGTTATATTTTATCTAAAATAGGCGATTTGATTGAAGATAATTTAGAATCATTAGCCGCTGCAGAGAGTATGGATAATGGTAAACCTATAAGTCTAGCAAGCGAAGTTGATATTCCTAGAGCGGCTCATAATTTTAAATTTTTTAGCCAGGCCATTACACAATTCTACAGCGAGAGTCATGACCAAATTTCACAACAAAACGTCAATTACACGTTAAGACAACCTCTTGGGGTTGTCGGCTGCATATCACCCTGGAATTTACCATTGTATTTATTTACTTGGAAAATAGCCCCAGCACTAGCCGCGGGAAATTGTGTTGTTGCTAAACCCAGCGAAGTAACTCCCTACACTGCCTTTCTATTGGGGGAAATATGTAACAAAGCAGGACTTCCAAAAGGAGTTCTAAACATAGTTCATGGATTAGGAATAAGTACAGGCCAGGCTATAGTAGAACACCCATATATCAATGCTATTTCTTTCACAGGAGGCAGTAAAACAGGAGCGCATATTGCTAAAACTGCCGCGCCAATGTTTAAAAAATTATCATTGGAATTAGGTGGTAAAAATCCAAATATTATTTTCGCTGATTGCGATTATAATAAAATGCTTACGACAACCATAAAGTCCTCTTTTTCAAACCAAGGACAAATCTGCTTATGTGGTAGTCGAATTTTTATAGAATCTTCTATTTATGAGAAATTTAAAATAGATTTTATAAAAAAAGTATCCCAATTAAAGATTGGGCTACCTTCCAATAAAGATACTGATATAGGCGCCATTGTATCCAAAGCTCATCTCGATAAGGTATTGGGATACATCATGTCTACAAATAAATCTGATTCTACAGTTTTGTGTGGCGGTCAAAAAGTCTCGTTTAAAAATGCTCAAAATGGTTATTATCTTGAGCCCACTGTTATTGAAGTTTCGTCTAATGAGTGCTTGCTAAATCAAGAAGAAATTTTCGGACCTGTAGTCACTATAATGCCATTTAATAATGATAGCGAAGTTTTGGAAATGGCCAATGATGTAAAGTATGGCCTTTCGGCCACTGTGTGGACTAATAATTTAAAGAGAAGCATGTATTTTTCACAGCATTTAGATGTTGGTATTATATGGATAAATACTTGGATGCAACGAGATTTACGCACCCCTTTTGGAGGGCAAAAATCTTCTGGATTAGGTCGAGAAGGTGGTTTTGAGATTCTACGCTTTTTTACTGAAACAAAAAACGTTTGTATTAATTATGAATAAAATAATATGGAATTAAATTTAAAAAATAAAGTTGCGCTTGTCTGTGGAAGTACCCAAGGAATTGGCCGTGCTGCTGCCATAGCCCTAGCTAATGAAGGGGTAAAAGTTACACTTTTAGCAAGAAACGAAGCAAAACTTAAACTAGTTTTATCACAACTACCTAAAACTGCAGTTCATGATTATATTGTTGCAGATTTTTCCAAAATTGAAGAACTCAAATTAAGTGTTTCTGATTATATAAATACAAATCCGGGTTTTCATATTTTAATTAATAACACAGGAGGACCAAGAAGTGGTTCAATTATTAATGCTACTTTGGAACAATTTGAATCAGCATTCACCATGCATTTAAAATGTAATCATGTTTTGACACAACTACTTGTTCCTTATATGAAATCTGAAGGTTATGGTCGTATTATTAATATTATTTCAACTTCTGTTAAAGAACCTATTGAAGGTTTAGGCGTAAGTAATACAATCCGTAATGCGGTTGGTAACTGGAGTAAAACTCTATCTTTTGAATTAGGTGCTTTTGGTATAACCGTAAACAATATATTACCAGGCTTTACTGAAACAGCACGACTAAACGAAATAATAGAAGAAAAAGCGAAAAAAACTAACATATCCTTTAATGAGATGGTAAAATTGATGAAAAATTATACGCCTGCCAAACGATTTGCAAAACCTAAAGAAACTGCAAACACTGTTGTGTTTTTAGCAAGTGAAGCGGCAAGTTATATCAATGGAGTTAATATTCCTGTAGACGGAGGTCGAACAAAATCTTTATAATTGTATGTATTATAAATTCTTAAATTGTTGAAGAATAATTAAATAGTGAAAAAAAATATGGAAATAAAAAAACCTTTTAATTTACAGAAATGGATTGATGACAACAGACATTTATTAAAGCCCCCTGTTGGAAATAAAAATCTATATGTCGAGTCAGAGGATTATATTGTAATGATTGTTGCTGGGCCGAACGCTAGAAAAGATTATCATTACAATGAAACAGAAGAACTTTTTTATCAGATTGAAGGGGATATCGTTGTAAAAACACAACAAAATGGTAAGCTCGTTGAAGTTCCAATAAGTGCAGGAGAGATGTTTCTTTTACCAGCCAAAATCCCACATTCACCAGTAAGATCTAAGGGATCGATTGGCTTGGTAGTTGAGAGGAAAAGAAAAAAAAATCAAAAGGATGGTTTACTATGGTTTTCAGACACTGCAAATGAGTTGCTTTATGAAGAATATTTTACGTTGACTAATATAGAGAAAGATTTTATTCCTGTTTTTAAAAGATTTTACTCGAGTGAAAAATTAAGAACTTGCCCAAAAACAGGTGAAATTATGGAGATTGATAAAAAATTCTACAATAAATAATATTTCTTCTTGAAACGAAAACTTCGCATTAATGGCCACTCACACTTGCTTCCATATCCTGAAGAGATTCCTCAGTTTATGAAAGATAAAGAAATTTTTTGGGTTGATGATGAGCGTAAACATATGCTGCAAAAAGGATGGAGTCGTCCTGTTACCCATTCCAGCTTTTTTCTCAATGAAAAACTAGAGTGGATGGATGAAAATAGAATTGACCATGCAGTCGTCCTTAACTTATCTCAACTCTATGGTAATGGTTTGCAGTTGGAAATAATGAAAAAAGCATTACGCTTCCAAAATGATTTTAATGCTCAGATTCAACAAAATCATGCTTCAAAATTTACATGTGGATTTGTAGTTCACCCTGGATTTATACAAGGTGCTTTATGGGAAATTGAACGCTGTGTTGAAGAACTTAGTCTGAATGTATTGTGTTTACCTACTCACTTTATGGACAGTGTTGGCCAATGGCGAAGCGTTTTTGATAGTCAAAACGATCCTATTTTTGAACTTGCAAATCACTATAAATTAGCAATCGAAATTCATCCTTATGACGGAGATAAAATGATTAGACTCGAGAATACTTCATGGCGTTTTCATCTTATTTGGATGCTGGCACAATGCGGAGATGCATATCACTTTTACACCCTAAATGGAATGCAAGAACGATACCCAAACATACGAACTTGTTTTGCTCATGGAGGGCAAATGGCACAAATGAATTTAGGTAGACGGATTCAAGGTTTTGACGGGCGTCCTGATTTATTTGAGGGGAAAACTCATCCTAGAAAAGCAGTAGGACACAGTAATATTTACTTCGACACTTTAGTTCATGATACTGGTTCTTTTGATTTAATGTTAAAACGTCAAGGAAGTGATCAAGTTATAATGGGCTTAGACGACCCATATCCTTTGGGTGAAATGGAAAGCGAAGCACAGTCCTCATATCCAGGTAAGTTGTTAGACCTAGCTAAAGACCAAAAGCTTATAACACAAAAGCAATATAATGATATTTGGGAAGACAACGTCCTTCGTTGGATATACGGAAAAGATCAAAAAAAGATAAATGATTTAACTCAAAAGATCATAGGATAATGCATTTTATTTCTGATAAATTAGATGATTATGTTTTGAACCACTCAGATGAAGAACCACCCTTGCTTAGAGCTTTAACCCGTGAGACATATCAAAAAGTAGTTCAGCCTCGAATGATTAGTGGTCATTTTCAAGGGCGAGTATTAAGTACTATCTCAAAGTTAATTCGTCCAAAAAAAATTTTAGAACTTGGAACATTTACTGGCTATTCAGCCTTGTGCCTAGCGGAAGGTCTTGATGAAGATGGAGAGCTCCATACCGTAGATTACAATGAAGAGTTAGTAAATTTACAAAGAAGATTTTTTGACCAATCTGGTTTTGGTCAACAAATTCATCAATATACTGGTCGAGCCTTAGAAATTATTCCTATGTTAAACTTCAAATTTGATTTGGTATTTATAGATGCCGATAAGCCAAATTATGTCAATTATTTTCATCAAATTATTGACAAACTCAATTCAAAAGGAGTTATCTTGTCTGACAATGTTCTATGGAGTGGAAAAGTAATTGAACCTACAGTTGACCAATTAGACATCTCAACAAAAACACTTTTACAATACAACCGGCTGTTGAAAGAAGACTCGCGACTTAATACTATATTACTACCAATAAGAGATGGTCTAACAATCAGTATCAAAAAATGATATTATAATTTACGGCGAATCGAACCTGCTAAATCGGCCATTTTATCTTTTACTTTGTTTATTTCTTCTGAAACTTCATCAGTAATATTTGTGTCAATCCCCTGATTATTGACACTACGTTTAATCTCTCCCTTGATGTCATTTGTAGCATTTTTTAATGTACGCATTACTTTACCCATACCCTTGGCAATGTCGGGTATTTTATCAGCACCAAAAATAATAACAGCAATAAAAAGTATAAAAACAATTTCAGTAGTACTTATAAAAAGTGGCGGTATATCAATCATTCGGTAAATATAAAAAGTATTTTTTTAATTTTCAGAAGAAATATTAATCTTAAATTCAATTAATTTTTCTTCTAAAAATTGAAGAATCTCAACATCACTTCTGTTAGTACAACGGATATAAAAGTTTTCATCATCAGTACATGAATAGTAAAACTCTGATTTAAGGTTTTCGGGAAGATCATAGTATTTGAAAAGTTCTGGACCAACAACTTCTTTAATATGGGTCAAAATAGTTCTGGTTTTTTCCGTTTTAACGTCTCGAATTAAACGTTTAGTACGGCCAGTAAAACGGTTTAAGATTTTCCATAAATTAAATTGTGGTGTAGGAATTCCCCAATATATGAACCTACCAGCATCTGCTTCATCAAGTCTATTTTCAATTTGAGTTTTTCTAAGTCCTGTGTAACCAGGAATTCCTAAATCATAAAAATTCAAAGGACGTTCGGAGTTTGAATTATTTATGTCCGACTTTAAATCACCAGTTAAAATATTTCCTATAGTTACTTCATTTAGTGCAGTTATTGAATCTTCAAGTTGAACTATTAGTGAGTTATTTTTAATCATTTCAGAGGAAACTATAATTGTTTTAGGTATATATTGAACAGATGAAAAATATAGGGTGTCAGAAAGTTTTGCTTGAATTTTAAAAACCCCGTTTATATCGGAGGTAGAATATCGGTATGATGTTCTGTTGATAACATGTATGCCCTCCACACTTTCACTTGCTAAAATGTTTCCAGAAATTTCACGGGTCTGTGCAATAGTTATTGTTGAAAGAAACAAAAAAGTAATAATAAAGTCTTTTTGTGAGAATGGGCTCAAAAGGATTCGATTAATTTTGCATAAATTTACAAAACAATTGATATTACAACAATTTTTTTTTAAGATGAAAAAACTCCTAATAGCAAGTACATCCACGCTTCATGGCAGTGGATATTTAGATTATATGTTGGAGGATTTGATCGTGTTTTTTAAATCGACTGAAAATATTGTGTTTTTAGCATATGCTAGGCCGAGTGGATTAACGCTAACAGCTTACACAGAAATTGTGCGAAAAGCCTTTTATAAAATAGGAAAGAAAGTCATTGGCCTTCACGAGTTTGAAAACTCTGAAAAAGCACTTATAAAAGCTAAAGGAATCTTTGTTGGAGGCGGCAATAGTTTTGTATTACTCAACGAATTGTACAAACTAAATTTAATGCAAACACTAAAATCTGTTATTTTTTCTGGTACACCATACCTTGGTACCAGCGCGGGGGGTAATATTTGTGGGCAAAGCATAGGAACTTCAAATGACATGCCCATTGTATACCCACCGAGCTTTGAAGCTTTAGGAATCATTCCGTTTAACATTAACCCGCATTACATAGATCCTAACCCAGAAAGTAAACATATGGGGGAGACAAGAGCCACCCGGATTAAAGAATTTCATCAATACAATTCCCAAAGTGTCTTGGGTTTAAGAGAGGGCAGTTATTTAGAAATCAAAGGAGATAAAATCCTATTGAAAGGAACTCTTAAAGCCTGCGTTTTTAAACAAGGAGTTTTGCGTTATGAAATTGATTCCGGAACAGATTTAAGCAGTTTTAAATGACATAGAACCTGCTTATAACAGTGAAATGTTCTTATCTTTGTAAAAGACCAATAAACTGATGAATAAGAAAGTAATATTAATGATTTTGGACGGATGGGGTAAATCCCCCGATCCAAAAGTTTCCGCCATTGACCTCGCCAAAACTCCCTACATTGACAGTTTATACTCAAAATACCCACACGCCAGCCTCAGAACGGATGGTTCACATGTTGGGCTTCCAGAAGGACAAATGGGAAACAGCGAGGTTGGGCATATGAATCTTGGTGCTGGCAGAATTGTTTACCAAGATTTAGCAAAAATTAATTTAGCTATTAAAAACAATACATTGGCCAAAGAAGCAGTATTAGAAAATGCAATCGCCTATGCCAAATCCAATAATAAAACAGTACACTTACTTGGCCTTGTAAGCGATGGCGGTGTGCACTCCCACATCGATCATTTGTTCGGTCTAATTGATGTCTTAGAAAAAAATAATATTCCAAAAGGGTACGTTCATGCCTTTACAGACGGCAGAGATGTTGATCCAAAATCAGGCTTTGGGTTTATTTCAAGCCTTGAAAGCAGATTAAAAGATTCCGCGGTAAAACTTGCAACAGTTACTGGACGTTACTATGCCATGGATCGTGACAATCGATGGGAACGCACCAAATTAGCTTATGACGCATTGGTTCTTGGAATTGGAGAGCAAGTTAGCAATGCAACTACATCAATTCAAAATTCTTATGCCAATGGCATCACGGATGAGTTTATAAAGCCCATAATTGTTACAGACGACAGCGAAGAACCAATAGCTAAAATCAAAGAAGGGGATGTGGTCTTATTTTTTAATTTTAGAACCGATAGAGGCCGTCAATTAACAACCGCCTTAAGTCAGAATAATTTCCCAAAACACAAGATGCTTCCTCTAAAGTTACATTACATAACCATGACCAATTACGACGAAAATTTTAATAATATTGAGGTTATTTTTAACAAAGAAAACATCGCTAATACCCTTGGCGAAGTATTGGAAGCAAATGGTAAAACCCAACTCCGAATTGCTGAAACAGAAAAATACCCGCATGTCACTTTCTTCTTCTCAGGAGGTAGAGAAAAACCATTTAAAGGTGAGCAACGCATTTTAAAAAATTCTCCAAAAGTCGCCACTTACGATTTACAGCCCGAAATGAGTGCCTTTGAATTAAAAGATGCTCTGATTCCTGTTTTAAAATCAGAAAAGATTGATTTTATTTGTTTAAATTTTGCCAACGGAGATATGGTTGGACATACAGGAGTAATGCCAGCCGCTATAAAGGCTTGCGAAGCAGTGGATGCTTGCGTTTCTGAGGTTGTTGATTGTGCACTTGAGCACAATTATACGACCCTGTTAATCGCAGACCATGGGAACTGTGAAACCATGTTAAATCCTGATGGAAGTCCACATACAGCACACACCTCCAACCCTGTTCCTGTTATATTGATTGATGATAATTTAGATAAAATAAATGATGGGGTTTTAGGGGCTTTAGCACCCACTATACTGAGATTAATGGGGATTGAGCCACCCTTGGCAATGACCCAAAAATCTATAGTTTAAATGGAAGAAAATTTTAAGCTTAAATAAAGTCTTTTAAGTATCTTTGTAGTTCGATATGAAAATACTTAATTTAAAGTCTGCTGAAGAGATTGAACGTATTCGTGAGAGTGCTTTAATTGTATCCAAAACTCTGGGCATGCTAGCGGCAGAAGTAAAGCCAGGAATTAGTACATTAAAACTGGATAAATTGGCAGAAACCTTTATTAAAGACCATGGCGCTACCCCTGGCTTTTTAGGACTTTATGATTTTCCAAATACGCTTTGTGTCAGTCCAAACACTCAGGTTGTACATGGCATACCAAATAACAAACCATTGGAGAACGGAGACATTATTTCAATCGACTGTGGAGCCCTTAAAAATGAATTTTATGGGGACCATGCCTACACCTTTGCAGTAGGTGAAATTACAGCTGAAACTCAAAAACTTTTGGAGGTTACCAAAGCTTCTCTATACGAAGGCATCAAAGCCTTTAAAAAAAATAACCGGGTTGGAGATGTAGGTTATGCCATTCAAAATTATTGCGAATCTTTTGGCTATGGCGTTGTTAGAGAACTTGTGGGTCACGGCTTGGGCCGTGTCATGCACGAAGAACCAGAAATGCCAAATTACGGTAAAAGAGGACGAGGTAAAAAATTCGTTGATGGTATGGTCGTTGCTATTGAACCTATGATTAACATGGGTACTCACCGAATCAAACACCATAGTGATGGATGGACCATAACAACGAAGGATGACCTCCCAAGTGCCCATTTCGAACACAATGTAGCCTTGGTTAATGGAAAGCCTGAACTGCTATCAACTTTTTCCCACATATATGAAGCCCTCGGGATTGAAACCAATGAAGAAGATGAATTTAAAAATAAATTAAAACCAACAAACTAAAAATTCTATGAATTCCATTCGACATATAGAAACTGAATTAAAACCATTGAAAGATCAAATCAATAGACACGCTATGTATGGCCAATTGAGCACCATCGAAGATGTCAAAATATTTATGCAAAATCATGTTTTTGCAGTTTGGGATTTCATGTCTTTATTGAAAGCACTACAGGTTACTCTGACAAATACTACCGTCCCTTGGACGCCAAAAGGAAATGGGTCTGCTGCCCGTTTTATCAATGAAATAGTCACTGATGAAGAAAGTGATGTCAATGAACACGGTGAGGTGAAAAGCCACTTTGAAATGTATATGGATTCAATGGATCAAATTGGTGCCAATACGCAACAAATCAAAAATTTTACAAGCGCGATTCAAAAGGGAGTCTCTATTGACACTTCCGCAGAAATGATTCAAATTCACCCCACCATAAAGAAATTCCTAGATTTTAGTTTTAACATTATTAGGGAAGGAAAACCACATTGTATCGCAGCTGCATTTACCTTTGGCCGAGAAGACGTTATTCCCGATATGTTTTTAGAAATTATTCAGCAATCAAAAACAAGCCCTGACGATGGGCGTTACAGCAAGTTACTTTATTATTTGAACCGACACATTGAACTTGATGGTGACGAGCACGGCCCAATCTCATTAAAAATGGTTGAAAATTTATGTGGTGATGACAATACAAAATGGATGGAAGCGCTTATCACTGCAAAATCTGCTCTGCAACAACGCATTGGTCTTTGGAGCTTAATAAGTACCGCTATTTTAAATAATAAAAGGACCTCTATAGTCAAATAGATGTTTTGAAAACAACTTTTAAATTTATATTGAATTCTCTTCCAAGGCCTTGGCTTATAGCACTGAGTGCTATAATCCAACCTTTTCTTGTTTTTTGGTACAAAGGAACGCGATATACAGATCCCATTGACAACCAAAGTTTCCGAAAGCTACTGCCCTACGGTTATAAAAATTCTAGAGAAAATGTTCTCTCACCTTCCACTTACTCCCTAGAAAGGCACCGACTTTTATGGTTGTTTCTAAAGACCAACACCGACTTCTTCACCAATGCAAAAAAAGTACTTCATTTCGCGCCTGAACAGGCTTTTTTCAAGCGATTGAAAAAGATGAAAAACTTAGACTACACAACTACAGACTTAAATTCTCCAATCGCGGCCATAAAAGCCGATATTTGTCAACTTCCTTTTGCTTCCAATAGCTTTGATTTTATTTTGTGTAATCATGTTCTAGAACATATCCACGATGATTTAAAAGCAATGAAAGAATTGTTTAGAGTAATGACACCTGGCGGTATGGGCGTATTTCAAATTCCATTGGATGTAAACCGCAAGACCACATTTGAAGACGACAGCATAACAGACCCAAAGCAACGTGCTAAAATATTTGGACAATACGACCACGTTCGCATATACGGATTGGATTATTTTAAACGCTTAGAATCTTGTGGGTTTAAAGTTAAAAAAGTAGATTTTACCAAAACACTTTCAGAAGATGAAGTTTATAAATATTGTCTTAGTAAGGGCGAATTGATTCCAGTCGTATACAAGCCTAATTAACAGGGAAGTTATTCAAAGATATAATTTCAAATTCCTTGCTCTTATTTTCAAAAATAATACAAGCCTTCAATTCTGGATGTACTGACAAAAAATCCTTAACCTTTTCTACTCCCATGGCCTGAAAAGCGGTAGCGTAGCCATCTGCCATCATACAATTTTCAGCTATAACTGAAACACTTAAAATATTGGTTTTTGTTGGATAACCTGTTTTGGTATTGATAATGTGCGCATAGCGCTTGCCATCTTCATCCAATTTAAACTTGCGGTAAGTACCAGTGGTGGCCATCGCACTGTTTTTAAGTACAAACACCTTGTCATAACTTTGTGTACCATCAAAATTAGGGTTTTCAATCCCAACAGTCCAACCGCTTTGTTTATCAATATTGATGCCTTTGGTTCGTAGTTCTCCCCCAATATTAATCATGTAATTATCACTGGATTTTGAGTCTAAAAACACTGCTACTAAGTCTACTGCATACCCTTTTGCAATTGCATTGAAATCAATATAAGGCTTGGGAGCTGACTTAGTTAATATGTTATTATTTAATCTAACTTTTTCAAATCCAACATACTGCATGAGACTATCAATTTTAAAACTGTCGAGTTTTGTTTTATATTCTTCTGAACCAAAATTCCATGCATTGACTAGCTTTCCTATGGTAGGATCAAAGACACCATCGGTTTGATTGTATATTTTTTTAGCAGCTTTAAACACTTCCATAAAATAGCTATCAACAACATCCAACTCGTGGTTGTTTACTTTGGAGATATCAGAATCCGCTTGATAATTAGACATTGATTGGTTGACTTTATTGAAGATGCTGTCTAATCCCTTTTGATAGTTTTCATTTGCTTTAGCCCAATAGTTAACTTCGTAAAATGTCCCAAAGATTGACCCCTTTAATTTTGTGTTTTTTAATTTGTTGTTGCAGGAGACAAGCAGAAGCAATAAAATTGTGAAATGATAGCTTTTCATTTAATTATAATTTATTTCAATTACTTGAATACCATTGTATTCAATAAGGTATTCTTCGTTTACGTAAATGGGCAGTTTATCGCCTTCAGGATTTCCAATTCCTACGCCAGCATATAGAACTTTTGCATCTTTTTCGAAGGCGTGCTTTTTAAAGGTCTCCATCCAAACCACATCATAGTTGTTAGGATTTTCTGGAAGTTTGACCACACGTACAATCACAAAAAAATACTGACTGTTTTTATCAATACATACGAATTGGGGGTATTTTTTGAGTTTGCTATTAATAGCTACAAATTCAAAACCACGTGACTCTAAATCTTTTCCCACATGGTTCATTGCCAAATTATGCATTTCTTGCTTGGAGAGTGGTTTACTCATATTACAAAAATACAAAAAGCTCAATACAAGGTTGGGCTTAATACGTTAATTGAATGGTAATTTTAGCCTCCAAAGTCATCAAAACGGATGTGCTCATCGGGAATTCCAAAGTCTTCGCCCATTTTTTGGACCGCTTGATTCATTAAAGGAGGGCCGCAAAAATACAATTCGATGTCCTCAGGTGTTTCGTGGTTGTTCAAGTAGTGTTCAATCACACAGTTGTGGATAAAGCCTGTAAAACCATCACCTGGTGCCTCAATATTTTCTTTCACTATCCAATTATCCTCTTTCATAGGCTCAGATAAGGCGAGATAGAATTTAAAATTTGGAAATTCATTTTCCAATTGCTCAAAGTGATCTAAATAAAATAATTCACGCTTAGAGCGACCTCCATACCAATAGGTTACTTTTCGACCTGTTTTAAGCGTTTTGAATAAATGGTATAAATGTGAACGCATGGGTGCCATACCTGCACCACCTCCAACATAAAGCATTTCAGAATCACTTTCATTAATGAAAAATTCTCCGTAAGGACCTGAAATTGTTACTTTATCACCTGGTTTCTGAGCAAAAATATAAGACGATGCGACACCTGGATTTACATCCATCCATGCATTTGTGGTACGGTCCCACGGAGGTGTCGCAATACGAACATTTAGCATGATTTCGCGGCCTTCTGCTGGATAAGAAGCCATCGAATAGGCACGTTCTACGGTTTCGTTATTTTTCATTTTTAGAGGCCAAAGATCAAATTTATCCCATTCGGTTTTAAATTTCTTGGGATCGTCGTGCTCTTCAGGATGGGCTGTAATATCAATGGCATCGAAATTAATTTCACAGGGAGGGATTTCAATCTGAATATAACCCCCAGCTTTATAACCCATGTCCTCTGGAATTTCAACTACAAATTCTTTAATAAAAGAGGCTACATTGTAGTTCCTAACGACTGTTGCTTCCCATTTTTTTATACCAAAAACTTCTTCTGGAATGGTAATTTCCATGTCTTGTTTTACCTTGACTTGACAAGACAAACGGGCACCGTGTTTTAATTCTTTTCTTGAAAAATGAGGCGTTTCTGTTGGAAGCGCCTCACCCCCACCCGACAACACATGACATTCACACTGAATGCAAGTGCCTCCGCCACCACATGCAGAGGGTAAAAATATTTTTTGATTTCCTAGCGTCGATAATAGGGTACCTCCAGATGCAACTTCTATTTCTCGCTCACCATTAATCATAATTTTAACAGGACCCGAAGGAGATAATTTTTGCTTTACAAATAGAAGTACACTAATTAAAATTAAAGAAATTACTAAAAAAGCTACTACAGTAGCAATTACAGTTCCGGTTGTTCCAGCAGCTAAAATAATCATGTTAGTTTTCTGTTTTTGTAATTTTTACAATTTCTTTTTTGTCATTCAAGACAGATTCAATTTCAATCGTTTGGACTTTCTTAATAGGTTCAACTGGAGCTTCATCACCTCCAGTTAACATGCCTCCAAAACTGAGAAACCCTATGCCCATTAAGCCAGTTACAATAAATGTAATCCCAAGCCCTCTCAATGGACCAGGGATATTGGAATATCTAATTTTTTCACGAATAGAAGCAATCGCTAAGATGGCTAAGAACCATCCTATTCCGGATGAAATACCATAATTTACTGCCAATCCTAAGGTTTCAATTTCACGGGATTGCATAAACAAAGAGCCACCCAATATGGCACAGTTAACAGCAATTAATGGTAAAAATATTCCTAAAGAATTGTACAGCGAGGGTGAAAATTTTTCGACGATAATTTCTACCAATTGTACCATCGTTGCAATTGTCGCAATGAACATGATAAAAGAAAGAAAACCCAAATCATAATCTACAAATTCTTCGCCCAACCAAGATAGCGCTCCAGGCTGCAACAAATATTGATCTAACAACCAATTTAATGGAACTGTTATGGCGAGTACAAAAATAACTGCTGCACCCAATCCTACAGCTGTTGCAACTTTTTTAGAAACTGCTAAATAAGAGCACATTCCTAAGAAAACAGCAAATACCATGTTATCAATAAAGATTGATTTAAAAAATAATTCGATATGTTCTATCATTGTGTTTTAAATTATTTACAAATTAATCTTCAATTAAAGCTTTATTTCTACTGCGTTGCACCCAAATAATGAGCCCAACAATTATAAGTGCCATTGGAGGCATCAGCATGAATCCATTATTTTCATATCCGGTGGAGTAAAGCCCTGTTTTTTCTATGGGGTCTCCCAATACTGGAATACCAAATAAAGTACCAGAACCTAAAAGCTCTCTAAAAAACCCAACAGCTAAAAGAATGATGGCATAACCAAATGCATTACCAATACCATCTAAAAATGCTCTCCAAGGGCCGTTGCCAAGTGCGAAAGCTTCAAACCGTCCCATGATAATACAATTGGTAATAATAAGTCCAACAAAAACCGACAATGTTTTACTAAGCTCGTATGCAAAGGCCTTTAAAACTTGATCTACAATAATAACCAAAGAAGCGACCACAATAAGTTGAACAATAATCCTAATTTTTGAAGGAATGATGTTTCTGATTAGAGAAATTACAACATTACCAACGCCCATAACAAACAGTACAGCAATTCCCATAACTAGGGAGGCTTTTAATTCTGCCGTAATTGCTAAGGCAGAACAAATACCCAATACTTGAATCGTGATTGGATTATTGTCCGCCAAAGGGTCAGTAATTAAGTTGAAATCTTTTTTTGAAATTAATCCCATATTAGTTCAATTGATTTTTTAAATTATTGAAATAGGGTAAATACAACTTTAAATCGTTCTTGATCATTGCCGACACACCATCACCAGTAATGGTAGCTCCAGCTAGAGCATCTACTTCGTAATCATCCTTTATAAGGTTCTTAGGGTCGTTATTGCCTTTTGCTACTGTAATACCTTTGAAATCACCATTAGAAGACAGTAATTTTTCACCAATAAAATCATCCATAAAATAACGCTGTTTGATATTAGCACCTAAGCCTGGTGTTTCAGCAGCGTGATCAAAAAAGGCCCCTTGAACCACCATGTTTTCATCCAGAGCAACATAGCCCCAAATAGCATCCCATAGCCCTTTACCACGAATGGGGATAATATAATAGGATTGGCCTTCTTTTTCCCCAATAAAAAGTGGCAATACCCTGGCACCACCACTTTTGGCTTTGGCCTGCTCTTTTTTGATATTGATTTTGAAAGCTTTTGCACTTTCTTCTGCTGTACCATCAGAATTAATTATTAATTGTTTTGAAATGTATTTAGAAAATTCTGTGGCAACTTTATCGGTACTCACGAAAACAATATCGGTCGCACCGTTTTCATTGACACCCATAGCGTATAATATATTTTGTTGCTTTTCCATACGCTCATTTTCTGCAATATTAGGTCTCAAGGAAGACGCCGTAAAGGCCAGTAAAGACCCTACAATGATTACCATCCCAATGGCAAAAAGAATTGTATATTGATTACTATCTCTGTTTTTACTCATAAAATTATGCTGTTTTAACTTTCATGCGTTTTAAACGCTTTTTTACATTCCCCTGAACCACATAGTGATCAATAGTTGGCGCAAATACGTTCATCAATAAAATAGCTAAAAATACACCTTCGGGGTAAGCGGGATTAAAGACACGAATCATAATGGATATAAAACCGATTAGGAATCCATAAATCCATTTGCCCTTATTTGTTTGTGCGGCCGTAACGGGATCCGTCGCCATATAAACAGCACCAAAAAGTATACTGCCGATAATGAGGTGTTGCCAAAATGGAACATCCATCAACCCATAAAATTTACTAGAGGTTGTAATAAGGCCCGAATCCACGACACCATTAAAAATAAGCCCCATAGCCAGAGCACCTAAAACTGTACTTAGAATAATCCTCCAGCTTCCAACTTTAGTGAAAATAAGAAATAAAGCGCCAAAGATGATTAATAATTTAGAAGTTTCTCCAACAGAACCAGGTATCAAACCAAAAAACATATCAGCATAATTGTAAACGACTTCCTGATTTTGGGCGTAACTGCCCAAAATGGTTTCACCCGAAATGGCATCTGCGGTTCCAGCACGCTCAACTGCGCCGTGCACCCATACTTTGTCTCCACTCATCCAGGTTGGATAGGCAAAGAACAGAAAGGCTCTAATAGTTAGTGCTGGGTTTAAAATGTTCATTCCTGTGCCTCCAAAAACTTCTTTTCCAATTACCACTCCAAAAGCAACCGCAACAGCCAACATCCAAAGCGGAAGATCAATCGGTACAATTAAAGGAACAAGCATCCCAGTAACCAAATAGCCTTCTTCAACTTCATGGCCTTTGATGACCGCAAAAATAAATTCAATCAAAAGACCGACGCCATAAGACACCACCAAAAGCGGTAAAACTTTCCAAAGCCCAATGATAAAGTTGTCCCATGTCCAGAATGTTCCGCCTAAAAATCCGTATGAGGCTTCGATTGTTCCTAGTGCCAAGTAGTGCTGATAGCCTGAATTGAATACACCGAATATCAAACAAGGCACCATCGCCATGATAACCGTATTCATGGTGCGTTTTAAATCATCTGCAGCTTTAATGTGTGTGCCACCGCTGTGCGTGGTTTCATTTGGCAAATACAAAAAGGTGTGAATTGCATTAAAAGCAGGTGCGATTTTTGTCCCTCTGTATTTTTCTTTAAGCTGATGTAAATTTGATTTTAATCCCATGTTTATCCTATTTCTTTAAGCATTAAATCCAATCCTTCTCTAATTATTTTTTGATGCGGTTGTTTAGATACGCAAACAAATTCTGTAAGTGCGAAATCTTCAGGAGCCACTTCGTACATTCCAAGGGCCTCCATTTCGTCTAAATCCTTATACATACATGCTTTAAGAATCTGCATGGGAAATATATCCAAAGGAAAAACTTCTTCATATGAGCCAGTTAAAACAAACGCCCTATGTTCTCCATTGGTATTGGTATTAAGGTCGTAATTTTTCTTAGGAGTTAACCATGAGAATGTCAGAGCTCTTGAGGTTGAAACCTTGTTAAAAATAGGTTTATTCCAGCCAAAAAATTCATAATCGTCACCTTCAGGAATGACGGAAATCACATCGCTGTAAAAATCTAAAAATCCATCTGGTTTTACTTCCTTTCCACAAAGTACATTACCCGAAATAATTCGAGCGTTCGCATTTTTTTGAATTCCACGATCGTAAATCATGGTGGCAATCTCACTTCCGATGCGGGTCTTTAAATAACGAGGCGACTCAATTTGAGAGCCTACCATGGCAATTGTTCGCTCTGCATTGTATTTTCCAGTTAACAATAATTCACCTATGATCACTAAATCTTGAGGGGCAATGGTCCAGACAGTCTCGCCCTTATTTACGGGGTCTATTTTGTTAATTAGGGTGCCAACATTTCCTGAGGGATGCGGTCCAGACAAATTATGTGTGCAAATATCTTGCAAATAATTAAAGGGAGAGTTTGCACCCTTAGAAACACCAACATGTACAGCTCCACTGGTAAGTTTTGAAAGTGCTGTGACGGCGGCTTGAAGTTCAACTTCTTTACCTTGGAGGGTAAAATTATAATCAACAGCAAGCGGTGCAGTGGCATGAGCGGAAATAAAAATGGCTTTGGGTTGAATTTCTAGATTTGCAATCACATCATATGGACGCTGTTTGATAAATGGCCAACAACCCGATTCTAGCAAAAGCGCTTTGATTGCATCTGCTTGTGCTGATTTTAATGATAGTGTTTTATGTGTTTTGAAGGAAATTTTTTTATCCGCTTTGATTTTTACTTCAAGAATTCGGCGTTTTTCACCCCTTTTGATTTCTAATACTTCTCCTGAAACTGGTGTAACAAACTTGATAGCTTCATTGGCTTTATCAAAAAAAATAGTTTGACCAGCTTTTAACTTGTCACCTACTTTCACCACTAATTTTGGGTTTACCCCGTGAAAATCCTCAGGTCTTAGTGCGTAAAAATTACTTTTTATAGCATCTGTTATTGAAAGAGTAGCAGCACCTAACAATCTGATGTCAAGACCTTTACTAATTCTAATTTCTTTGGACATAAATCTTTAGATGTTTGAATTTAAATCTTAAAAACGAGCAAATTTACAAATAAACAATGCATATTTCATAAAATTTAATTGGATTTTTTATGTTAAAATTTAAAATTTACAGACCCCATAATTTTTGGTTATATTTACTCTCAATTTTATCGATTAATGTCCAATTTCAAGCTTTTTATTATTTCATCACTATTGCCATTATTTTTGTACGGGCAAGTTCGAGAGGTTGACCCCCCACCTGATGTCAAAACTATATCTCTTGGGGTTACAGATAACGCCTCTGGTTTAGCAATTATTAATCTCAACAATCGCCTGGTCTTAGAATTCGATGTCCTCAATAATTTAGAAGAAGACTTTTATTATGTGATTGAACATTTTGATTGCGATTGGAGTCCTTCTCAATTAATGAAAACAGAATATCTTTCAGGTATGGATAACCTCAGAATTGTAGATTACGTGAATTCGTTCAACACTTACCAAATTTATTCTCACTATCGCCTTCAAATCCCTAACCAACAAACACGCTTAAAAGTTTCTGGAAATTACGTTATCAAAATATTTGACGATTATAATGAATTGGTATTTAGTCGAAAATTTATGGTCGTTGAGCCCATGGTAAATGTGGGCGTACAAATTAGACGTTCAAGAGACGTGGCTTTGATTAACGAAACACAATCTGTAGATTTTAAAATTACGCCAACCACTTCAAATTTCAATAACCCCTTGGAAACGATCAAAACTACTGTGCTTCAGAACAACAATCTCAAAACTGCGATTCATGGATTAAAACCTCAATACATCATTGGTAATGAATTGGTCTACAGATACAATAATGCCTCTTTATTTTGGGGAGGAAATGAATATCTATTCTTTGAAAATAAAGATATACGAGCCACAAATTTAGGAATACAGTACATTGATCTACGAGAACTTTATCACAGTTATTTATATACAAATATTGAACGTTCTCGACTAAAATACACCTTCAATCCTGATATTAATGGTGGCTTTAAAGTGACCGTTTTAGACCGTGAAGACCCAAGAATAGAAGCAGATTACACCTATGTCCATTTTTCTCTCAGAGCAAGAGAATTCCATGACAGTGCAGTTTATGTCTATGGTGGATTTAATAATTTTTCAACAACAAAGGAAAATCAGATGGTTTTCAACCAAAAAAGTGGGGTCTACGAGGCAACACTACTGATGAAACAAGGTTTTTACAACTACAAATATATAATTGTTGACAAAAAAAATACTCTGCAGGAGGGAGCAATTAGTGGAAATTTTGATGAAACTGAAAACAATTACAAAGTGCTTGTATATTACCGTGACCTTGGAGCACGTTATGACAAACTTATTGGATTAGGAGAAGCCAATTCTGTTCAAATAACAAATTAACATTATTTAACAATGATTCAGCAAATTACTGAGGGAGTAAAAATTTCTATTCTATCACATTTTGAAAGTAGTTTTTTTGATGGAAAGGACCTTCGGTTTAGGTTCAATTATAACATCGAAATTAAGAACAATAATCCATACCCAATACAACTAATTTCAAGAAAATGGATGATTTTGGATGCTTTAAATAAAATTGAAATTATCAAAGGAGAAGGTGTTGTTGGAAAACAACCTGTTATTAAACCATTTGAATCCTACCGCTACAACTCTGGTTGTGCTCTTCAGGGGCCGATGGGGTCCATGAAAGGAGTTTATAAGATGCTTCGCCTTTATGACAATCAAGAATTTGAAGTGACGATACCAAACTTTAGGCTTTGCGCAGATTTTGCCCAAAATTAATCTACACAAGTTTATGGTTGATTCGACCATAAATTGTAATTTTAAATTTTAATTATTTAATTGTTTCAAATTATGGGAAAAGGATTTTTTAAAGTGCCAGTGGCATTAAACGAACCTGTACTTTCTTATGCTCCAGAGTCTTTAGAAAGGAAAAACGTTCTAAAAGCCTACAAATCTATGTATAACTCAAGGGTGGATATTCCCATGTATATCAATGGAGAAAATATCAAAACTGAAAATACCAAAACCATGAGTCCACCTCATGAACACCAACATGTTATAGGCACTTACCATACTGCAAATAAACCGCATATACAACAAGCGATTGCCACTGCTTTAGAAGCCCGTAAAACATGGTCGCAACTTCCATGGGAGCAACGTGCTGCAATCTTTTTAAAAGCAGCTGAGTTGATTGCTGGGCCTTACCGGGCAAAGATCAATGCGGCTACAATGTTGGCACAATCCAAAACAGTGCACCAAGCCGAAATTGATGCAGCTTGCGAATTTATTGATTTTCTAAGATTCAATGTTCAGTTCATGACTGAAATATACAATGAGCAGCCTAAAAGTACCAGCTCGACTTGGAATCGTGTTGAATACCGTCCTTTAGAGGGTTTTACTTATGCCATCACTCCTTTCAATTTTACTGCCATTGCAGGTAACCTACCTGCATGTATGGCACTGATGGGTAACGTAGTTGTTTGGAAACCTAGTGATAGTCAAATTTACTCTTCAAAAGTTATTATGGATATATTTAATGAAGCTGGAGTACCTCCTGGAGTAATTAATGTAGTTTTTGGTGATCCTGTTATGATCACTGAAACAGTTCTCTCTAATTCAGACTTCTCTGGATTACATTTCACTGGTTCTACATTTGTTTTTAAAGAATTATGGAAACAAATAGGAAACAACATACATAATTATAAAACTTATCCAAGAATTGTTGGTGAAACAGGTGGTAAAGATTTTATTTTAGCGCACATATCAGCGAATCCAAAACAAGTTGCCACTGGAATAATAAGAGGTGCGTTTGAATTTCAGGGGCAAAAATGTAGTGCGGCATCCAGAGCTTATCTACCAAAGGGACTATGGAAAGAAATTAAACAATTTTTATTAGAAGACCTAAAATCAATAAAAATAGGTTCTCCTCAGAACCTTTCAAACTTTATGACAGCTGTTATACATGAAGGATCGTTTGATAAAATAGTTAGCTATATTGAAAATGCTAAAAATGATGATGGTGTAGAAATTATAGCTGGAGGTGGGTATGACAAAAGTGAAGGATATTTTATAGAACCCACTGTTATCGTTACGTCTAATGCAAAATATGAAACCATGTCAACTGAGCTTTTTGGACCAGTAATTACGATTTATATTTTTGATGATGATGATTTTGAAAAAACCCTAAAACTTATTGATGAGACAAGCGAATATGCATTAACAGGAGCAATTTTCTCTACTGATAGATATGCTGCAAATCTTGCAACCAAAGTTCTTGAAAATTCAGCTGGTAATTTTTATATTAATGACAAACCTACAGGTGCAGTTGTGGGACAACAACCTTTTGGTGGAGCTAGATCCTCGGGCACCAATGACAAAGCAGGATCAGCCCAAAATCTACTGCGTTGGGTGTCTCCAAGGATGATAAAAGAGACATTTGTTTCACCAGAAAACTATAAATATCCGTTTTTAGACTAAAAGCTTTCTAATCAAACGAAGCTGTTTCACCAACATGAACCTCTTGGACATTATATATATCATAGTGTGGGGAGTTTTCGTGGGTTTGATTGAAATAATCTACAAAAGTTTTGGTGTATGTATTTCTTACAAATACTACAACCTTTAAATCGTTAAAATCAGTTGTATTTTCAGGGATGTCTAATCCAGTCATTGTTCTGGTATAAATACCACCTGATAAAGTATTGCTCGGAGGAATAACATCACCTAACTGATCAGTGTAAACTTCTCTGAGTATGTCATTATGTACATAATTAGTTCCAAGAGAAGAGCCAGATTGTGGAGAGCTAGAAGTTGCAGTGGATTCAATTAGGTAAATCATTAATTTCACTTCCTCAACAGGACTGGATTTGAAGCCAATATTTAATTCAAGATCCAGCTTACCCCCAACAATTTCTGCTTCAACGGATAATCCCAACGTTGCCTCTTCAGACAATTCATTATTTACTTGTGACATAGAGGAGTAATTCCAACGAGTATCAGGTCCATTAACGTACACTGTTGGGAATCCAGTAACATTATAATGATTGGTCCAAAAGGCGGTTTCTGGAATTTGCATTGGGTCATTATAATGATACCCTACTCCAAATATATTTGCGTTACTATTTACAGCATTTGCTACAGCCGCTGCAGCTGGTGGACATTGTGGACACCAAGTCCCTGTGAAATCCTCTAAAAGAACCTTTTTGGTAAAATTTGAAGGAGATCCAGTAGAGATAAATGACGTAGTGTCACTGTAGTCTGACGGATCAAATATTTCGATTGTTATAGTATTTGAAATTAGCCCTTGATATGTTGCTATAAATTCATAAACTGCGCCTTGGTCAAAACTAAAAGGGTTAGTTGTGACTATTTCTCCATTAACAGTTACTTCAGATTCCTCGGTTATGATATTATTAAAATTATCTTTAACTACAAAAACACCTTCATCCCCAATGATGTAATCAGATTGGTTGAATGAAAGAATTATACTTGTGGGGGGGTTGTCTTCAATATTTAATTCCAAAGTATTTGATGTAAAATCTTGAAATGTGGCACTGATTTGATATACTCCAGGCTCAGTAAAAAGATGTGGATTTGATATTTCAGCTCCGTTTGCAGTAATTATAGATTGATTTGTTACAGAGTTATTCAAATTATCTTTGACTATAAAAGCAACAGGGGATGTGTTATTAAAAGTTTGAACTACAGTAGAAATTGTAATTGAATTTATATCGTTGTTATTTCCAGAACTAGGATTAACTGCTGCTGCATTATCATCACCAGAGCATGATAGGAACAAAAAACTAAAACAAATAATAATAACTGGAAATTGATACTTCATAATATTGTTTTATTAATATACCTTCAAAGAATATAATCTTTATAAAGTATTAATCAAACATACTAATAATTTTTTTAAATGTTGTAATTTTGATGTTGTTCTTGAAATAATTAAAAAAATGAATAAAAATTACTTAATTTTAATACTGCTTTTTAGTATTTGTACAAATAGCCAAACACAATTACCTAACGTTCCTTTGAAAACGCTTTCAGGTCAAAGCACCTCAACAATGGAAATTTCTAAAAAAAATAATTTGATGATTATTTCACTTTGGGCTACATGGTGTGTTCCTTGTAAAAATGAATTAGATGCTGTAGCTGAAGTGTATGATGATTGGATTTCTGAAACAAATGTGATGTACTTCGCTGTTTCAATTGATGACTCAAGAACATCAAAACGTATAAAACCAATGGTCAATGGAAAAGAATGGGGTTTTGAGATTCTATTAGATGAAAATAGTGATTTAAAAAGAGCTTTCGGGGTTAGTACTGTTCCATACACTGTAATTGTTAAGAACGGAGATATTGTATACAAGCACATGGGGTATAGCCCAGGTTATGAAGATGAATTGTACTCACAACTCATTAAACACGTTGATTAATTTATTTAAATCAGATTATTAATAAATAAAAAAATGACTAAACAACTTATTGGGGTTCTTATTATGCTGTGCATGTTTTTTGCAAACTGCCAAAATGACGAATCTAATTCTATATTTTATGAGATCTCTAACAATCTGAGCGCTAGCTTTGAGTCCAACTCGCAGTGGTACCTTAATGATACAGAATTTGGTGATTTTGAGGAAAAAGAACACTTAAGAACCACAAACTTCCTAAGATTGGATTATAATTTTAATGAAAATTTTTCTGCTGGAATTCAATTAGAAAGCTATGCGCCCGAAAACTTATTAAATAATAGTAAACTATACGATAAAGAATTTGGCATAGCAACATACTACATTAGATTTAAAACAAAAAAAATAGATTTTACACTTGGAAATTATTACGAGCAATTTGGTAGTGGCTTGATTTTAAGAGCTTGGGAAGACAGAAACCTGGGAGTCAATTCTGCATTGTTTGGAGCTAGACTAATTTATTATCCAACAGACATTATTAAGATTACTTCTTTGTACGGTAAACAGCGTAAAGGGTTCGAACTGTCCGATGGAAGCATTTTTGGTCTTGATTCTGAAATTGACATGAGTAATGTTTTTAAAACAACCTCATCCACTAATCTTGTTTTAGGATTAAGTTATGTTAACAAAAAAGAAGATTATGACTTATATCAAAACGAATCTACACCAGAAGTTCCAGATTTAGTCAACGCCTTTTCTGCAAGACTTGACTTTTCACATAATAATTTCTATTCTAATTTTGAATTCATAAGAAAAAGTAAAGACATTAGGCTTAACAATTCCATAGCAAACGTTGTGACTTTTTCTGAGGCGGAGACTTTTGAAGGTAATTCTCTTAGTTGGTCAGCAGGTTATAGCCAAAAAGGGTTTGGTCTGAGTTACAATTTTAGGCGTTTAGAAAATATGCGGTTCTTTATTGAGAGAGGATTTGCAAATGCAATAAACAACCCTACAAATCAATTGAGCATCAACTACTTACCTGCACTCAATAAACAACACGATTACACTTTAGCTAACATTTATCTGTACCAATCCCAGCCTGGACTAATTATTGAAAATTTAGAAAATCCAATAGTAAAGTCAGGTGAAATTGGACATTTCATAGATTTGTTTTACAATTTTAAAAAAGGTAGTGTTTTAGGGGGAAAATATGGAACTAAAATCAATTTTAATATGTCTTATTGGGCAAGCTTAGAAAATAATATTGAAAATGATTTACCTAATGACTTCGTAACTAATGATGAACTAACTTATGAAACAGAGCTTTTGAATTTTAAAAACAAATTATATTCTGATTATAACTTAGAGGTTAGAAAAAAATGGAATAGAAATATGAGCTCAATCTTTACTTATATTAATTTATTTTATGACAAAAGTTATTTAGAATCAAAATATAATGGGAAAAAAGTGCGCGCATGGATTGGGATTGCTGAAAGTACCTATAAATTCTCTAAAGGAAAATCCTTTCGACTGGAATTACAACACCTTTCTACTAATGACGATGCTCGAAATTGGATGGGTGGAACAGCCGAGTATTTTTTTAATTCCAACTTTGGAATATATTTGAATGATTCATACAATTACGAAGAAAGTATAGTAGATCAAGATACAAAAATCCATTTTTTTAATATTGGTGGAAGTTACGTTAAAGGAGCATCAAGAATCGCATTAAATTACGGTCGCCAAAGAGGTGGCTTGCTTTGTGTTGGTGGAATATGTAGACCTGTTAGTCCAAATACAGGGCTGACTTTGAATTTTACTACCTCATTCTAATCACACTTTTTATTAAATTGAAAGATGCACTAATTTTTTAGTTTCAAAAAAAGGTTCTTCAAAATAATTTTTCAAATTGTAAATTTTAGCTCCAGGAAAAGCTTTTAATTCTTCCGTCAAATCTCCCCCTTTGAGGCAAAAGACTCCATTTTTAAGTTGATGTTTACTTCTTTTCTTGATTTTCAAACATACCCATTCCATAAAAGTAGGCATAGAGACAACTGCACGAGATACAGCAAAGTCATACAAATTATCAATTTTCTCAACTCGAGTGTGTTTAGTCGTGACATTTTTTAAATTTAATTTGTCTTTTATTGACTCAACAACTTTAATTTTCTTACCTATACTATCGATTAGATGAAAATTTGTGTCTGGAAACAAAATTGCCAGTGGTATCCCTGGGAAACCACCTCCAGTTCCTACATCTAAAACAGATGTCCCAGGTTGAAATTTAATAATCTTTGCAATAGACAAAGAGTGTAAAACATGTTTCAAAAAAAGAAAGTTTATATCTTTTCTTGAAATAACATTTATTTTTGAATTCCAACTTTGATATAGACTAGGTAAGGATTCTAATTGTTCTTTTTGAATAGAAGATAGATTAGGAAAATAATTGGTAATTAAATTCACAAAAAAAATTTTGTTAAAAATAGTTATAAATTTCATAAAAATATGATTGGTTGTAATATAGGACTGATTAATTAATTATATTTGATAAAATAAGAAAATTAGATGAAAAAAGTAACCCTTAAATTTTCTAGAAAAGACCCTGCTAACTTCTTTAGAACCCTAAATTCAAGAGTAAACAAATATTTCAGAGAAAACAACATTAAACGAACTGGTAATTGGAAGGTTTGGCTCAAAACATTAATAATGTTTAGTCTTTTTCTGGTTCCATATGCGCTTATCCTCACCCTAAATATGACTTCATGGCTTCAAGTTATTTTAGTTTTTGTCATGGGGATTGGAATGGCTGGTGTTGGTATGAATGTTATGCATGATGGAAATCATGGCTCCTTCTCAAACAAAGATTGGATTAATAAATTAATGGGAAGCAGTATATATATTTTAGCTGGCAACGTGTACAATTGGAAGGTACAGCACAATGTTTTACACCATACTTACACTAATGTACATGGTCATGATGAAGATCTAGATGCGGGTAGAATTCTGCGCTTTACCAAACATGCCCAATGGAAATGGTATCACAGATTTCAACATTATTATTCGATTCTACTTTACGGCCTTTTGACAATTAATTGGGCCATAACCACTGATTTTGTTCAGATGAAGCGCTACATGAAACGAAAGTTATCCTATGGCGAATTTCCAAACCCATTTATTAATTGGAGTACTCTGGTAGTTTCTAAAGTTATTTATTTAGGAATATGGATTTTACTACCAATTTTAATCTTAAAACTATCTTGGTGGAAAATTTTAATTGGTTTTTTCTTAATGCATTACACGGCTGGCTTAATTTTAAGTGTGATTTTTCAATTGGCACACATAATGGACGAAGCTGAAATGCCTATGCCCGAAAACGATGGTAGTCTTAAAAACACTTGGGCAATTCATCAACTCAAAACAACAGTTAATTTCTCTCCAAAAAATAAATTTATCAATTGGTTTACAGGTGGTTTGAATCACCAAGTAGAACATCATATTTTCCCAAATATTTCTCATATTCATTATGGTAAAATTGCTGAGATAGTAAAAAAAACAGCTAAGGAATTTAACCTACCATACAATGAATTCAAAACAACAAGAAAAGCAATTATTGCTCACTTTAATTATTTAAAATTAATGGGGGTAAAACCCACCATGCAAGCCTAACCAACATCAAATGAACCAATTACTTTCAGACAGAATCTTAAATATGGCGACTTCTGCCACCCTTGCTATGGCCGCCAAAGCCAGAGAATTAAAAGGAAAAGGGGAAAACATAATTGGTTTGAGTCTTGGAGAACCAGATTTTAACACACCGGATTTCATCAAAGACTCTGCTAAACTGGCAATTGATGAAAACTATAATTCTTACACACCTGTTGACGGTTATGAAGAATTGAAACAAGCTATAATTACAAAATTTAAAAGAGATAATAAGCTTTCGTATAAGTCTAGTCAAATTGTGGTGTCTACAGGTGCCAAACAATGTTTGGCCAATGTGGCATTGGTCTTATTAAACAATGGAGACGAAGTGATTTTACCATGCCCTTATTGGGTAAGTTATGCTGATATTGTAAAACTTTCTGAAGGAACTCCAGTTGAAGTCAAAACATCAATTGAAACTGATTTTAAAATGACGCCAGAGCAACTAGAAGCTGCAATCACAACGAAAACTAAAATGATCTGGTTCAGCTCTCCTTGTAACCCCAGTGGTTCCGTATACAGCGTAAAGGAATTAAGAGCACTTGCAGATGTACTTCAAAAATACCCAAAAATATATGTGGTTTCTGATGAGATCTACGAACATATTAACTACGGAAGTGCTCATGCAAGCATGGCTCAATTTAAGGATATGTACAACCGTACCATTACGATCAATGGTGTATCGAAAGCTTTTGCAATGACTGGTTGGCGTATCGGATATTTAGGAGCACCAGAATCAATTGCTAGGGCTTGTAACAAAATGCAAGGCCAAATTACAAGCGGTGCTAATTGCATCGCCCAAAGAGCGGTAATAACCGCCTTAGAGGCACCTCCTTCTAAAGTCCAATACATGGTTGATGAATTTAAAACCCGAAGGAATTTAATTTTAAATCTTTTGTCTGAAATAGATGGTTTTTCTTGTAATATACCTGAGGGTGCATTTTACGTATTCCCTGATATTTCTTCGTTTTTCGGAAAGACTTTTAAGGGAGTTAAAATCAATAACGCAACAGACTTATCCCTCTTTTTATTGGAGAACGCATTAGTTGCTACTGTTACAGGAGATGCCTTTGGAAACCCAAATTGTATTCGAATTTCTTATGCGGCTTCACAAAAAAAAATAATAGAAGCCGTTGAAAGAATTAAAAAATCTCTAACCTAGTTATTTTATCTATTTCTCCAAAAATAAGTAGTAAAAATAATTAAGACAGTAAATAATTCAAGCCTTCCTAAAAGCATTAAAAAAGAGGACCACCACTTGGCTAGATTTGGCAGTTCAGAAAACGTATTTAAGGGACCATAGGAACCTATTGATGGTCCAACATTTCCTAAACTTGAAGCTGAAACTCCCAATGCAGATTCGAAATCAAGCCCTAATAAAGCAAAAACAAGAGTGCCCACAATGAACGAAAGCATATAAACAATGAAAAAACCTAGTACATTGTAGGTTATTTCATTCGAAACAGAGTTTGTATTGTAGCGCAATGGGATAATTGCATGCGGATGTAATATCTTTCTAAATTGTAAAATGCCATTTTTGATTATTAACAAATGACGCATTATTTTAAAACCGCCTGAAGTGCTTCCCGAAGAGCCCCCCAAAAACATCATACCAAAAAACAATAGAAGTAGCAAAGGAGTCCAAGAGGTATAATCAGCTGTTACAAATCCAGTTGTAGTAATAATTGAAACTACTTGGAATAAAGAGTGCCTAAAAACCCCCTCAATTCTGTGTAACTGAGAATCAATTTCTGTTAAAAATCCAGTGCTGAAATAAACAACCAATGCGACAGAAGTTGTAAATCCAATTAAAATGAAAGTATAAATTTTAAACTCTTCGTCCTTGAATATTTTTTTAAAGTTAAACTTGAATCCGAAATAACTTAAGACAAAATTTGTCCCGGCAATAAACATGAAAATTATAACTATATATTGAATTAGAGGTTTTGAATTCCAATATGCTAAACTTGTATTTTTTGTTGAAAAACCACCTGAAGCTATATTACTCATTGAATGATTAATAGCGTCAAAAAATGACATCCCAGCTAATTTTAAACACACCGTTTCGACTAGCGTATATGAAACATATATAAGCCACAATCTTTTAGCTGTGTCGTTAATTCTTGGATGTAATTTATCAGTATTAGGACCAGGAGATTCAGCACTAAACAACTGCATTCCTCCAATTCCTAGTAGGGGTAAAATAGCAATCGCGAAAACGATCATCCCCATACCACCCAACCAGTGAGTAATACTTCTCCAAAATAATATTCCATTGGGCAATATTTCTACGTCATTAATTATCGTAGCTCCTGTAGCAGTAAATCCTGATGTGGTTTCAAAAAAGATATTTGAAAAACCTTCAATTGTACCTGTTAAAATATAAGGGATTGTTCCTGAAAAAATCATTGCTAACCACCCCAACACAACCACTAAATAACCTTCTCGTTTATTAATTTGTTTATCATGGTTTTTGTTCAAAAACAACATTAGCGATCCCACAACTGAAACAACAATACCTGAACTTAATAAACTATTGGTTATACCATCTTCGTAAAAATAACTAAACAAAGCAGTTAAAAACATAAACCCCCCGTTAATTAACAGTAGAAATCCCAAAAAATAAAAAATAATTTTAATATTTATTTTCATAATGAACTCAGAAGAGTTTTTCTATTTTTTGAATTGAATCTTTTAAACAGCAAACAACAATTCTATCTTGATTCAAAATTTTAAAATCACCTAAAACTATGCGCCCTTCACCTCCCCTTATTACTCCGGCAATAATGGCACAGCGCGGAAAATCTAGCGCCTTTATCAACTTGTTACATAGTTGAGAATCTTCATTCACAACAAATTCTAATAACTCTGCATCCATATTATCCAACTGTGAAATAGCAATAATTTCAGCCTTATGAACGTGCTTAGAAATTGCATCAGCAGCTAATAATTTTTTATTGATTAATGTATCAATACCACTTATTTGAGTTAATTTGTAATAGTCAAGATTATCTACCAAAGCAATAGTTTTTATGATTCCCTTAGATTTTGCAATCAAACTTGACATTATGTTGGTTTCTGAATCACCCGTGACAGCAATAAAAGCATCCATTTGATCTAAGTTCTCTTCTTGTAAAAGCTCCAAGTTAGTTCCATCTCCATAAATAACCAAACATTGATTTAAATCTTCGGCTAACTCTTCAGCTCTTTTCTTATTACTTTCTACTAACTTAATATTTACATTGTCAGCAGATAAATCTTCAGCAACTTTTTTGCCCACTCTTCCCCCACCTAATATCATAACATTTTTAATCTCTCCATTATTTTGACCAGAAAGCTTGAGTAGTTCCTCCTCACCTCCGGGTTCAGTCATGAAAACGATATGATCTCCTGAATGAAAGACCGTATCCCCTCTTGGAATAATAGTTTTTTCACCTCTTTTAATAGAAATTGGGAAAAAGTGTGTTTCTGGAAAAATACCAGCAGCCTCAACAACAGTTTTGCCTACAAAGGTAGATGTATGTGTTGCATCCAAACCCAAGGTAATTAAAGCTCCATCGTCAAACTCAAACGGATCTGTAAATTCAGCTCTATTAATAACCATGATAATTTCCTTTGAAGTTAAAATTTCAGGGGAAATAAGTTCACTAACACCCAAATCTAAAAAATGGATATTTTGATTCTCGATTAGCTCTGGATTTGAAATTCTTGCGATTGTCTTTTTCGCGCCCAATTGTTTAGCTAAATGACAGGCAATTAAATTTACAGATTCAGAGGATGTTACCCCTACAAATAAATCAGTATCAGCAATATTTGCTTTATTCAAGATAGAAACAGATGTACAGTCACCTTCAACAACTTTAATATCTAGATGACTATTAGGAAAAGATAGTTTTTCATCATTGGAATCAATAAGGGTAATTTCCTGAGATTCGTATGATAATAATTTTGCCAAGTGTGATCCAACCTCGCCAGATCCAGCAATTATAATTTTCATTTATTATCAATTAATGGATGAGCAAATATAGTTTATTTTTAGGGATTTGTTTCTGAATTTTATTTCTTTGCATTTCTAAATTTAGAATTTAATTTCTTTTTATGTTTAAAAATATATCACCTTATAAAAACAGTAATTTGAGTAAAAAAAGACAAATTACCAAAATGTTTGATACAATATCAAATGAATATGACCGGCTTAACCGTGTAATTTCATTTGGGATAGATATTAAATGGCGCAATAAGGTGGTGAATATAATAAAAGATAAAAACCCTGAAAATATTCTAGACATAGCTACTGGAACTGGAGATTTAGCAATCAATTTAACTAAGACAAGAGCAAGAAAAATAATTGGCTTAGACATTAGTGAAGGAATGCTTAATGTTGGTCGAAAAAAAATTAAAGAACGAAAACTAAATAGTCTGGTTAAAATGATCACAGGTGATTCTGAGAATTTACCGTTTGAAAATGATAGTTTTGATGCTATTAGCGTTGCCTTTGGAGTTCGAAATTTTGAAACTCTTGAAAAAGGTCTTTCTGAAATTTACAGGGTATTGAAGGTAAATGGAGTTTTTGTTGTTTTGGAAACTTCAGTACCACAAAACCCTTTTTTTAAACAAGGGTACTTCATTTATACAAAGCTTTTCTTACCACTTATTGGAAAATTATTTTCTAGAGACAAAACGGCATATGGATATTTAAGTGCTTCAGCTGCGAAATTTCCATTTGGCGAAGATTTTAACAATATTTTGAAAAAAATTGGGTTTATAAGTGTTGAAGCCCTACCTCAAACTTTTGGGGTTGCAACAATTTATACAGCTTCAAAAAAATAAAAATGAAATCAATACTAAGTTTTATATTCGCTTCCCTCACTATATTTCAACTTGAAGCACAATTATTCACTAAAGAACGTGTCTTAAACAATGAGAATTTTGATAAACCACTGCTTTCTTATGGCTATTATCTGGGATTAAACTCTTACGACTTCAATATTGACTATAACTCAAATGTAAAAGATATTCAGGTTATTAAATCTATGGGGTTTAACGTAGGTTTAATTGGTAATATTCGAATCAATGATTATTTTGATGTTCGTCTAGAGCCTGGACTAGTTATGTCTAACAGAACTTTAAGTTACAGTGGAACATATTTTGAGGGTCTTATTTATGAGGAAAAAGATCTTGAACGAGAGATACGTTCAACCTACATTCACATTCCCCTACTTATTAAAATTTCAACAAAAAGAATAAATAATATTAAGCCTTTTGTTGTTTGTGGAATCTCTACAGCCCTAAATTTATCCAGTAATCAAGATAACCCAGAAGATAATAGCCAAGGTAATTTTAGACTTGTGAAAAATAATTTGTTTTATGAACTTGGTATTGGAGTTGACCTCTACCTAACATGGTTTAAATTTACTCCGTCTCTTCGTGGTATATTTTCTGTAAGAGATGAGCACATTAAAGATTTTGACTTAAATAGTCCATGGACAAGAAATATTTCTCAAATGCAAACACGAGGAATTTTTGTCAATTTTACCTTTCAATAGATTTTCTTTTAAATTCACTAAGGATTATAGCTGCAGAATTAGCAACATTTAAACTTTCTGCATTCTTTTTAGTCCCAAATCTAGGAATTGTTAAACCCATATTTATTTTAGAGGCTATTTTTGATGAAATCCCATTAGCTTCATTACCTAATACAATAACACTACTACTACTTGGAAGTTGAGTCTCATAAATTGAGTTTTTTGATTCTGTGAAAGTTCCAATAACGTTTGAAGATTTTTCTAAAAAATACTCTAAATCAACATAACTAATATTAACACGAATATGAGAACCCATAGCCGATTGAACTACCTTATAATTATAACAATCTACTGTATTATTACTACAAACTAAATCTTTTACTCCAAACCAATCACATAAACGAATAATAGTGCCTAAATTGCCGGGATTATTAATCTCATCTAATGCTAAAATTAATTTTGATGTGTCAACTTTAAGAGGTTGTGGTATTTTAAAAATAGCTAGAAGTTTGTTTGGTGTTGTCAATAAACTTATCTTATTTAATTCTTCTTCACTAATTATATTAAATTTAGCTTTAAATTGATTGTAGTGTTGCGAAGTTGAAAAAATCTCTACTAATTCATAATTTGAATTTAAAAATTCAAAAATAACTTTGGGGCCTTCAGCTATAAAAAGTTGTTGTTTAAGACGATACTTTTTTTGTCTCAAACTTATGATTCGCTTCAATTGGTTTTTAGTTAACATCTAAAAAATGTACATTTGATTATTATTAATTTTTAGAGTATAAATCTAAATTTTATTTGTGTCTTGTTGAAGCAAACGCTTAAAAAAATTATTACCCTCTCTGTTGGAGTATTATTATTCACTTCCTGTGATGCAGTTAAAAGAGTTAAAAAAAACGAATTCTTACTCACTGAGAATAGCTTCATTGTCAATGGTAAAAAAAATAAGTCAGAAACTATTTCTAAACTTTCTTTTCAAAAAACGAACAGTGACATCCTTGGTATCCCAGTAAGACTTCATATTTACAACTTTGCTCGTGAAAACAAAGATTCCATTTTTGATTCATGGCTTAAAAAAAAGCCAAATCGTAATCCACGCTACATTAAAATATTTTCACAAAAACAATTAGACAAAATAAAAAAAACATCGTTGGGTCTCAACACTTGGTTAAAAAATACTGGTGAGAAACCTGAAATTATCGATAGTTTAAAAATCAATAAAACGAAAATAAATCTAGAGCGCTATTATTTTTCTAAAGGTTGGTTTGATCGAATTGTTAATTTTAGTATTGACACTCTACAAAGACAGCGCGCAACACTTAAGTATGAAATTCAAACTGGTGATCCACATAAAATAGGAACTTTTAGCTCTGAAATTGAAACTTCAATATTAGATTCGATTTTTAGGCAATCTAAAGTAAAGTCATTCATCAAAAAAGGAAATCAGTTTAATATCTCAGATTTTGAAAAAGAACGTAAAAGAGTAAATGATAATTTTCGAAACTCGGGTATATATCATTTTTCGCAAGACTATATAGGCTTTGTAAACGATACTATTGGAAAAAGTCTTGAAGTTGATGTAAAAATTAAAATAGCCAATAGAATAGTTCGAAATGGTGATTCATTATTACAAAAACCTTTCAAAGCTTATAAGATTAAGGATGTCAACATTTATACAGATAATTCTACTGACAACAGAAGTCAATTAGATTTAAAAAAAACAGTGACTTATGATAGTTTTAATTTTTTTAATTACAAAGAACTACAGTACTCACCCAAATCAATCACTAATGTTATTCAAATTTCAAAAGGAAGTTTGTACAGCGATTTGGATAAAACACGTACATACAGATATCTAAATGCACTAAACACTTTCAAGTATCCAAGTATTCAATTTATAGAAAATGAAAATGATACAACACTAATTGCTAATATTTTTCTAAATCCAAAAAAGAAATATGGCCTTGGTTTTGATTTTAATGTTTCTCAAAGTAATATTCAAAAAATTGGATTATCGTTTACAACTGGATTGATGATTAGAAATATTTTTAAAGGAGCTGAGACATTACAAGTTTCTATCCTTGGGGCAATTGGGGCTTCAAAAGATGGAGCAAAGACAGAAGATAAATTTTTTGATATAAACGAATTAGGAGCTGACATAAAACTAAATATACCTAGATTATTTTTTCCTTTTAACACAGAAAGTGTTATTCCAAAATATATGCTTCCAACGTCGGAAATTGGGATTAGTTTTACAGGGCAAAAAAATATTGGTTTGGATAAACAAACTTTTAATGGACGCATACGTTATAATTGGCTTCCAAAAAAAAACACTACCAATAGCTTAGATTTATTAAATCTTCAATATGTCAGGAACCTCAATCCAGGAAACTATTTTAATGTTTATCAAAATTCTTTTTCAAGATTAGAATCAATTGCTATAAACTCATACCCCACTCCTGACGAATACCTAAACCAAAATAACAATGGTGATGATTTTTTAAATATCAATAGCGCTGACAACTTTGTCCTTTTAGTTAGCTCTGACACAGCTTTTCAAAATAGCAACCCTAATGATTATGAATCTGTGAGCAATATACGGGAAAGAAAAAACAGATTAACACAAGACAATCTAATTTTGGCGAGTAATTTCAATCTAGTTAAAGATAATAGAGAGAATGTTTTTGATACTAATTTCTCACTTTTCAGACTAAAAGTTGAATTAGCTGGGAACTTACTTAACGCTGCTTCAGATTTGATAGGATTAGATAGAAATGAAAATGGAGAGTTTGAAATTAATAATGTAGCATTTTCACAATATATAAAAACTGAGATAGATTACATAAAATTATGGAATCTTGGACGAAATAATGTACTAGCTCTAAGGGCATTCACTGGAATTGCATTACCCCTTGGAAATTCATCATCCATACCTTTCTCGAAAAGTTTTTTTGCTGGTGGATCTAATGACAATAGAGCATGGACTGCATATAACTTAGGGCCAGGAAGGTCTGATAATAACAATGAATTTAATGAAGCTAACTTCAAAATAGCCTTTAGTTTAGAACATCGTTATAATTTATTTGGCAAACTCAATGGAGCAATTTTTGTAGATGCTGGTAACATTTGGAATGTCTTAGACGATATTGAGGATTCCAAGGCTAATTTCAACAGCTTTAAATCTTTAAGTGATATTGCAATTGGGTCAGGCTTAGGTTTTCGTTATGATTTTGACTTTTTTATCTTGAGATTTGACACAGGTTTTAAAACTTACAATCCTTCTTACTCCAAAAATAAGCGCTGGCTAAAAGACTTTAACTTCAGCAATGCTGTTTATAATATTGGCATTAATTACCCATTCTAAAAATGACTTTATCAAATTATAACGATTTCGTTGTTTGGTGCTGAAAATCATATTTTAAAATCTCTACCTAACGAAATAAATTTTAGTACTTTTGGCGAGAATAAATTAAAATATAATGAGTGATTCAATAAAAGCTGGTGTTGCTACTGGAAAGGAAGTTCAAAAAATTTTTAAACTTGCTAAAGAAAAAAAATTTGCTCTTCCAGCGGTTAATGTAACAGGTTCAAATACAATAAATGCAGTATTGGAGACTGCAAAGAAATTAAATGCGCCAGTAATCATTCAATTTTCAAATGGAGGTGCTCAGTTTAATGCAGGAAAAGGGCTTTCAAACGATAATCAAAAAAGTGCTATTTCAGGTGCTATTTCAGGTGCTAAACACGTTCATCAAATGGCCAAAGCGTATAATATCCCTGTTATCTTGCATACAGACCACTGTTCCAAAAAATTATTACCATGGATTGACGGCTTGTTAGATGCAAGTGAAAAGTTTTTTGAAGAGACTGGGAAATCACTTTTCAGTTCACACATGATTGATCTATCAGAAGAGTCAATTGAAGAAAATATTGAAATATGTAAATCTTATTTGAAGAGAATGTCTAAAATGGGTATGACCCTAGAAATTGAATTAGGTATTACAGGAGGTGAAGAAGATGGTGTTGACAACAGTGATGTTGATACATCAAAGCTTTATACACAACCTACAGAAGTTGCATATGCCTACGAGGAATTAAGTAGGGTAAGTAAACAATTCACAATAGCGGCCGCCTTTGGAAACGTTCACGGCGTTTATAAGCCTGGAAACGTTAAGTTAACACCAAAAATTCTAAAAAATTCTCAAACCTATATCTCTAAAAAATATAATGTTGAAGAAAATCATATAGATTTTGTTTTTCACGGTGGTTCTGGATCAACATTTGATGAAATTCGGGAAGCAATCGGATATGGAGTTATTAAAATGAATATTGATACGGACCTTCAATATGCCTTTATGACTGGAGTCCGTGAAGATTTCAAAACAAATGAAAATTATTTACAAACACAAATAGGAAACCCAGAAGGCGATGACATTCCTAACAAAAAATATTACGATCCGAGGCGCTGGTTAAGAGAGGGAGAAAAAGCTTTTTGTAAGAGGCTCAAAAAGGCCTTCGAGGACTTGAACAATGTAAATACATTGTAAAAAAATAACTAAATTTGTTTTATTTTAACAAAATAGAAAATTATGGCTTGGTTCAAAAGGACAAATAAAGGAATCCAAACCCCAACTGAAGCAAAACGTGATACACCAAAAGGCTTGTGGTATAAGTCCCCAACTGGAAAAATAATTGAAACCGAGGAGCTTGAAAAAAACTTTTTTGTAAGTCCAGAAGACGGCTATCATGTCCGCATTGGAAGCGAGGAATATTTCAATATTTTGTTTGACGACAATAAATTTGAAGAGCTTGATATAAATATGACTTCAAAAGATCCATTAAAATTTTCAGATAAAAAAAAGTATACAGACCGATTAAAGTTAGCAAAAGATAAGACAAATCTTAGTGACGCAGTTCGTACAGCTGTAGGCAAATCTAAAGGAAAAAATCTTGTAGTTGCATGCATGGATTTTCGATTTATTGGCGGATCAATGGGAAGTGTAGTTGGAGAAAAGATTGCTCGAGCAGCTGATTATTCTTTGAAGAAAAAAATACCTTTTATGATTATTTCTAAATCTGGAGGAGCACGCATGATGGAAGCAGCTTTATCATTAATGCAAATGGCCAAAACTTCTGCTAAGTTAGCTCAATTAGCAGATGCTGGTATTCCATATATTTCGTTATGTACAGACCCAACAACTGGAGGAACAACTGCTTCTTTTGCAATGTTGGGTGATATTAATATAAGTGAACCAGGAGCATTAATTGGATTTGCAGGACCACGTGTAGTTCGCGATACAACAGGGAAAGAATTACCAGATGGTTTTCAAACTGCAGAGTTTGTACTAGAACATGGGTTTTTAGATTTTATAACCCACCGACAAGACTTAAAAAATAAGGTAAATCAATACATTGATTTGATTCAAAACCAGGTTTTAAGATTATAAAATTTTTCAAGGAAGTATTGTTATATCTAAAATGCCTATATTTGCCCTTCAATTTTGAGAAACAAGATTGTTAGCATAAAAATTATTTAAAAAATATTGGAATGTACCTAACAAAAAAAATTAAAGAGAGCATCTTTAAAAAACATGGTGGAGACGTGAAAAATACTGGCTCAACGGAGGGTCAAATCGCATTGTTTACTCACAGAATCAATCACCTCACTGATCATTTAAAGCAAAATCGTAAAGATTATAATACAGAACGTTCGCTTGTAAAGTTAGTAGGTAAACGCAGGTCTTTATTAGATTACCTTATGAAAAAGGATATATTAAAGTATCGTGCTATTGTAAAAGAGTTAGGATTGAGAAAGTAATAGAAGAAGCTAATTAAAGTTTTTCATTGGTCACACCACACAACAACAACACAACACCAATGTTTAATTAGAAAAATTTAAAATGATTCCAAAAGTTTTTAAAGAGGTCATAGACCT
>MDTG01070219.1_pt1 | contig 51284 bp, 45 predicted proteins | sample 811421 | NCBI WGS metagenome assembly MDTG01 (sample SAMN05326645, study PRJNA326480) | marine metagenome | isolation source: seawater | place: Pacific Ocean: South East | collected 2011 | reverse complement strand
TATCTGGACCTGCTTGCCGGCCGGCTCGGCCTCCCCGACGATCTGGTCGATCACGACTGCCTGGGCTTCAATTTCCGCCGCGCCGCCGCGGTCTGGCCGATGACGGTGGATGGCCGCAGGGTCGCGCGCGAGGTGGAAGGCCGGATCCAGGTCAGCGACGGCGAGACCATGCGCTATATGGCCCGGGCCGGGCTGGGGCTGGCCCGGCTTGCCGAATACCATGTCCGCGACGACATCGCCGCCGGCCGGCTGGTCACCGTGCTCGACGACTGCCTGGCCGACAGCGAGGTGGTGCATGCGGTCTATCTTGGACGGGAGCGTGCACCACGACGGATCGAGGCCTTCCTGGATCATGCCGCGCCGCGCCTGCGCGAGCGGCTGCGGCAGGGGTGATGGCCCGCGGCTTTTCATGGTAGGTTCGACTTCTTGCACTCGTTTTCGGCCGAGGTTCCGACAGCCCATGATCCGCCGCATCCTGCTCATCACCGCCGACAGCGCGCCCGGCACGCTCCAAAGCAGCAGCTGGGGCACGCATCCGATGGGGCTGCTCTATCTGGCGGCGGCGGCCCGCGAGGCGTTTCCGGGGGTGGAGATCCGCATCTTCCAGACCCTGACCGATCCGGATTACGAAACCACGCTGCCGCAGCTTCTGGAGTCCTTCGACCCGGACCTGATCGGGCTTCGGGCGTTTTCGCTGTTTCGCGACGGGTTCTCGGCGCTCTCGGCGATCGTGCGGCGGGTTCTGCCGGGGCGGCCGATCATCGGCGGCGGCCCCCATGTCTCGGCGGATTTCGAGTTGCTGCTCAAGACCGGCGAGATCGATCTGGCGGTGCTGGGCGAGGGCGAGGAGACCTTCGTCGCCCTGCTGGAGGCGCTGAACGGCGATACCGGCCGGAACGGGGGCCTGCCCGTGGACCTGGCCGGCACGGCGGTCCTGACCGGCGGCCGGGTGCAGCGCAACGAGAAGCGGGTGCGGATCCGCGATCTGGATGCCCTGCCGATGCCGGCCTATGATCTGATCGACCTGACTAAATTCGCCGACATCAACAATGCCGCCCATGTCTGGCCGCGGCATTGCGCCTATATCGAGGCCTCGCGCGGCTGCCCCTATCGCTGCTTCTATTGCCATATCGCGCCCGAGACCGCGACGCATCAGCGCTCCCCCGCATCGGTGGTGGCCGAGATGCGCAGGCGCCGCGACGAACTGGGGGTGGAGGCCTTCCACTTCATCGACGACATCTTCAATTTCCCGCGCCCCCATGCCAAGGCGGTGCTGCGCGAGATTGCGAAGGAACTGCCCGGCGTCCGGCTGCATTTCCCGATCGGCCTGCGCGCCGACCTGCTCGACGACGAGATCCTGGATCTGTTCGAGGCCGCCGGCACGGTGATGATGGCGCTGGCGGTGGAGACGGTGACCCCGCGCCTGCAGCGCTTCATCGGCAAATATCTGAAGATCGAGCGGGCGCATGCGATGATCGACGCCGCCTCGCGCCGTTTCGTCGCCACCACCTTTTTCATGGCCGGCTTCCCGACCGAGACCCGCGAAGAGGCCCAGGCGACCATCGATTACGCCGCCTCGCTGGAACATCTTTGTGATCCCACGCTCAACATCGTGCGGATCTATCGCGGCACGCTGCTCTGGGATCATCTGGCGCCGACGCCCGACCAGGCGGAGCGGCTGACCGCCCAGACCCGCCATGCGACCACGCCGCGCATGTTCTCGCGCCAGCCCTTCCTGTTCTACGGCGACATCTTCGACCGCGAGAAAGTGCCGCTGACCAGCGAGGATGTGGCGGAACTCCGGGTCGACTGGCTGCGCAAGGTGCAGTTCAACCCGCGCCGGATTTTGAACGCCCATGCCCGCATGCGGCATTTCTTCCCCGAGGCGGAGGTGGTGCGGACCTTCCGCTCGTGGCTGAACGACGACCGCTTCGATGCCACCAAGCTGCAGCGCATGATCGATTTTGCCCGCACCACCCCGCCGACCGAAGTGGTGCCACCGCCCTTCGCCCGGCAGGCCGCCCCGGTGAAGCTCAGCGCCTGAAAGGGGGATGTCTGGCCGGATGCGTCAGGCCGTCTCGTCGATCCGGATCGGCAACAACGGCGGGGTATAGTCGGCAAGGGCGAGGCTCCAGACCGTCGCCTCCTCGGGAAGTGCCGGGATACCGGAACCGTCGGAAGGGGAGGGGGCGGCGTGGGGCCAGGCCTCGGCCGGGCAGGGCGTGAAGCCCAGCCGGGCATAATGGCCGGCGACCAGGGCATTGCGGCCCGAGGGCAGATAGAGGCCGACCAGCCGGTCGATGCCCCGCGCCCGGGCCCGCCCGGCCAGGGCCTTGAGCACGGCCTGCTCCACCCGCCGGTTCAGCACCCGGCAGCTCATCAGCCAGAGATCGATCGCCCAGATACGTTCCGTCGCGCCGGCCCGTCCCGTCGCCCTGGCCGGGCTGCCGTCGGGTCCGGCCACCTCGCGGGTGATCACCACCGAGATGATGCCGGCATCGCCGAAGACATCGGCCAGGCGGATGGCGAAACAGTGCCGGGCCGGGTCGGCCTCGATTGCGGCGAGGCCGGCGGCATCGATCCGGCGGGTGGTAAGGTTGAACTGGTTCGACCGCCCGATCAGCTGTGCGGCACGGGGCCTGGACCGTGCATCGATCGGCGCCAGGGTGAGGCGCATCTCCAGCCCGCGCAGATAGGCTTCGAAATCCTCGCGGCGGGCCGGCGCAGGTGGCGTATCCGGGTTGTCGGCGGCGGCGCGCGCCTGCCGGGGATAATGATCGGCCCGCAACCGGTCTTCGGCCGAGACGGTCACGGTTTCGAACCAGCCGCCGGCCATCAGCGCCAGCGGCATGCCGGCCGGATCGGCCGGCAGTTCGGGCACCGCCACCTGGGGCAGGGCGTCCCGCACCTGGCGGCGCTCGGCCGGGTTGTCGTCCAGCAGAACCAGGGCGTCCAGGCCCCAGCCCAGCCGCCGGGCGATCTCTTCAAGCTGGCTGGCCTTGTCGCGCCAGTCGGCGATGAAGACCGCGATGTCGTCGTCACCCAGCAGCATGTCGGGATGGTCGCGGAAGGGCAGGCGGGCGGTCGCCGCGTCGTTCTTGCTCGCCACCGCCAGCACGATGCCGCGGCGGCGGAGATCCAGCGCCAGGCGCTGAACCGCCAGAAAGGCCTCCCCCTCGGCATCGCCCTGGCCGAGGATGATGCCGTCCGGCCCGTCATCGCCGATCACCCCGCCCCAGAGCGTGTTGTCCAGATCCAGCACCAGGCAGCGGCGGGCCAGCCCGGCCCAGGCCGCGATCAGCCGGGCCAGATGGTCGGCATAAAGCGGCAGCATGGCCGGGGCGATGGCCGATTTCGACCAGTGCCAGTGGCGCGGATCGTGCCAGCGGGCGGTGCCGACCTGGCCGGCCAGGGCATCGACATCCAGCAGCAGCGCGTCCAGCGCCGCGGCCTGGTCCTGGATCAGATGATTGACCCGGTCGATCTGCCGGCGCAGCGAGGCCGCCATCCGCCGCTCCAGATGGCCGAACAGGGCGATCGGTTCCTGCGGCAGGGTCTGGAAGATCAGCGTGGCGCCGGTGGTGGCCGATATTCGCCGGGCGATCTGCGCGATGTGGTCGCCGACCGCCGCCATGGCCGCGTCGTCATCGCCGCTGCCCGCGGCCGGCCAGTGGGGCAGGCGCCGGCGGTCCAGCGCCAGCAGCACCAGATCGACGGGCTGCGCCGTCAGGGGGCCCGCCGGATCGTCCAGCACGCTCATGATCTGGTCGTCGGGGGTGGTGGTGATCTGAAGATCCAGCCCGTGGCGCAGCCCCGCCACCCGCAGAACCGGCGGCAGCAGCGCCGTGGTCGTGTCCGAGAGGATGCAGAGCCGCACCGTCCGGAACAGCGGCGCGCCCCCGGCTTCCCCGATCACCCGATCGGCGAGCTTCGCCACCGGCCCGGCCTGGGCAAGATCCAGCCGGTGCCCGGCCAGATGCCTGAGCCCCTGCAGCCCGGCCATGCGGTCGTCTGCCGCCAGATCCGCCACCGCCCGGGCCCGGTCGCGGAGCCTGTCGGTCAGCACCGGCAGCCAGGGCAGCTGGTCGATCGGGATATCGGTCATGCGGCTGCCGCCTTTCGTTCAGGCCGGGGCCCGATTAAGATCCGTGCCTGCTGTACCATCCGTCGGAAGCTGCCGCCATGATCCTGCCAGACCTGCCTGCCGCCGCCCCCGTGCTTGCCCGCATCGTGGCCGCGGTGCTGGACCGCTGGCCGGAGCACCGCGGCTATCTGGACCGGCGCTTCCGCGACGAAACCCCCGAGGGCCTGGCATCGGCCGAGACCCTGGCCGGGCTGGTCGCGGCCATCGCGGGCGACGACCTCGGCCGGGTGATCGACGGCTATCGCCATATGTGCGGCATGATCAATGACGAAGAGATCCATTTCCGCCGCACCGGCCGCTATCGGTTGTCGAGCTTCGCCGAGGTCGAGGCGGCGATCTATGCCGATCCGGCCTGCATGGCGCCCTATCTGGACGGCATCCTGCTGTCGCAGCTGCTGTGGCGCAACCATGCCGACGCGATCGGCCTGTATCGGCGGCGCTTTCTGGGCGGCAACCGGCCCGGCTATCGCCATCTGGAAATCGGCCCCGGCCACGGGCTGCTGCTGGCCCTGGCGCTGGCCGACCCGGCCTGTGCCGCGGCGGCGGGCTGGGATGTAAGCGCCACCAGCCTCGGCCGCACGGCCGATGCCCTGGCACGCCTCGGCATCGGCCGGGCCGCGGATCTGCGCGCGGTGGATGTGGCCGACGGGCATGCCCTTTCGGGCGCGCGCTTCGACAGCCTGGTGGCGAGCGAGGTGCTGGAACATCTGGAACGGCCCGATCTGGCGCTGGAAACCTTCCGCCGGCTGGCGGCACCGGGGGCGCGGCTGTTCCTGAACGTGCCGGTCAACAGCCCGGCCCCCGATCACATCTTCCTGTTCGAGACCCCGGAAGCCGTGGTGGATATGACCCGCGCCGCCGGCTTCGACATCGAACACACGGCCTTCCTGCCCTCGACCGGCCTGACGCTCGACCGGGCACGAAAGATCGCGGCCACCATCTCGGCGGTGATCATCGCCCGCGCACCCGGCTGATCGCCCACCCGGGCCGCAACCAGGTCGTCTGCTGTCCGTCGCGCGGAGACGAACCTGGATCCCGGCCTTCGCCGGGATGACGGTATAGAGGGCGTGCAGAAGGTCGGCCACGGGAGGAACCGGACAGAGCGGCCGTATGACGTCGTCGGTTCATGTCGGGCGGCGGCCCCGCCATGATCGCCCCGCCCTCACCACCGTCATCCCCGCGCAAGGCGGGGATCCAGGTTCGTTCCCCGACAAAGAACGCCGAACACCCGCGTCCGGCGGTGACGGCCGACATGGCGGCCCGCGAGACCCCTGCCGTCAACTGCCCGCCCGCGCGTCCAGAATGGCCAGCAGGTCGCCGATATGGCGCATGCCGGCGATCTCGCGGGTGGTGAACTTCACGCCGTATTCTGCCTCCACCGCCACGATGAAGCGTATGTGGTTCAGGCTGTCCCAGTCCTCGACATCGGCGGCCGACAGCTCCGGGGTCACCACCAGGTCGGGGAGGTCGAGGATCTCCTGCAGGATCTCCGCAATGCGGGCAAGGCGCGACATGGTGCTGGGCATCTCCCATATGGACCGGTCAGGGGTGGCATGATAGTGGTCACCCCATGACCCGGCAAGGATGCGCCCGTCGTCCGGCGACGACCGGCGCCATGCACGGGTAACCGCGGACAAGGCGATGGCATGATCTTTCTGGAACCGTCCTTCCTGGCGCTTGCCGTCGCCTTCATCGCGGTGACCGCATGGCCGATGCCCGAAGCCTGGTTCCGGCTGGTGCTGGGCGGCTTCAGCCTCGCCTTTCTGGCGCTCTGCCTCGGCCCGGCGCAGATCGCCCTGCTCGGTGGTTTCGTGGCCACGGGCTTCGTCGCCACATATCTGGCCCGCCGGCAGGGCTGGCGGGCGGCGGGGCCGGGGCTCGTCGTCATCCTGGCCGAATTCGCCCTGGTGAAGACCGCGGGCCTCTTGCCGCTGCCGGTGGATCTGGCCGGGGCGGCGGGCGTTCTGGGGCTTGCCTATGTGCTGGCGCGCATGGTGCATCTGCTGGTCGATACCGCCTCGGATCCCGGCGGCACGCCGCCGGTGACAGCGGGGCGCTATCTGCTCTTCACGCTGAATTTCCTCACCTTTCTGTCGGGACCGCTGCAGCGCTGGCCGGATCATCTGGCGGCCATGGCAGACCGGCAGCCGGCGGGGGAGGCGGCGCGGCTGGCGGCGCTGGGCCGGATCCTCCTGGGTTATGTGAAGATCCTGTTCGCCCTGCCGCTCTGCGACGCTCTGCACGACTGGCTGGTGCTGCAGGCGACGGCGCCGGTGATTGCGGGCATCGACCTGGGGGCCCTCGCGGCCCGGCTGCTCGGCCCCGAGGGGCCGGGCGTCGCGGCGGTGAGCTTCCACATCATGGCGGCGACGATCTTCCCGATCCGGCTTTATCTGAACTTCTCGGCCTATATGGATGTCGTGATCGGCATCGGCCGGCTGGCCGGTCTGCGGGTGCCAGAGAATTTCGACCACCCGTTCCGGGCCGATTGCCTGCTGGATTTCTGGACCCGCTGGCATATCACCATGTCGCGCTGGTACCAGGATTACGTGTTCACGCCGCTGGTCACCGCCCTGCACCGGCGCTGGCCCTCACCCCGGGCGATGGAGCTGCAGGCGATGGCCGGCACCTTCGTCACCTTCCTGGTGGTGGGGCTCTGGCACGACGTCAGCCTGCGCTTTCTGGCCATCGGCCTGCTTATCGGCCTGGGCATGATCTGGAACCGGGGCTGGCGTTGGGGCCTGCGGGCGGCGCTCGGTACCGGCGGCTGGCGCCGGCTGAAGGCGCGGGGCTGGTATCGTGCCGTGTCGGCGGTGTCGGCCTATCTGTTCCTGTCGGGCTTCGTCGCCGCCTTCACCTGGCTGTATGGCGGGGCGCCGATGCCGGATATCGCCCCCGGACCCCTGGCGGTGCTGGCGCTTCTGCCGGCGGCGCTCTGGGTGCTGGCGGGCGGGCTGGTCTGGCGGGCGGGCTCGGCCTGGATGGACGGCCGGTTCGTGCCGCGCCGGGTTTCGCCACGTGCCTGTTTCGGTTTTGCCGTCGCCATCTGCGCCCTAGTGATGGTGGCGGCGCTGAAGTCCGAGCCGATCCCGGAGTTCATCTATGCGGGCTTCTGACCGGATGACATGGCTGCGGCGCCATCCGCTGACGGCGGTCGCTGCACTTGTGGCGGCGATCTGGGCGCTGCTGATCGCCGCCTCGTTTCTGGTGCCGGTGCTGCCGGCCGACAGCGGGCAGTACCGTGCCCTGGACAACCGCGCCTACACGGCCCGTGCGCTCTACTGGATCTGTACCGACACCAGCCCCGGGGATCAGCTGATCGTGATCGGCCCGTCCAGCGCCCGGGCCTTTGCCCCTGCCGACCGGGCGGCGCTGGATCCGGGGTCCCGGCATCATCTGATGCACATGGCGGGGGCACCGGTCGACGAGCTGGCGACCCTTGCCGACACGCTGGTGAACTGCCTGCCGCCCGAGCGTGCGGCAAGAACCCGGCTGGTCATCGCCACGCATTATCTTTCATTTCTGCCGCCGATCCCGCTGCTTGCCAGCATTCCGACCCTTGGCCGCTATCTGGAAAACACCGGCGCCTTCGAGATCGGGCCCGACGGTCCGCATCTGGCGGCACGGCTGACGGCGCCGGTGACCGGGCCGGTGCTGCGGCTGATCGAACGGCCGGTTTTTGCCGCGGGCACGGTGGGCGTGGCCGCCTGGCGCCGGATCCATGCCCGGCACTATGCGACGGCGGACCCGCCGCCCGAGGTCAGGGAGACGGCGCAGCGTGGCATGATCGACAGTTTCGTCCGGAATATCGGCGATCGGTCGGTCGATGCCCCCGACAGTCTGGCCCGGCTGGACGCGCTGATCAGGGCCGTGCATCGCCTGCAGGCGGCCGGTATCCGGGTGACGGTGTATCAATCGGTCGAAAGCCGGGCGCTGCGCCAGGCGGTGCCGCAGCTGGCGGCCTTCCGGCGGCTGGAGGCGCGGGCGCTGGATAAGGCCGGGATCCCGCATATCGATTTCGGCGACGAGATTGCCGATGACGAATTCGTCGACGGCGTCCATGCCCTTCAGACCGCGCAGCCGCACTGGTCGCGGCTGCTGCTGCAAAGGCTGGGCGATCTCTGACGGCGGTGCGGTCCGATCCCGGCTTCCGGTCGTGGCCGGGCCGGGTTATGCTGGGGCAATTCATCAGCGACAAGGTGAGCTGACGACATGTGGATGATGTGTGGCACCCGTCGAATTAGCTGCCCGGCCTGACCTTTCAGGCCGGGACATTCGCGCGCGCCGCTCTGTCAGCCATCCGCCGTCGGTCTTCTCTGCGGGATCATGTCCCGCGAGGCCGGGGCCTTGTCCGGAAGTTTTCTGACCCATGTCCTCCACACCCGTCCTGCATCTGCTCTCGGGCAAGATCGCGGCCGGCAAGTCCACCCTTGCCGCCCGCCTTGCCGCCGCCCCCGCCACGGTGCTGATCGCCGAAGACAACTGGCTCGCCCGGCTCTATGGCCCTGACATGACCAGCGTCGCCGATTATGTGCGGTATTCAGCCCGGCTGCGCGCGGCGATGGGCCCGCATGTCACAGACCTGCTCCGCGCCGGCCTGTCGGTGGTGCTGGACTTCCCGGCCAATACCCGCGCCAACCGCACCTGGATGCGCGGGATCTTCGAGGCCGCCGGTGCCGACCATCGCCTGCATCTGATCGACCTGCCCGACGCGGTCTGCCGGGCCCGGCTGCGCCAGCGCAATGCCGCAGGCGGCCATGATTTCGCCGCCACCGATGCCCAGTTCGACCAGATCACCGCCCATTTCGAGCCGCCCCTGCCCGAAGAGGGCTTCCGGGTGGTGGTACATGACGGCGGCCCTGCTTGCGACTGATTGTCAGCCGCACTAGACTGCCCGGATGTGTGCAGCACTGCATCAGCCGGGGAGCAATGCCATGGCCGGCAGCGGTTTCGTCCCGCGGATGGACAGCCGGATCGAAGGGATCCGGGTGATCGGCGATCTGCGCTGTCGCAGCTGGTCGGGCATCGTGGCCGATGTCTGGGAGGTGGACTGCCAGCCCGATGCCTCCGGCACCTATGTGGGCGAACACCCCCGTCTGTTCGTGGCGCTGGAGCGGACCGGCCCGGGCGATTTCCTGGTCGGCCCGCGGCCGGGCCTGCCCGCCACCCGCCCGCGGCTGGCCGGGCGGCTGATGAACTACGTGCCGGCCGGCATGCGGCTTTGGGGCCGGGGTGTGGGCGCGCACCGCCTGCGCCATCTGGATCTGCATTTCGACGTGGCGACGCTGGAAGCGCGCATGGGCGAGGCGGTGGATCCGGAGGCGCTGGAGCGGCCGCGGCTGGGCTTCACCGACGACCGGCTGCTGGCCCTGGCCCGGCTGATCGCGACCGAGGTGGAACGCCCCGATCCGCTGAACGCGCTCTATGGCGACGGGCTGGCGGCGGCACTGTTCATCGACCTGATGGCGCAGCAGCGCCGGGCTGCGCGGCCGCGCAGCCGGCTGACCCCCCGCCAGCTGCGCCGGGTGACCGATTTCATCGAGGCCAATTGCCTGCGCGCCATCCGCCTGCAGGAACTGGCCGATCTGCTGGGGCTGTCGCAATCCTATCTGGGCCAGGCCTTCAAGGCCGCCACCGGCATGGCGCCGCATCACTGGCAGATGCAGGCGCGCATCCGCCGTGCGCAGGATCTGCTCCAGGCGGGGGCGGTGTCGCTGGCAGAGGTGGCCGCCCGCACCGGCTTTTCCGATCAGGCCCATTTCACCCGCGTCTTCAAGCAGGTGGCGGGCACCACTCCCGCCGCCTGGCGGCGCGATCTCGTCTCGTGACGACCTTTATGCGCCGCCGCCGCCATTCGTCGCGAAAACGTTCAAACCCGTCCCGATCCGGTCAATCCCGGCCCTGACTGCGAGTGATATACACTCGCAACTGATCACGCCGGCTGACCAGGGTGACAGGATCAAGGGCGACAGGATCAAGGCATGGGCACCGACCGCATCTCTCCGACCCCCTTCGGGCGCATCTCGTTCAACGGGCGCATCCCGTTCAATCGCAGCCTGAAGGGCAGCGTCGCTCTGCTGGCCCTGCTGGCGGGCATGCCGCTGGCGGCCAAGGCCGACGATGCCGTGGTTCTGCCGCAATTGCAGGTGGAAGACGATCTTCAGACCGCCAACGGCCCGATCGACGGCTATGTGCCGCGGCGCAGCGCCACCGGGTCCAAGACCGATGCCGCGATCACCGAAATCCCGCAATCGGTGTCGGTGGTCGGCCGCCGTCAGCTCGACGACCTGCCGGGCAACAAGGTCGACGAGGTGCTGGGTTATACCGCCGGCGTCAAGGCCGGGCAGTTCGGCACCGACAGCGATACCGACTGGCTGATGATCCGCGGCTTCGATGCCGGGCAGACCGGCGTGTTCATGAACGGGCTCGGTCTCTACCAGTACGGTTTCGGCGGCTATTCGATCGATCCCTTCCTGCTGGAGCGGATCGACGTGCTGAAGGGGGCGAGTTCGGCACTTTATGGCGGCGCCAATGTCGGCGGGCTGATCAACCTGGTCAGCAAGCGCCCGACCGGCGAACGGCTGCGCCATGTCGAAACCGGCATCAACAACTGGGGCAATGCCTTCCTGGGCTTCGACATCGGCGATGCGCTGGATGCGGACAGGTCCTACCGCGTGACCGGCAAGGTCTCGGGCGGCCATTGGGAGACCGACGAAGCCGAGGATTTCCGCGGCGTCATCGCCCCCTCCTATACCTGGGAAGGCGATCGCACCCGCGTCACCCTGCTCGGCATGTATCAGGATCAGGACCAGACCCATACCGGGGGGTTCTGGCCCTATGTCGGCTCGGTGGCACCGGCGGCCTTCGGCCGGATTCCGCGCGATTTCTATTACAGTGAAGAGGATGTCGACCTCTACCGCCGCCAGCAGGCGATGATCGGCTGGGAAGTCGAGTATGATGCGACGGACAGCGTGACCCTGCGCCAGAATTTCCGCTACAGCCGGGTCCACGTCCGGGAGCGCGGCCCCTATCCCTATGGCTGGCGCGTGCCCGGCGCCCCCTATGAGGGGGGTGGCACGGAACCGACGGCCCCCGGCAACGAGCTGTTCCGCATCGGCTTCGAGCACGAGACCACGGTGAATTCGGTCACCGCCGACAACCAGGCCGAATGGCGGGTCACCACCGGGGCGGTCGACCACAAGATCCTGGGTGGCATCGACTATCGCTATTACATGATCGACCATGTCCAGAAGTCGGGCGGGGGCACGCCGATCAGCGTCACCAACCCGGTCTATGGCGCGCCTCAGGGGGCCGCCTTCACCTATCTGGACCAGGAGCTGAGCATGCATCAGCTCGGCGCCTATCTGCAGGACCAGATGCGCATCGACGGCAACTGGATCCTGACCCTGACCGGCCGCTATGACCGGGTCTGGACGAAATCCGATGACGCCTATGTCAGCCCCTGGACGCCCAATGCCTATAACTATAAGGGCGAGGAGGGTGCGTTCAGCGGCCGTGTGGGCCTCGGCTATGAATTCGCCAATGGCGTCACGCCCTATGTCAGCGTGGCGACCGTGTTCAACCCGCAGATCGGTGCCGACCGGCTGGGCACGCCCTTCGAACCCGAAAAGGGGCTGCAGTACGAGGCGGGTGTGAAATACATGCCGAACGGGTTCGACGGCTTGTTCACCGCCTCGGTCTTCGAACTGACCAAGGAAAACGCTCAGGTCCCCGATCCGGTGAACACCAATTACAAGATCCAGCGCGGTGAGGTCCGCTCGCGCGGTGTCGAGCTGGAGGCACGGACGGAGCTGGGCGGCGGTTTCAGCCTGCTGGGTCAGGCGACCTTCCAGGATGTCGAGGTCACGGAAGACAGCAACACGGCGCTGATCGGCAAGACGCCGGTGCTGGTCGCCGATACCAGCGCCTCGCTCTGGCTCGACCACGCCTTCCAGTCGGCCGTGCTCGATGGCTTGAGCGCCGGTGCCGGCATCCGTTATCTGGGCGAGAGCTGGGCCAACGAGGCCAATACGCTCAAGGTGCCGGATGCGACGGTGGTCGATGCCGCGATCCGCTATCGTCAGGCAGGCTGGGGCGTGTCGGTCGATGTGGTCAACCTGCTCGACAAGGAGTATGTCAGCGGCTGTGGCTCGATCTATCAATGCGGCTACGGCCCCGGCCGCACCGCGACACTCACCCTGTCGCTCGACTGGTGACGGAGACGAGATGACCGATCAGCCCCCCGGCCCCCCGGCCCTCTACGACCTCGACGGCGTGACCATCGCCGTCGATGGCCGCCCCATCATCGACGGGCTGAGTTTCAGCCTGGCGGCGGGGAAGGTCTATGCGCTGGTGGGGCCGAACGGGTCGGGCAAGAGCACGCTGATCCGGGCGCTGGCCGGGCAGCAGAGGCCGGCTGCCGGAGAGATCCGGTTGCAGGGCCGGCCGGTCGGGGCCCATGACGCCCGCGGCTTCGCCCGGCTGGTCGCCTATATGCCGCAATTCACCCCCGCCGCCGAGGGCATGACGGTGGCGGAACTGGTGGCGCTCGGCCGGTTTGCCTGGCATGGCGCGCTCGGCCGGTTCACAGTCGCGGATGGCGACAAGGTGGCGGCGGCGATGCGGGTGACCGGGGTTGCGGGCTTCCGCGACCGCATGGTCGATGCGCTGTCGGGCGGCGAGCGTCAGCGGGTCTGGCTGGCGATGATGCTGGCCCAGGACACCGCAGCCCTGCTGCTCGACGAGCCGACCTCGGCGCTCGACATCGCGCATCAGGCCGGCATGCTGGGGCTGATCCGCGACCAGGCCCGCGCCCGCGGCCAGACCGTGGTGATGGTGCTGCACGACGTGAATATGGCGGCGCGCTTCGCCGACGAGATCCTGGCGCTGGCGGCGGGCCGCATCCTCGCCCGCGGCCGGCCCGACGCGATCCTGACGCCCGATGTGCTGGGCCGGATCTATGGCCTGCCCATGGGCATCTTTCCGCATCCCGATACCGGGGCGGCGGTCGCCTATGTCCGCTGATCTCTCCCGCCGCAAGCTGATGGTCGCGGCCGCTGCGGCACTCGCCGTCTGCGCAGGCGGGCGGGTGCGGGCAGCCACGCCCGAACGTCTGGCGGTCATAGACTGGGCGCTGCTCGAAACCGTGCTGGCGCTCGGCATCCAGCCGGTGGCGGCGGCCGAACTCCGCCAGTTCCGCGAAACCGTGGTCGAGCCGCCGGTGCCCGATGGCGTCGCCGATCTGGGCCTGCGCGGGGCGATCAATTTCGAACTGTTGCGGCTCGCCAAACCCGATCTGATCCTGAATTCCGCCTTCCATGCCTGGGCCGATCCCAATCTCGCCCGCATCGCACCGGTCGAGACGATGTCGATCCATCGGCCGGGCGTGGCGCCTTATGGCGTGGCCGCGGCGGCGACGCGTGCGCTCGGTGCGCGGCTCGGCCGGGCGGCGGCCGCCGAGGCCGTGATCGCCGACACCGCCGACGTCATCGCGACGGCCGGGGCCGCCGCGCGTGCCGCCGCCGACGGCCGCCCGGTCTTTCTGGTCACCCCCGGCGATGCCGCCCATGTCAGCGCCTTCGGGCCAGATTCGCTGCCGGGCGAGGTGGCGGCGCGGATGGGGCTCGCCAATGCCTGGGGGGCGGAGACCCGCTATAGCGGCACCGCGCCGGTCGGTATCGAGGCGCTGGCCGCCCGGCCCGAGGCCTGGATCGCGCTGATGGCGCCGATGCCGCCCGACACCCTGCGCCGGTTGGGGCAGGCGGCACTCTGGCAGGCCCTGCCGGCGGTGCGCGAGGGTCGCGTGCTGATCATCGACCCGATCAACCCTTTCGGCGCCCTGCCGACCGCCGCGCGCTTCGCCCGCCTGCTCGCCGCCGCCATGGTGCCCCATGGCTGAGCGGCTTCGCCTGTTCAGCCCGGGCGCGCTGGTCTGGCTGGGGGTCGCGGCCGTGGCGGCGCTGCTCTCGGGGCTCGCCCTCGGCCGCAGCTTTTCAGCCGATCCGGCGCTGGACGCGATCATCCGCCTGGATGGCGTGGCGCCCCGGATCCTGGTCTCGATCCTGGCCGGGGCGGCCCTCGGCTTTTCGGGGGCCCTGCTGCAACGGGTGCTGCGCAACCCGCTGGCGGAGCCGGCCACCCTCGGCATCGCCTCGGGCGCCCAGCTGGCGCTGGTGCTGGCGACGATCCATGCGCCGCTCTGGCTCGCGACCGGGCGCGAAGCCATCGCCGCGACCGGAGGGCTTGCCGCCGTCGCCCTGGTGCTGGTGCTGACCTGGCGGCGCGGGCTGGAACCGGTGTCGGTCGTGCTCGCCGGCATGATGGTCACGCTGATCGCAGGCGCGATCGCCGCCGCCGCGATCCTGGCCGATGGCCGCTATATGATGTCGCTGTTCATCTGGGGCGGCGGCTCGCTGGCGCAGCAGAGCTGGGGGCCGGCCATGGGGCTGGCGCTCCGGCTTGGCCTTGCGGTGGTCGCGGGCGCCCTGCTGATCCGCCCGCTCACTTTGTTCGCGCTGGATGACGGCGCGGCGCGCAGCCTGGGCCTGTCGCTCACCCGGGTGCGGCTCGCCGCCGTCGCGGTGGCGGCGGGGCTTGCCGCCTCGGTGGTCTCGGAAGTGGGGGTGATCGGCTTCGTGGGGCTCGCGGCCCCGGCCCTCGCCCGGGCGGCGGGTGCGCGCAGCCCTGCCGGCCAGCTGGTCTGGAGCCCGGTGATCGGTGCGGTGCTGCTCTGGGCGACCGATGGCGCGGTGATGCTGCTCGAAGCCCGGGGCATCGCCGGCCTGCCGACCGGGGCTGCGACCGCGCTGCTCGGCGGGCCGCTGCTGCTCTGGCTGCTGCCCCGGCTCAGGATGATCGAGCGCCCGCCGATGCGCGACCGCACCGCGCGGGATCTGCATCATCCCCGGCCGCGTCTGGCACTGGCCGGGCTCTTTCTGCTCGCCCTGGTGCTGGTCCTCGCCGGCCTGACCCTCGGCCGCGGACCCCAGGGCCTCCATCTCGCCACCGGCACGCTCTTCGCCGACCTGCTGCCCTGGCGCCTGCCGCGGGTGATGGTCGCGGCCGCGGCCGGCGCCATGCTCGCGGCAGCCGGCACTGTCATGCAGCGGGTCACCGCCAACCCGCTCGCCAGCCCCGACGTTCTGGGGGTGGGGGCCGGGGCGGGGCTGGGGCTCGCTTTGGTGTTGCTCGGTCTCGACCTGCCCTCGACCGCTGCCCGGCTCGCCGGCGCCGCGGCGGGGTCTGCCGCGGTGCTCGCCTTCATCCTGGCGATCGCCGGCCGCTCGGGCTTCGGCGCCGAACGGCTGCTGCTCGCCGGGCTCGCCACCGCGGCGCTGGCCAATGCGGTGCTGGTGGCGGTGATCGCGACCGGCGGCTTCCGTGCCTTCGAACTGCTGGGCTGGCTGGCCGGCTCCACCGCCGCCATCACCCCCGGCGATGCCAGGATCGCGGCGGGTGCCGCCCTGCTGCTGATCCTGCCCTTAGGGCTGGCCGGCCGGGTTCTGGCCCTGCTGCCGCTCGGCGCCCCGGTCGCACAGGCCGCAGGGCTGACGGTCGGCCGGGCCCGCTTCCTGCTGGTGCTGCTCTCGGCGCTGCTGACCGCGGCCGCCGCCCTTCATGTCGGCCCGCTCGGCTTCGTCGGGCTGATCGCCCCTCATGCCGCCCGGCTGCTCGGCCTCAGGCGGCCGCTGGCCCAGCTGGCTGGCGCCGTCCTGATCGGCATCTCCCTGATGGTCGCGGCCGACTGGCTCGCGCGCATGGCGGCCTTCCCGTACCAATTGCCGGTGGGCCTGTTCGCGTCCATACTCGGCGGCCCGTATCTGGTCTGGCTGCTGGGGCGCGGAAGACACCGCCGGTCCTGAAGGCACCGTCTTCGCACGGCCACCTCTTCCCGCGCCACTCCGCCAACCGCAACGTGCCTGGGACCCTCCCCCCGATGCTTCGACAGTTCTTCGCCTATTACGCTCCCTATCGCGGCCTGTTCCTGCTCGATTTCGGCTGCGCGGTCCTGGCCGGCCTGCTGGAGCTGGGCTTCCCGATCGCGGTCAAGTTCTATGTCGACGAGCTGCTGCCCGGCGGCGACTGGGGCTGGATCATCGCCGCCGCCGTCGGCCTGCTGATCGTCTATCTGCTCAACACCGGGCTGATGGCGGTGGTCACCTATTGGGGCCATATGCTGGGCGTGAACATCGAGACCGAGATGCGCCGCCGCAGCTTCGACCATCTGCAGAAGCTGTCCTTCCGCTTCTACGACGAGAACAAGACCGGCCATCTGGTCGGCCGGGTCACCAAGGATCTGGAAGAGATCGGCGAGATCGCCCATCACGGGCCGGAAGATCTGTTCATCGCGATCATGACCTTCATCGGCGCCTTCCTGCTGATGATGTGGGTCAATGTCGATCTGGCCCTGCTGACCGCGGCGGTGGTACCGCCGATCATGTGGGTCGCGACCCATTACGGCAAACGCATGGCCGGCAACTGGGACGCGCTCTATGGCCGGGTCGGGGATTTCAACGTCCGGATCGAAGAGAATGTCGGCGGCATGCGCGTGGTCCAGGCCTTCGCCAACGAGGATCACGAGCGCCGGCTCTTCGCCCGCGACAACGACCGCTACCGCTCGACCAAGCTTGCCGCCTATAAGATCATGGCAGCCAGCATGTCGCTCAACTATATGAGCATCCGGCTGATTCAGCTGGTGGTGCTGATCGCGGGCGCCTATCTGGTGCTGAACGAGCAGCTTTCCTATGGCGGCTTCGTCGGCTTCCTGCTGCTGGTCGGCGTGTTCGTGCGGCCGATCGAGAAGATCAATGCGGTGATCGAGCTGTATCCCAAAGGCATCGCCGGCTTCCGTCGCTATCTCGACCTTCTGTCGACCGAGCCCGACATCGCCGACCGTCCGGGCGCCCGGCCGGCGCCGCGGCTGGCGGGCAATATCCGCTTCCGCGAGGTCTCGTTCTCCTATGGCAGCCGGCCGGTGCTCGACCGGGTCAGCTTCGACATCGGCGCAGGCGAGACGGTGGCGATCGTCGGCCCGTCGGGCGCCGGCAAGACCACGCTCTGCTCTCTGCTGCCGCGGTTCTACGATGTCGACGCGGGCGCGATCATCGTGGACGGCATCGACATCCGCGACATGACGCTTGCCTCGCTGCGCGGCCAGATCGGCATCGTTCAGCAGGACATGTTCCTGTTCGGCGGCACGATCCGCGAGAACATCGCCTATGGCCGGCTGGGCGCGACCGAGCCCGAGATCGTCGAGGCCGCCCGCCGTGCCCGGCTGATGGATCTGATCGAGAGCCTGCCCCAGGGGCTGGACACGGTGGTCGGCGAACGGGGCGTGAAGCTGTCGGGCGGGCAGAAGCAGCGCATCGCCATCGCGCGCATGTTCCTGAAGGATCCGGCGATCCTGATCCTCGACGAGGCGACCTCGGCGCTCGATACCGAAACCGAGCGCGAGATCCAGAAGGCGCTGGCGGAACTCTCGGTCGGCCGCACCACCCTGGTCATCGCCCACCGCCTCGCCACCATCCGCGGCGCCGACCGCATCCTGGTGGTCGACCGGGGCGGCATCGCCGAACAGGGCGCCCATGACGAACTGCTGGGCGCGGGCGGGCTTTACCGGCGCCTCCACGAGGCCCAGTTTGGAAGTTGAAGCTTCGGAAGTTGAAGCTTCGGAAGCTGAAGCACTGCCAGCGCCGCCAGCACGCAGGCGACACCCAGGATCTGGGGCAGGCTGACCGCCTCCCCCAGCACCAGCGCGGCGAGGGCCACGGCCGAGACGGGGGCGAGCGCCGTGAAGGGCGCCGCCTCCGCCCCGCTCACCCGGGCGGCACCGGCATACCAGAGCACGAAGCCGATCACCGTCGGCACCAGCGCGTACCAGGCGACACCCAGCAGCGCCGCCGTCTCCGGGACGGCCGCCCAGGGCCGTTCCAGGATCAGCGCCGGCAGGCCGGCGGCGATGAAGCCCAGCCCGGTCATCACGGTTGAAAGCGCGAGCGGCGCGATCGGTGTCCGCAGCCGCTTGTTCAGCAGAATGAACACCCCTTCGCAGACCACCGCCCCCAGCACCAGCAGGTTGCCGGCCAGCGACGACGTGCCACCGTCCCCCGCGCCACGCCCATCCGCACCACCACCGGCCACCGCCATCATGCCCGCCGCGGCAAGCGCGATCGCCACCAGCAGCCGCCGCCCGGGCCGTTCGCCCAGCACCAGCACCGCGATCATGGCGGTCACCACCGGCAGGGTCCCGATCACCACCCCGGCATCGGCGGCGGAGGTTCTGGCGAGGCCTGAGATCAGCAGCGTGGTATAGCCGACACTGCCGGCCCCCGCCTGCACCACCAGCACCGCCAGATCGCGCGGCGCCGGCCGCGGCAGCCGCACCCCCTGCCAGCGCATCAGCAGCAGAAACACCGGAAAGGCGAGCGCAAAGCGCAGCGCCGTGGCGGTGAACGGCCCCATCCCGCCAGACGCTCCCCCGCCGCCAAAGCCCCCGCCGGCAATGACCCTGGAGGCGATGACCGTGGTGCCGACCAGCACCATGGCACCGGCCAGACAGGCAAACCCGACCCGGCGATCGGCAGGGCTGGTGTTGGCCGGGGGGCTATTGGCAGAGGTGGTGGTCATGGGCGGCACGCATCCTGAACGGTGGCGGGATCGCCAGAGGATGCGCGGGGCGGGCGGGGGTGGTCTTGAACGGAATTGCGGCGATCGCTTCGGCGGTGGCTGGCGCCAATAGGCCTCGACATTCCGACCACGATAAAGGATGTCGATCACGGTCAGGCGATCGACGTCGTGACGATATGCGATGGTGACACGCCGCTCGAAAACCGCGACCCGTAGCCCCGGCATGACGTCGCTGCGGTTCCGCCCCAGCCGGGGGAAGGTTGCCAGCAGCCCACAGAAATCGTCGATGCGTTGCAGGTATCCGCGAGCGCGCTCTGGCCCCGACGCTTCGGCAATGTAGCCATAGAGCGTCGTCAGCTGGCGTCGTGCATTCGGGGAATAGACGTGGCGGTACACTCAGCCGCCTTCAGGCGGGCGAGGTAGTCGGCGTGGATGACGTCGAGAAGATCTTCCGAGGACACGGCCTGATCAGGGTTGTCCAGATACTCTTGCCAGGCCCGGGGCACGTCATCATGCAGCCAGCGTTCGACATCCTCGTCCCACGCCAGTAGGGCGCGTGCGCTCGCTTCGAGGAAATCATCCGCGGAGCCGTACCGCCCCGTGTCGATTTCCTTGTCCATCGCGGCAGCGACATCAGCCGGGAGATTGACTTCAAGTCGTCGTGTGTTGGCCATGTGTACCTCCGATGCAAGAAGGATCGGCTTTCGCCGCGACATTTTCAAGCGGTGCGGCCCCCGTCCCAGGGGTATCGTATTCGGCGGAGGACTGAGCTTGCGAGCCCGTCGAACCATCCGGCCCGCTTCCCATGAGGCAATCAGGGGCGGCCGACCAGCACCATTGCACCGGCCAGGCAAGAAAATCCGGCCCGGCGCCCGGCCGGGGGCGTTTTGAACGGAATTGCGGGGCTGTTCACCCGCAGGGTCTGGTGTGCCATAATCTGCTGACTCAGCAATGCCGGGGGTCAGTATGGCCGAGACCACCTTTACCTTTCAGGTCGATGAAGGACTGAAGGATGCGTTTGCCGAAGCGGCGAAGGGCAGTGATCGTACCGGCGCCGAACTTCTGCGTGACTTCATGCGGGACTATGTTCGAGACCAGGTCGAGGCTGCAGCCTATGACCGGTGGTTTCGGCGTGAAGTGGAGGCGGCCATCGCCGAGGCTGATGCGGGCAATGTCGTATCCAGTGATGATGTTGAAGCTGATGCCGAGATTTGGCGGGCAGAAATCCGGCGCAGGTTGAACGGCGCCGCTTCGTGAAAATTGTCTGGACGCCCCAGGCACTCAGAAGCCGACAGGAAATTCGTCGCTACATTGCTGCTGATGATTTGGCAGCTGCACTTGTGCTGGACGAGCTTTTCCGAGCAAAGGCGCTCCAGTTGGTGCTCTATCCATCTCTGGGACGGCCTGGTCGTGTCCATGGCACACGCGAGTTGATGGTCCATCGCAACTACATCCTGGTCTATCAGCTGAGCGTTGATTCGGTTCGGATATTGCACGTGCTGCATGCCGCGCGCCGCTGGCCTCCTGGGTCGCGCTGACGCCGTTCCGTCATACCTCTTTCCCCGCCCAAACCCCCGGCGTTGCACCCAGCCGGCGGGTCATGTGGCGGGTCATGTGGCTCTGGTCGGCGAAGCCCGCGGCGGCGGCGGCTTCGGCGAGCGGCGTGCCGGTGGTGATCAGGCGGCGGGCGAGCTGCACGCGGCGTTCCAGAACATAGGCATGGGGGGTGAAGCCGGTCGCGCGGGTGAAGCTGCGGATCAGCTGGAAGCGGCCGGTTTCGGCGATGGCGGCAAGCCCCGCCAGATCATGGGCGGCGGCGGGGTCGTCGTCGATGGCGGTGCGGGCGCGGGCGATGCCGGGGGGGATGGTCGGGCGGCCGGCCGGCACCAGCAGGCCGCCCAGAAGATCGGCCAGCAGCACGGTCAGACGCTCCTCGCGGGCGAGGGGGCCGGCGGTGGTCGCCTGTCCAGCGGTGGTCGCCTGTGTGGTCAGGCTGTGGAAGGCGGCGAGGAAGCGCGCGGCGGTGGCCGGGGCGGTGGCGGCCGGGTGGTGGAATTCGGCATCGCCCGACCGCAGCAGATCCGCCGCCGCCTCTGCCAGCACCGGCGGGTCGATATAGAGCATGCGCCAGGCGCGGCCGGCACCGCCGATCGGCCAGCCGTCATGCACCTCGCCCGGGTTGACCGTGATCACATCGCCCGGCCCCGCTTCCACCGGCCCGCGGCCGCTGGCCGAGCCCTGGGCACCGCGGGTGATCACGCCGATGCCGAACTGGTCATGGGTGTGGCGGGCGAAGCGGCGGGTGGTTTCAGCCGTCACCGCCTCCACGCCGGGCAGGGCTGTGGCAAGGCGGCGGAAGCGGGTGGCGGGCTGCGACATCGGGCAGAGACCTTGCGGGCAGTCGGGGCACCCATAGTCTCTCAGATGGAAGACCGGCCCGGCTAGTGGGAGGGTGACCAGCGCGATGCATCGCGCCAGGCCGCCACGGCGCCGATCAGTGCGGCCGCGGCGGCCGCGCCCGCAACCGCGCCGAAGCCGATGCCTTCATAAGCCAGGCCCAGCAGCAGCGGCCCCAGGAAGACCGCCGTGTAGGTGACGGCCGAATGCAGCCCCATCACCGCCCCGCCGGCCCCGGCCGCGCGGCGTGACAGCAGCAGCACCAGCATGTTCAGCCCCAGATGGTTGACCATGCCCCAGATCGCGGCCACCGCAAGCGCGGTGGGGAAGCCGTGCAAAGCGGGGTCGAGGATCAGATAGACCCCGGCGATCGCCACCATCACCCGCGGCAGCAGCCGCGCCGGGCCGATCCGGTCGATCAGCGGTGCCGCCAGGCTGGCGAGGCCGAAACCTGCGCCATAGGCCAGCACGAACAGGCCGGCGGTGCCGGCATCCAGATCCAGCGCCCGGCGGAAGGCATCGCCCACGAAGGCATAGCAGCCGTAGAAGGCGCTCATGAAGGTCAGGCACACCACCAGCAGAGAGGCCACTCCCGGCCGGCGGAGGGTGGCGAGCGGCGAGGCGACCCGGGCGCGCCTGGGTCCGGCGGTGTCGCGCGCAGGCCCTGCCGGCAGCCGCCGGCAACCCAGGCAGGTGGCGGCTGCGATCACCGCCAGCACGACATAGGCGACCCGCCAACCGGCCAGATCGGTGATCGCGGCCGAGGCCGGCACGCCGGCGACCAGAGAGATCGCCCAGCCGTTCAGCACCCGGCCCAGCACCCGCGCGCCCCGTGCCGCGCCGCCCAGGCTGGTGGCGGTGGCATAGATCGCCGGCAGCAGCATGCCGGCGGTGATGCCGGCCAGCATCTGGGCGGCGGCCAGCACCGGCCAGGCCGGGGCGGCGGCGCTGGTGGCAAGGGCAAGCGCCATCACCGCGGTGGTGGCCACCAGCACCGGCCGCGCGCCGAACCGGTCGACGGCCGTCGACAGGAACAGCGCCGAGATCGCGGTTGCGGCGCCATAGGCCGAAATCACCCGGGCGATGGTGACGGTATCGGTGCCGAAATCGCGGGCGACATCGATCAGGATCGGGCTCAGCAGCAGGGCGTTGGAGCCGACGGTGACCACCGCCGCGATCAGCAGGCCGATCAGGCCGCCGGAGGGCGGTGTGCCGGGAGGGGGGGCGTCGGGGGCGGTGTCGTCCATGAAGGTCTCTCTTCCGGCCGGGGAGGGGCGCGCTCCGGCTGTCGCACACCCGCCGCCTGCGCGCAAGCCCCGCCGCAACCGGCCGGGGCGGCCCCGCTTTCCCTCCCGGCCGCTTTCACTCTATGATCGGCGGCCGTCCCCGACCCCGGTTCCGACGGTGCCGGGCGGGGGACCCAGATCAGACCCGGACCGGAGTTGATGCGCGTTTTTGCAATCTCGGACCTGCATGTCGATTACGACGAGAACGACCAGTGGGTGGCCGGGTTGTCGACCGCCGATTACGTCGACGATCTGCTGATCCTGGCCGGCGACGTCTCCGACATGCCGCAGCGTCTGGGCCGCACGCTGGAACGGCTGGCCCTGCGGTTCCGCACGCTGATCTATCTGCCCGGCAATCACGAGCTGTGGGTGGTGCGCGACCGGGCCCATGAGGATTCATTCGCGAAGTTCGACGAGGTCCGCCGCATCGCCCATGAAAGCGGCGCGGTGCAGCAGGTCTGGCACGGCGCCGGGCTCCGCATCGTGCCGCTCTATGGCTGGTATGATTTCTCGTTCGGCGAGCCCTCGCGCGATCTGCGCCTGGCCTGGACCGATTTTCGCGCCTGCCGCTGGCCCGAGGGCATGACGCCGGCCCTGATCACCGACGCCTTCCTGGCCCGCAACCCGGCGCCGGTGGCGGCAGCGCATGCGGTAACCATCACCGTCTCGCATTTCCTGCCCCGCATCGACGTGATGCCGGATTTCATCCCGCCGGCCAAACGCATCGTCTACCCCGTGCTCGGCACCCGCAAACTTGAGGCACAGCTGCGCGCCTGGCGGCCGGTCACCCATGTCTACGGCCACAGCCATGTCAACCGCGACCAGGTGATCGACGGCGTGCGCTATGTGAACAACGCCTTCGGCTATCCGGGGGAGACGCGGATTGCGGCGAAGCGGTTGCTGTGCCTGCACGAGACCTGATTTTCTTGACTCTTGATTGATCAAAAGACCGTCATTTGACCAGATCCATCAACCCCGCCACCACCGGCCCGTAATCGCTGCCGGAGGCGCGCAATGCGGCCTGGATGGTCGGGCGGTCGGTGGGTTTGTTCTGGCTGAGCTTCTGCATGCAGTCGATCCGCTCCACCTGGATGCGGAGGCCGACGACGCCCTGGATCAGCCGGTCGACATGGGGCTCCGGCGCCGCATCGAGGGTCCAGCCGGTGGCGCTGCGGGCCTCGAAGGCGGCGATCTGGCGGTGCATCAGGTCGAGCAGGCCGTCGCGGTCGTCGATGACCGTCAGCCGGCCGCGGATCTGCAGGCCGACATAGTCCCAGGTCGGCACGTTGACCGGGCTTTCATACCAGGCGGGCGAGATATAGGCATCGGGGCCGTTGACCACCAGCAGGGCCGGCATGCCGGTCGACAGCGCCGCCGCATGGGGGTTGCGCCGGGCCATATGGGCGGCGATGGTGAGGCCGGTCAGGTCTGCCGCGACCGCATCGTCCTCGGTCATCACGGGGCCTTCAGTGATCACCGGCAGCGAGGTGGCGAGCGGCACCCCGTCGGTGCCTGCGGTCACCAGCGTGCCGAAGGGGAAGCGGGTCAGCCAGCCCAGAATGGCGGCGGGGTCGTCGGTGCGGTAATGGGCGGGCACGTACATCGCGGGCGGCATCCATTGGAGGAGGGGCAATGTGAATATTGTATTTTGATATCATGAAAGTCACAATAGCCGCGATATCCCCCTCCGACCGGAGTTTCCCCGCATGACCGACGACGCCCTCGACCCTGCCCTGAAGGCGATGCTGAAGGCCGCCGCCGAGGCTCCCGCCGGGCCGAGCATCCGCGACCTGCCGGTGCCCGAGGCACGCGCCGCCTATCGCGAGCGCTATCTGATCCGCGGCATCCGGGCACCCGAGGCGCCGGTCGCCATGACCGAACATGTGCTGGAGCTGCCGGACCGGGTGATCGATGCCCGGCTCTACCGGCCGGCGCGGGCGGGCGATACCCCGGCACTGCCGCTGGTGATCTATTTCCACGGCGGCGGTTTCGTGGTCGGCGATCCGGCGGCCTATGACAACCAGTCGCGCTGGCTGGCCGACCGGCTGGGCGCGCTGGTCCTGACCCCGGATTACCGCCTGGCGCCGGAACATCCCTTCCCGGCGGCGGTCAAGGATGCCTGGGACGTTTTCACCCTGGTGGCCGGCGATGCCGCGGCCTGGGGCGCCGATCCGGCCGCGATCGGGCTTGCGGGCGACAGCGCCGGCGGCTGCCTGACCCTGGTCACGGCACTCACCGCCCGCGACCGCCCGGAAGGCCCGCAGCCGGTGGCGGGTCTGGCCCTTTATCCCGTGACCGATTTCCGCCCGAACGCCGGACAAGACGTCGGCTACCCGTCGATGGCGGCCTTCGGCAGAGGCTATTTCCTCGACACCGCCACCATGGACTGGTTCTGCGATCTGCTGCTGACCGGCACCGAAGACGCCCGCGACCCCCGCGCCTCCCCCCTGCTCTGGCCGGATGTCGCCGGCACCTGCCCGATGGTGCTGGCCACGGCCGGCTTCGACCCGCTCTCCGACCAGGGCGACGCCATGGCCGAACGTCTGGCGGCGGCCGGCGTGCCGGTCGACCATCTGCGCCTGCCCGACATGATCCACAATTTCCCGGGCTATGCCGGCCTGTCGGCGGGCGCCGAAGCGGCCTTCGCGCGGGTGGTGGATGCCTTCGGGGCGCGCCTCCTCGGGCGGACGCGTGGGTAAGCCGCGCCATCGATGTCCGGCGCGGTCAAACCCCCGTCATCACCACCACCGGCAGCCGGGTCAGCAGGCCCGAGACCGCGAGCCCGCCCTCGCGGAGCGCCAGTCTTTCGCCCGTCAGCACCTCGTGATGATGGCCGGCGAGCGGGCCCGGGATGTCGATCAGCGTGTCGGCCCAGCCCTCGGCCGGGATCAGCGGCGCGCCGCCTTCGGGGATCAGCCGGTCGGCGAGGCGCGAGACCAGGATGATGGCGTGGGGTGGCTGGGCCCCCGCTGTCGCGGTGCTCACCCGGGCGAAGGCGAGCAGATGGTCGGCCGCCGGCCCGGTCACCGTCAGCGGCAGGTAGTCGCCGGTCAGAAACAGGGCAGGATCGCCGGCGCGGAGCGCCAGGATGCGGGCGATCACCGCCTGTTTGGCGGCGTCGTGGTCGCGGGGGGAGTCGAGCGCCGCCGCGGGCTCGGTTTCGGCCGCAAGCAGCCCTGCCAGGCGCGCATGATCCACCGGGCGGCGGTTGTCGGGGTCGACCAGCGACAGGTCCAGCACCTCCGATCCGCGATAGATGTCGGGAATGCCGGGGCAGGTCAGCTGCAGCACGGTCTGGGCGAGCGTATTGACCATGGCGGCCGGCGTGATCCGCCGCACCAGCCGGTCCAGCGCCTCGGGAAAGCTGCTGTCGCTGCCCATGATCGCCTGCAGGAAGGCGAGGCAGGCGGCCTCGTAGCCGGTATCCGGTTCCACCCAGTTGGAGCGGCGCTTGCCTTCGCGCAGCGCCTTCTGCCACCAGCCCGCCACCCGGGGCAGGATCTCGCCGGCGGCCGTGTTGCGGGCGGCGCGGGTGGCGTCGAGCCCGGCCGGCCAGACGCCGATCAGCGTCTGATAGAGCATCAGCTCGTCGGCCGGATGCGGCGCCATATGGCCGTCCAATGACACCTGCGATGGCATATTCATCCGCCGCCAGGCCTTCACCGTCCGGCTCCACTCCTCGACCATTTCCGACAGCACGGCCAGGCGCATGCGGGTATCGGGGCCGCGCTTGTGGTCGTGGGTGGCGGTGGCGAGCAGCCCCATGGGGTGGTGGCGCCGGCGGTCGATGCAGGCCTTGTGAAAGGCGGCGGGCGAGAGCGTCGGCGCGCCGGGCTCGGACCCCACCTCGTTGCACGACAGAAGCGGGGCCTGGCGGTAGAAGACCGTGTCTTCCACGGCCTTGGCGGCAAGCGGTGCAGTCAGCTGCTGAAAGCGGATCAGGGCTGCCCGGCGGAGCATGTCGGGGTCGGCCTCGTCGGTCCGGCCGGCTTCCGGGGCGGCATCGCTGCCGCCGTCCTCGATCGCCCGGCCGCCATGCAGCCAGTCGGCCAGCCGGTCCAGCGCCGGGCGGTCGCCGGGCACCACATGGGCGCGGGCGCGGTCGATCGCGCCTGCGATGGTTGCGTCATCGGCGGCATCATGGCCGTCGCCGGTGTCGTAGATCCGGTAGACCGGCACCTGGATCACCACTTCGGTCAGCACCCGGCGGAGCGCCGCAGTGGTCAGGTCGCGGTCGCGGCGGCGCGATCGGGCGAGTGCCGCGAAGGCGCGCACGGTGCGGGCCAGATCGGCCTCGAAAGCCGTGGCCAGGATCTGGCGGCGGGCGGCCTCCACTTCGATCTCGGGGTCGTCGGGCTCGCCCGTGATCTCGCGCCACAGGCTGCGCAGCGGCATCCGGCCCGAAGGGTCGTGGAGCAGCCCGCCCAGTTCGGCCATAAAGTCATAGCCGGTGGTGCCCTCCACCGGCCAGTCTTCGGGCAGGCGCTCGCCCGGGGCCAGGATCTTTTCCACCAGGATCAGCGGCGCATGGTCGGCCGCCGCCGCCGGCCGCCGGTCGCGCAGATCCTCCAGCCGGGCCCGCAGGCGCCGGCAATAGCCGCCGGGATCGGCCAGCCCGTCGATATGGTCGATGCGCAGCCCGTCGATCAGCCCGGCGGCATAAAGCTCGAAGATCAGGCCGTGGGTCGCCTCGAACACCTCCGGGTCTTCGACGCGCACGCCCGCCAGCTCGCCGATGTCGAAGAACCGCCGCCAGTTCACCTCGTCGGCCGCGGTGCGCCACCAGGCGAGGCGGTAATGCTGGCGGTCGAGCAGCCGGTCGGCTTCGGCCGCATCGGGCGCGCCCTCGCCGAAGATCGCCGGCAGATCCTCGTCGCGGATCGGGAACCGCCGGTCATGGGCCAGGGCCCACACCCGCCCGGCCGCGTCGCGGCAGAGCCGCAGCGTGCCCGAGGCGAGTGCGCGGTCGTAATCCTCCCCCAGAAACGGCGCATGAACCTTGCCGTCACGCTCAGGATCCGGATGGCGCCAGTCGATGTCGAACACCCGGGCATGACGACTGGCCTCGCCCTTCGCCAGCACGTCCGCCCACCAGGGGGTCTCGTCGCCGCCGACCGCCATATGGTTGGGCACGATGTCGAGGATCAGCCCCATCTCGTGCCGGCGCAGCGCCGCCACCAGCCGCTCCAGCCCGGCCCGGCCGCCGATCTCGTCGGAAATCCGGGTCGGGTCGACGACGTCATAGCCATGGGTCGAGCCGGCGCGCGCGGCCAGGATCGGCGAGGCATAGACATGGCTGATGCCCAGCCGGTGCATATAGCCGACCAGCGCCGCCGCATCGTCGAAAGTGAACCCGGCATTGAACTGCAGGCGCATGGTGGCGCGCGGGGTGACGTGCATGCTGTTCCTCGCCCTCTGCCGCTTCGGCCGCCGAGACGCGGCCCTCTGGCGGGACGTCAACCGGCGCGCGGGCGTCCTGTTCCGTCGGGGAGGTGATGTCAGCCATAGGGCGTGCGAGGGCGTAGACCCGGGTCTCCGGGTTCAGCTGATGCTTCTGCTGAGGGGGTGCAGGAGAGAGCGGATCATGTCATGCGCGGCGGGTGACGCAGAAACAACGCATCCAGATTGCGACTGCCATGCAGAACCCTGACGATGCCAATCGGTTGGCTGATGGGCGTGTAGACGATCAGGTAGGAAAAGACAGGCCAGAACCTCACCGGCTCAAGGGTGAGATCCTCCCGTCGATGACCAGCATCCGGTGACGTCGCAAGGAGGCGGAAGGCCCGGGTAAATTCAAGAAGCACATCCCGCGCAACACGGGCTCCGGCTTCGGCGAGATAATAGTCCCGGATGTTCTGGATGTCGTCGCGGGCCTGAGGTGAGAGAAGATAACGGGGCGCCACGACAATGATCTGATTACGTTGTCATATTTATCCGGACCGGCTTCTTCATTCGATCGGCGCCGGTTCTACCGGCCCTGCCGGCCCATCTCCGCCAGTTCCGCATCAAGCCGGGCAAGAAAGGCCTCACCATCGACGCCTTCGCCGGCGCGCAGAGAGGCCATGCCCGCGGCGATCTTCTCGCGCACGGCGTCACGCTCTGCCATGGTCCGGATTTGATCCTGATGGATCAGATCACGCACATAGTCGCTGAGACTGGCGTATTGGCCGGCCTCGATACGCTGCTGCACCCATTCACGCAACGTTTCCGGCATGGAAACAGTCATGGACGCCATGAGCAGACCTCCCTCAGATCACTGAACCATACCATGCTGGAAAAGATGAGCAAGTATATTTCTGGACAGACCGGCACGATGCATCTTCAGGTTGCTATCACAGATGTTGATTAACTGGCGTGGATTGCAGAGATGACTCGCTCTTCAAAAGACGGAAGCCAATGTCCGGGCCGTCTGCTCAATAGTCATCATCCTCCTCATCCTCTGAAAACGTAACCCAGGCAGTCGGGGTTATGAGGGGGCGGATCCGGTCAGCCGCGATCGCCCGGCCGGGGACCGGCATCGATCGACAGCCGCGACTTCTCGTAGATGTCGGATATCCGGTGACCGTTCCATCGGTAGCAGAGATGGCGCTCCTGCCGGCCGTTCGACAGCAGGTGCGGGCGGAAGACCGCGGCGCAGAGCCCGGCCTCGTGCCGGACGCTGTGATAGACGATGCCGCCCGCACCGGCCGCGCGCAGCCTCCGGGCAAGGCTCTGGCCTGCGGAATAATCCGTCGGGTGACAGGCGGCGGCAAACGCCTCCGGCCGGCCGCGCAGGTCGTGAAGCTCACCCTCCAGATCGACCAGGTAGACCCGCATATCCAGGTCCATGGCCTTTTCCGCCGTTGCCCGCATGAAGCGTTCGCGGTGGTAGACGGTCTCGGCAATGGCGGTTTCCAGCGCCGCTGCGGCATAGAACACCCCGAAGCTGCCGTCGGAAAAGCGGCTGCCGTCGGGGTTGAGGTGGGTGAAGGCGGCCATGATGATGCTCGATCCCGGGCCGCTGACCCGTTCGCCGGGGGGAACCAGACTGATCTCGCCCACCTCGTCTCTCAGCCGGGGATTTGTCATGGCTTCCAGTTCGAAGACCGCATCGAGATCTTCCGGTGCGGCGACCCGCTCGAACAGTGAAATCGGCGGAAAGCGGCTGGGGATGATGCGCCAGCAGGGCGCCCAGGCAATATGGCTGCGAGGGGGGAGATCCGGAGCCGGCGGCTGATCCATCAGCTCCAGCCGCCCCGCGCGGCATCGAGATACTGCCGGACGGCAAGAAGATCGGCCACCTGGCCCGACAGCATCCGGTCCAGCGCCGACCGGCCGCCGAATGGGGCCGCGGCATTCGGGCGCGCCACCCAGCCGTCGGCCGCTTCGGGGTCGGGAAGCAGCAGCTGCAGGGCCTTGTAGATGCCCAGGATGTAGGAAATCCGCTCCAGCGTATCCTTCGGAAGATTGCGCGCGCCCTCGGTCCGCCACTTGTAGAAGGTGGATCGGCTGGGGCTGCCCAGCAGCGTCATCTGCTGCTCGTTGGAGAGGCGCCACTGTGCGGCAATGTTGAAGAAGGCCCTGAGGCCGGGACCGGAGAGATCCCTGCGATCGGTTCCGGCGGCGGTTCGGGCAAGCGCTGTCATGGGCTGCCTCCTTGATCGGACCTTCAGGATATGGTCCACAATCATACGACTTCAATGAATTTGTCTGAATCCGGATGAAAGGAACGCCGTCCGGATGCCCCGGCGATATGCGCCGCGCAGGCGTCGCTCAATAGTCGTCATCCCCCTCATCCTCCGAGAACGTCATCCAGGCCCTGAGCTGGCGGGCGATCAGCGGATCGGCCACCGCCGCCGCCAGATCGGCGGCCGCCCGGCGGGCGGGAAAAAGGGTCCAGCCGGTGCTGTTCAGGATCGCCCAGGCGCGCAGGTGGTCGCCCTGTGCCATTGCATCGGCGAACAGCGCCTCGACCGGCGCGTTGCGGCGCTGCCATGGGGCGGCGGCGGGGTCGTCGGCCAGGGCGGCGCGGCGGGCGCCGGAGAGCTCGAACCAGGCGGCGCCGGGTTCCTCGGGCGAGGGCGTGTCGCCGGCAAAGGGGGTGATGCCGTCGCGCGACAACCCCTCGGTACAGGCGGTGGCGGGGCGGGGGGTGTCGAAGAGGGGCAGGTGGATCAGGGTCCGCGGATGATCACTGTAATTGGTCGTGTGACGATCGAGCGCGTCCAGATCAACGATGCCCGCTGCTGCGGCGAAGGCTCGGATGTCGTCAGTGACATCATCCGCTGCCGACATCGCATGCATTGCCAGACGGGCGGCAAACTGCTCCACCGTCAGGGCCGATTCCAGGAGTAGAAACTGATCCTCCGGCTCCGCTTCCACGAAATGGAGGACCCGGCCCGCCGCCGTCCAGCGGACCCAGATCCCGACATAGCGCGGGCCGGAGCCGTCGGATGTCAGCGGCACGAGGGCGGGCGGGCAGGTGTACCAGTCGGCCGGCGCTTCCCAGACCATGGCGTCTGCCAGCCAGCGACCGTTGCGGACCTCGCCGATCCAGGCGGGAAGGCCGAGATCGGCGATCAGGCGGGTGTAGGGATCCATGATGCACCTCGGTCAGTCACGGGGGCGGCCGATATCCGAAGGCCATTCAGGACGGCACATACACGATCAATCTCGACCTGAACGGCGCCCCCTCGAAGCCGCAGGGCATGCCGCCGAGCCGGTAGACGGTCATGATGTCGGCGAAATAGGATTCATGCATCTTTACGAGAGATGAGGCGGCCTTGTACAGGATATGTGCTTCAATTCTGTTGATGAAAAAGAGAAAATCTTCCGAAAATATTTTCTTCACACGATTCCTTATGAAGTTTTTTTTGTTATCATTATTGTATTTTTGATATATGTTATCAAAATCTTGTACAATGCCAATCTTGGTCATTTGCTTTTCCAATTCATGAAAGATCGTCTCTTCCATGTCGTCCCAGGTTTCGCCTGTCTCTGGATAGACGTGTTTGTTCATAAATTCGTCGACGTCCAGGCGGCCGGTCTGTCTTGGATAATGATTCAGCCCGGTGGATATCTGCCCGTTCAGAATCCGGCCGCTGAGAAAGAAATCCAGGCTCTCCCGTATGGTGGCCTGCATGCCGTGTTCATCGGTCATGGGCGGTCTCTCCCGTCAGTATCCATAACGCTCCGGGATATCCGTCTGCTGCGAAAACGCGATCCAGGCTCTCAGCTGAAGCGTCAGCAAAGGCCGATCAGTGGCGGCCGCCAGCCGCTCTGCCGCGGCGCGGGCGTCGGGCAGAGACCAGCCGGTGCTGTTGAGCGTGGCCCAGGCTTCGGCCTGACGGCCGCTGCTGAGATAGTCGTCAAAAAGCCTGGCCACAGGCGCATCACGCCGCAGCCAGGGGGCGGCGTCGGGATGATCGAGGGCGATGCGCTGTTGCTCTTCGCTGAGTTCGAACCAGCAGGCGTCGCGGAAACGCGCGGGGGCGGTGTGTTGGGGGTGGAGGACGCCACCGGTCGCCTCAGATCGGGTGCCGACTGCATTTGGCCGCGGGTTCTGAAAGAGGGGGAGTGCCGTCAGGCCTTCCCAGCCGTCTCCATGGGCCATCGTATGTTCGTCCAGGCGTTCCAGATCCAGCGGCCTGGTGTCGGCATGGAAGCGGATCACCTCGTCGGTGACGTCGTCATTACAGACGATCGCCTGTATGATCATCCATGCAGCGAATTGCGCATCGGTGATGGCGATTTCGCGAAGCCGGCAGGCATCTTCTATATCCGACATCACATAGCTTCGGGGATGTCCGGGCCTGAACCAGCAGACCCAGATGCCGCGATACAGCAGCGCTGATCCGTTGGAGGTGAGCGGGATGAGGCCGGGAGGGCAGCCGTACCATACGGCGGGCATGGCGTCGCCGCTGAACGTTCTGGTCAGATATGCGCCTTGGCGAAGCTGACGCAGCCATGTCGGGCAGTCCAGAGCGGCCACAGGCGCATCATATCCGTCCATCACATGCCCCTCACAGCGCCACCCGCACCCGCCGCGCCGCGGCAAGGGCGGCGGGCGTGTCGTGTGGAAACCCGGGATCGGTCGCAACCGTGACGCCGGCCGCCCGCAGCCGGGCCATGTGCTGCACCAGTTCCGACGCGCGGCCTTCGAAGACCAGGGTATCGGGGGCGGGCCCCATCGTGCGGACCAGTTTCGCCGCCTCGACCAGATTGATCCCGCGCACCTCCGCCAGGGCCTTGAGCCGATCCCGGTCGGTGGTCGGGAAGCCCGCGGCGAAGAGGTGCCAGGGGCGGTCGTCGGTGAGTACCGCAGGCAGCGCGGTGGACACCACCAACCAGCCGCAAGTCGGGCAGATCAGCCCGCGGGTGGTCGCATCCTGATGCGGGATCATCGGCATGGCGCAGCGTTCGCAATGGGCGGCCGTCACATCCACAGCGCCGCTCAATAATCCTCCCGATCCGGATCGAACGACTTCTGCGAGAAATCCACCCAGGCCCTGAGCTGCGCCGCGATGACCGGATCGGCCACTGCGGCCGCCAGATCGGTGGCGGCCTTGCGGGCGGCGGGCAGTTTCCAGCCGGTGCTGTTCAGGATCGCCCAGGCGCGGAGATGGTCGCCCCGGGCCATGGCATCGGCGAACAGCGCCTCGACCGGCGCGTCGCGGCGCTGCCAGGGGGCGGCGGCGGGGTCGCCGGCCAGGGCGGCGCGGCGGGCGCCGGAGAGTTCGAACCAGGCGGCGCCGGGTTCCTCGGGCGATGGCGTGTCGCCGGCGAAGGGGGTGATGCCCTTGCGGGATAGCCCATCAGCACAGGCGGTGGCCGGGCGTGGGGTGTCGAAGAGCGGCAGATGGACGAGGTCGTCAGACTGGTCGCTGTAGTTGCTCGTGTGTTGGTCGAGCGCATCCAGATCGGCGATGCCTGCGGCTGCGGCGAAGGCGCGGATGCCATCGGTTACGTCATCAACTGCCGACATCGCATGCATGGCCAGACGGGCCGCAAATTGCTCCGTCGTCAGTGCATCTTCTTTCAACAGAAAGCGATCTTCCGGGCCCGCATGTACGAAGTGCGGTGCGCGGCCTCCGGCTGTCCAGCGGATCCAGATGCCGACATAGCTCGGACCGGATCCGTTCGACGTCAGCGGGATGAGGGCCGGCGGACAGGTGTACCAGTCGGCCGGCGCGTCCCATCCCATGGCGTCCGCCAGCCAGCGGCCGTTGCGGACCTCGCCGATCCAGGCGGGCAGGCCGAGATCGGCGATCAGGTGGGTGTATGGATCCATGATGCGATGTCCGTCAGGCAAGGATCGGCAACATCCGGCTGCGCCATGGCGCAATCAGGAGGGCACATAGACAATCAACTTTGACTTGAATGGTTCGCCGTCAAAGCCGCAGGGCATGCCGCCGAGCTTGTAAACGGTCATGATATCGGCGAAATAGGGTTCGTGCATCTTTACGAGAGACGAGGCAGCATAATATAGTAAGTGCATTGCAATGCGATTCTCGAAATAAAGAAAATCATCAGAAAATACTTTCTTAAATCTGTTCTTAATAAATATTTTTTTATTAGAATCTTTATATTCTTGATAAAAACCATCAAAGTACTGGACAATTCCCAGCTTGGTCATTTGGTTTTCCAGCTCATGAAAGATTGTCTCTTCCATGTCGTCCCAGGACTCGCCAGTTTCCGGATAGACGTACTTGTCCATCAACTCGTCAACAGTCTGACGGTCTCGTCGTTGTGGCCAGGCCGCGAGTTCCGGCGCGATCTGGCCATTCAGAATCCGGCCGCTGAGAAAGAAATCCAGGCTCTCCTGTACAGCTTTCCTGATCGCGATTTCATCTACCATCCGACCTTTCTCCTCCATAGGTCAACTGTCGCTCCCCGACCTTCATACATGGGAAGGCCATTCTGAAGCTGTTTACGCAGGGCCGACTGAAAATCGGACAGCTGTGATCGCAAAGCATCCACCGATGCATCTGCATCCATGTTGTTGAGGACGTCCTCGACATATTTGCTGTACGGTCGATGCATTCCCGTATGATGAGACGTTGCGCTAACAATCTTGGAAGATTTCGGCAAAAAGATGCCGTTACTGGCATGGTCTATATTCAGGCCAGCTTTGGCCAATATCGGGTGATTATAAAAGTTCTTAGGTAAAATATGATGTGCTTCATAGCCTGACCATTTCGTTGATCGCGGAAGTCCCATCTCCTCCATCATGTTACGCCCGAGTCGGGCACCGTCGCCGGCTACAACTTTACCAGTGGGGAAAAACCGGGGGCAAGGCTTCAGACCGAGGGGGTCGATGAGGTCAGTCGGAACGTCGACATAGCCATGTGAACGTTCCCCACCCGCCAACCCGATCGGATCCGGCGACAGATACTGCCCGGTTTCCGGGTCGTAATAGCGGTGGCGGTTGTAGTGGAGGCCGGTTTCGGGGTCGTGCCACTGGCCGGGGAAGCGCAGGGGGCAGTCGGTGGCGGCGTCGGGGTCCGGGGTGGCGTTGTCGTTGACGGCGCCCCAGGGGTCGTGGGCGGCGGCCCAGCCCAGGCGGCCGTCGGGGGTGACGAGTTCGCGGGCGAGGCCGATCTGGTCGGTGATCACATACCACAGCCGCTCGCCCTGCTGGCGGGCGACAGGCACGATCTCGCCCGGGGCGTAATGCCAGAGCGTGGCCCTGGCGGCATCGGGCCGGCCGGCCGCATCCAGCGGCAGTTCGGCCACCAGCCGGTCGCCTTCCCAGAGATAGCGGACGGCGTCGGGGGTGGCTGCGCTCGCCGCCCTGACGCCCGCCGCGCTGCCGCCCGCATCGACGCGGCGGCGCAGGATGCGGCGGTCGAGCGCGTCATAGCCATAGGCCCAGCGGCTGCCGTCGGGGCGGGTGACGCCGGTCAGCCGGTCGCGATCATCCCAGACATAGCGCCAGATTTCCGGGCGGAAGCCCGGGCGGTCGGTGCGCCGGGTGACCAGGCGGCCGCGGGCGTCATAGGCATAGCGGGTATGGCCGCGGGCCAGGATCGCGCCGCCGGGGCCCAGCCGCCACCGGTCCAGGCCGGTAGATGGGGCGATGTCGGGCGGGGTGCCGGGCCGTGCCGCAGTGGTCTCGGCCCCCTCCGGCAGGTCGCGGCCGCGGCCGGCCAGGTTGCGGGCGGCGTCGTAGACGAAGGCCTCGACCTGGGCCGAGCCCTGGGGCCGGCCGGGCAGGGCGCGGGTGATCTGGCCGCGGCCGTCATAGGTGAAGCGCTGTTCGGGCCAGCGGGCATCGCTGATCGCCACCGGCTGGCCGGCGACGTCCCAGCGCCAGCGCCGGTCGACCACCGCCCGGCCATCCGCCCTGCCGATGACGCGCTGGCCGGTCAGCCGGCCGGCCGCGTCGTGGCTCTGGGCCAGGGTGAAGCCCTGCGGGTCCTGGCGCAGCGTCTCGCGGCCCAGCGCATCGAAGCTGAAGGCGAGCGCCCCGGGGCCGGCGGTCAGGCCCTTCAGCCGGCCGGCCGGATCCCAGGTGAAGCCGGTGGCGCCCCAGGGGGTCGTCACCCGGCTGCGCGGCCCGGCGCCGGCATGGCTGATCGCCACTTCCAGCCCGTCCTGGATTTCGGCCACCACCCGGCCCAGCGCATCATGGCGCCATTCGGTGACATGGCCGCCCTCTTCGGCGCGCACCGGCCGGCCGGCGGCATCCCAGCCATAGCGGCGGATGCCCGAGGCGGTTTCTTCGGCGATCAGCCGGTCGGCCTCGTCATAGCTGAAGCGGCGGATGTCGCCATCCGGCTCGTGCCGTTCGATCATCCGGCCGGCGGCGTCGCGCAGATAGGTCCAGCTGCGGCCGCCGAAATCGGTCTCGGCGATCAGCCGGCCGTTGCGGTCCCAGGTGAGCGTCGCGGTCTCGCCCAGCGGGTTGGTGATCGCGACCGGCCGGGCGTCGCCGTCATAAGCGATGCGATAGGCGGCACCGGTCGCATCCACCGTCTCGCGCAGCAGATCGAAGGCGCCATAGACATTGCGGGTCTCGCGGCCCAGGGGATCGACCAGCCGGGTGAGATTGCCCTCGCCGTCGTATTCGGCCGTGATCCGACCGCCATCGGGCAGATCCGCCGCGATCACCCGGCCGCGATCATCGCGCTGCAGCCGGGTGACGGCGCCGGCGGGGTCGATGCTGACCATCACCTGGCCCAGCCGGTCATAGGCGAAGCGGCTGGTGGCGCCCGTGGGATCGGTGATCGCACTCACCCGGCCGGCGGCGTCATAGCTGAGCCGGGTGACGGCGAAGGGCTGGCCGGCGCCGGGGCCGGCGGCGATGGCGGTCACCCGGCCGGCGCCATCATAGCGCCAGCGCATTTCGCCGCCTTCGGGGTCGATCGCCGCGGTCAGCCGGCCCGTGTCGTCGCGGGTCTGGCGCCAGCGATTGCCCAGCGCATCGGTGATCGCGACCGGGCGGCCAAGGGCGTCGTAATCCAGAATCTCGGTGCTGCCGTCGGGATGGGTGATGCCGGTCAGATTGCCGAAACGGTCATGGGTATAGCGGCTGCGCCGGCCCAGCGGGTCGATCACGGCTTCCAGGTCGCCGCGCGGCCCCCAGATCTGTTCCGTGACCCCGCCTTCGGGATCGACGCAGCGGATCAGCCGGCCCAGCGCATCATGGGTGTGGGTGGTGACCGCGCCGTCATCTGCCAGGCAGGTGACGGTGCCCGCCGCATCGTCATAGGCGAAGCGGGCACCGTAGAGCCCGTCGGCGGCGCGGGTTTCGACCACCCGGTCGGCATCGTCGTAGAACAGCTCGGACCAGGTGCTGCCGCCATCCGACCAGCGGGTGACCCGGCCTGTGGCATCGGTTTCATAGCGATAGATGCCGGTGGTGCGCGCATCGACGAAGGTCAGATGGCCGCGCGCATCGAAGCGGCAGGTCAGCAGGCGGATCGGCGAAAAATCGGCACCGGCCGGGTCCGAGACCAGATCGACCGACAGATAGCGGCCGTCGGGCAGGGTTTCGACCCGAAGATGATGGCCGTCGGTATGGCGCACGGCGCGCAGCCGGCCGGCGGGGTCGCGGTCCAGATCGATGCGGTTGCCATGGGCATCGCCCATCGCGATCACATGGGCCGGCGGGGCGGCATGGTCGTTGGCGGGGGCGAGCGCGTCGCGCGCCCGCGCGCCCTGAAGCGCCAGCCGGGCCGGCTCCACATCCGGCGTCGGGAAGGCCCACCAGCGGCCCGAAGGCAGGTCGCGGATGGTGGTCTCGGGCCCCCGCACCTCCATCACCCAGCCCGGATGCAGCGGGTTTTCGCCATCGCCCCAATGGCCGGGCCAGGGGAAGGCCAGTTCGCTGCCGTCTTCGGTCAGCCAGACCAGGGCATCCTGGCCGGCATCATGCAGCAGGCGCTGCGACCAGCTGTCGGTCCAGCGCCGGCCGAAACCGCCGGTGGCGCCTGCCGCACCCGACCGGTGCAGGCGGGTCAGTTCCAGCGGCAGCACGCCCGGAACGGCGATGTCGGTGCGCCAGTCCACCCAGTCGCCGGTCGCCATGTCGACCGGATCCTTCAGGAACTGGCGGATGCGGCCGGGCATGCCGCGCGCGGCCTGAGCCATGCGTCGCGCGCCGGCAGAGGCCAGGCCCCGCGCCCGGGTCATGCCGGTCACGATGGCGCGCGAGGCGCCGCGGATCGACTGGCCGGCACCGCGGATCGCGGCCTTGAGCCCGCCGCGCCCGGCCAGCTTGAACAGCCCCTTCACGCCGCCCGGGCCGATGAAGCCGGCGGCGATCACCAGCACCTCGGCCCAGAGCGGGATGCCGTCGTCGATCTCCATCACCGTCGCCTGGGGGCCGCCGATCTTCACATCGTCGGAGCCTTCGGTGATCTTGGCGTCGCACTGGATCTTGTCGCCCTCGCGCGCCGCGTTCCAGTTCTCGGCGAAGACGATTTCCGAGCCCTGGGCCACGGGGGCGTTCGGGGTGGGTTCCTTCGAACAGCTCGCCTGGCCATCCATGGCGATGGCGAGCGGGCGGTTGTTGACCAGCACCGTGGGCGCACCCACGGTGATCGCCCCTGTCGATGGCCCCATCATACTGTCGCCGATGGCCGAGCCGATCGATTCGGTGGCGTAGGAAATCGCCGCCCCGGCCACCGCCCCCAGGATCAGCGCGCCGAGACCGCCGGTCGCGACCGCAAAACCGATGGCGAGGCCGATGCCGATGCCGATCGCGGCACCGATCAGGAACCCCGCCAGCTTGTGGGAATGGGCGATGGCGTCCCCGACGCGTGCCGCGCGGCCCATCGGCTCAGGCCTTCCGGAAGCTCTGGATCACCGCCAGCAGGCGGTCGCGCAGGGCCGGCGCCATGTCGACCGGCTTCGTCGCCGTGAAGATCAGCGCCCGGCCATCGGCCTCCACCGCCGCCAGCAGCTGATGGACCAGGCCCTTGTCGGATTTCCACCGCACCTCATAGGCCTCGATCGCCTGATCCCCGATCTCCAGCGGATGGCGGGCGAGCAGCGAGAAGGCCTTCAGCTCCTTGCCCATGCGCTTCACTTCCGCCTCGGCATAGGCGCGGATATCGGTCGCCGGCGGCAGCGGCTCGCGGGTCACCACCAGCGACAGCCCCTGAGACTTCGCCCCCGGGGGCGCGAAGACGTTGACCGACTGGTCCTCCCAGTCGGTGGGCAGATCGAGATGGCCTTCCTGAAGGGCGTACATGGGGCGGGGTCATCCGTGAATGATGGTGGGAAAGAAGACGAGGGCGTTATTTCGTGTGGAGGCCGGGCGGTGCGAAGCCGGGCGTACCGCCGGGGGCGGCCGCGTCGGAGAAGGTCACCGGTTTCAGCACCTCTCCCGACAGCACCTTCGCGCCGGCATCGAGCACCGCATCGCCCGTGCCGCCGTCTTCGGTACCGTCGCCAAAGGGCACCGCGCCGCCCATCAGCGCGCCGATCGCGACCTGGGCCGGATCGGCGCCGCCGGCCACCTGGGCCAGGCCTTGGGTTGCGGCGTCGGCCAGGCTGCCCGACAGGCCCATGCGTTCCATGGCGACCGCGCGGGCGCGTTCGGCCATGCGGGCGCCGGCCCGGCGCAGCAGGTCGGCGGCGGCGACGTCCGGCGCCTGCACCAGCCGGGCGGCCATCGGCAGGATGTCGGGGGTCAGTTCCTGAAGCGGCAGCGTCATGCCGCCGGCCACGGCGTCCTGAAGCCCGCCGAAAAGGCTGCCGACACCCCCGGCCGCGCCGCCCGCCAGATCGCCTGCTGCCCCGGCCACCGGCCCCAGATCCGCGGCATAGCCCTGGGCCACGGCGGCGCCGCCGCCCTGGATCGCCTGGGCGGCCTTGCTTTGCAGGGCGGCTTCGGCCGCGCGCGCGATCGCCGGCGGCAGTTCGGGGACGATGTCGGTGCGGTCGCGGGGGCCGAGCATCGGGGCCGCGACCTCGGTGATGGCACCCAGCGCATAATCCTTGATGCCCTGATGGCCGCCCATCACCGGTGCGCCGACGCTGTATCCGGGAAAGGACATGGGGGAGGGGTCTCCTGCTATGGCTTCAGATGTCACTCGCAGTTGAGCAGCACGACCTTGCCGTTGACGGCGACGCCTTCGGCCGAGACGGTCACGTCGTTGCTCTCGCCGGCATCGACCGTGTGGACCACCTTGCCCTTGGCGACCACGCCTTCGCCGTCGACGGCGGTGAAATTGCTCTCGTCGCGCAGGGTCACGATCTTGGCGGTGGACGAGATGATCACGCCCCCGGCCGACAGATCGATGAAATGGCCGTTGGTGAATTCGATCCGCACCCGCTCTCCATCCAGGATGATCCGGCTCTGCTTGTGCTGGATCAGGATCGAGGCCTGCGTCATCACGATCTCGCTGTCGCCCACCCGGCTGCCCCAGAGCGTGCCGGTATCCTGGGTGGAGACATTGGCGGTGTTGACCATGCGGTTGCGGCCGACCAGCTCGGTCTGGTCGCGCTGGGCGCGCATCATCAGCTCTTCCGCCCCGGCCAGATCTTCGAAGGTCATCTCGTTGAAGCCGCCGCCGCCGGGGCTGGATGCCGATTTGAAGGCGGTGCGGGTCTTGGTCGCGGGCAGGGTCAGGGGCGGCATGGTGCCGGCATTGGGCACGATGCCGATCGCGAGCGGTCGGTCGGGGTCGCCTTCGACGAAGGAGACCATCACCTCCATGCCGATGCGCGGGATGGTCTGCGCGCCCATATTGCGCCCGCCCCAGGGCTGCATCACCCGCAGCCAGCAGGATGAGCGGTCGTCGCCGGTGGCATAGCGGTCCCAGGGGAACTGCACCTTGATCCGGCCATAGCGGTCGGTGTGGATTTCTTCGCCCGCGGGCCCGACCACGGTTGCGGTCTGGATGCCGTCGATCCGCGGTTGCGGGGTGGTGCGGGCGGGCACGAAACCCACCTCCACCGGCAGGGCGGTGAAGCTGTTCTCGTAGGTCGGCGGCCGCCGGTCAGGCCCCGTGTCATAGGTGGTGTCGATCGCATGATGGCGGATGCGCACCACCGCATAGCCGCGCCCGGCCTCGTCGGCCGCCGGATGGCCGAAGATGGTGAACGACAGCGCCGGGGCCAGGTCGCGGGCGGTGGAGGCCGCCTGCACCGTGTCATGGCCGGTTTCCATCGCCTGCATCCGCCGCCGGCTGATCCGGGCGCCGGCATCGCGGGTCTGGAAACGGGCATGCCAGTCATAGATCTCGAAGGCGCGGTTGGTCTCAAGCGGCGTGACCGAGGCGGCCTCGCTGGCGAGATCGGTGCCGGGCATCTCGAAATTGTAATCCGACCCCGCCCAGCGCCCGGGCACGAAGCGCCAGGCATGGCGCCAGCGGGTGACGTTGTTCAGGTCGACATCGGTCGCGGCATAGCGCAGCTCCTGCTCGGGCACCGGCACATAGGCATGGGCGCCGTCGGCAAGCGTCAGCACATGGGCGCCGTCGTCGGTATGGGCGAAATAGTAGAAGATGCCGTCTTCTTCCAGCAGCCGCGAGACGAAGGCGAAGCTGCTTTCGCGGTACTGGACGCAATAGTCGCGCTTGGGCGGCGTGTTGAGAACGCCCGAGAAATCGTAATCCCGGAAGCCGAATTCACCGAAGATCTCTTCCAGGATGTCGAGCGTCGACTTGTCCTGAAAGATCCGGCAATCGGTCTTGTGGGTCAATTGCCAGAGCCAGGGGCGCACTTCCAGATGATAATAGCGCTGGCCCTTGGCGATGGCCGCCCCCGCCACCACCCGCTCGACATGGCCGCTCCACGGCCGGCGGCTGCCGTCGGCACGCTCCAGCGTGAAGGATACCCTGTGGCCGACCAGCTCGGCCGAAGCGATGTCGTCGCGCTTGGCGCGCACCGTCAGCTCGAAGCGGAAGGGCTCCGACAGGGCCTCTTCGCCGACCAGGCGTTCAAGCAGCAGCATGTCGGGCCCGAGCGGGCTGTCGATGGTGAGCAGGCGGCCGTCCTGGATCACATCGCCGAAGAGTGCCGCCAGATCGCCCGATCCGAAAGACGGCGGGCTGGTGAGGTCGGTCATCGGTTCAGGCTTCCATTGCGGCCGGAACGGGCGGATGCGCCGGGGCCAGCATCTCGATCGAGGCGGCGACAAGGGCGGTCAGCGCCACAAGCCGCGCCATCGGCGGCAGGTCGGCCTGCTGCACCGGGCGGCGGATCAGCGTAGTGGTGCTGCCATTGTCGCCGATGAAGCCGCGGATCGCCGCGGCCGGCACGCTGCCGCCGGCTTCCGCCGCGGTGCGGCCCAGCCGGTCGACATAGGCGCGGAAGGCGGCATCGCCCGGCCGGCCCTCGCCCAGATGCCAGAAGCGCAGGCCCGCCTCGGCGCGCACCGCGCAGGTGATGCCGCGGGTGACGGTGGTCTCGGCCGCGCCATGGGCGGCGGGCGCGGTGTCGCGGGCGGCACCGGACCAGGCAAGCCGTGCCCGCCCGCCGGGAGAGGGGGCGGCGGCGCGCAGCTCGTCGTGCAGATAGGTCAGGATCCGGCCGAAGGGCTCGATCCGCGGCCAGATCTCGTCGATCGCGGGCGGGGTTTCGGCACGCAGCGCCGTGTCGACCACCACGGTCAGGTCGAAAAAGGTGCGGTGCAGGCGGTTCAGGGTGTCGTCGAGGGCCATCGGTCGGGTCGTCCTATTCAGCGGAAGGCGGGGTGGGAGACGCGGCAGCGGCCGGATCTGCGGCCAGGGGATCGCCTGCCAGCGGTTCAGCAGGCAGCGGATCGCCCAGCCCGCGGACCACGCCGCCGAGCGAGCGGATCATGCCGCCCATTTCGGCCATGCCGCCGTCGGAGGATCGCACCACCACCCGCCCCGGCGGGCGATTGGCGGCAACGGCGCGGCTGAGCGCCGCACGGGCCTCGGCCTCGGCCGGATCGGCGGCCTCGTCGCGTGTGCGCAAAGCGGAAAGCTGTACGGTCAGCGCATCAAGCTGCCGCGCGCGCAGCGTGCGGTCCCGCTCGGCCTCGGCGGCCAGCGCCTCGGCCTTCAGCGCGATGGCGCGGGCGGTTTCGGCACGGCTGGCGGCGTCCGGCAGCAGCGGCGGCGGCAGCACGTCCGAGGTTCCGGTGGCGAAGCCGCCGCCCGACATCTTCATCGTGGCCGCAAAAGTCTTGGGCGGCGCGCCGGTATCGAAGCTCGCAACCGGCGTGCCGGCCTCTTCGGGCCGGTCCAGCCCGGCCAGATCGGCGCCGGAACAGGCGGCCCAGACAGGGGCCGCCGCCAGAACGACGGTGAGCGAGCGCAGACGTCTGGTCCTCGGAGACATGGCGTGCCGGGGTTTGTGACGGAGGAGGGGGGGGAGATAGAGGGTCCGGCCAGAAGGGGATCCGGGCAGCACGGGAATCCGAGCGGGAGAGGGGCCGCGGGCGCAGCCGGCGCGGGCGGCCCCATGAACGGCATCGGATCCCATGGTGATCGGGCAGGATGGCCCGATCATGCGTGACCGGTCAGGACTTCCGGGTGGTGGCGATGTCGTAGCCGGCGGCGATGTTGTTCAGCGGCCGGTTGTTGGCATCGTAGGTGGTGTACTTCATGTCCACGCGGGTGAAGTTCAGCGTGATTTCCTCGACCGGGCGATCGCCCGAGGTGTTGATCTGGTACCCGCTCACCAGCGTGTCGGTGAGGGTGTATTCCATGTAGGTGTTGCCAGGATTGCCCGTGGTGACCAGGTGGATCTGGATCTGCTTGCCCTGATTACCGGTGGCGGCGGCCTCGAACAGCTTCAGCGACGAACCGTCCATCAGCTTGGTGATGTGCACTTCGCCGATCACCGGCTCCGAGGCTTCGCGGTTCTGGGCCGAACCAGAGGGGGTGGAGACTGCCCGGTGGGTGCCCCAGGTCATCGACGACACGTCGATCCAGTTCTTGTGGGTCTCGTGGGTGGCGTCACCCTGAATTCCCTCGATATTCAGATAGATCATTGCGTTCCTCTACGCCTCTTTCGGGTTCATGGATGCCGTTTCCGGAGCAAGCGGGAAGTACCTCTTATTTCGAGGCTCGCAGTTTCCGCCGGTTCCCGCTAACGTTTTTTCACTGAGTCCGAAATTGAGTCAATGGTCGTTTCGTGAAATCCGGTTTTTACCTCTGAACATTGCGTCACGTCTTTCAATTAACAGCTTATTAACCTTTTTTGGTCACAGGCCCGACGGCAGAGTGAGGCAGGCTGCGGGCTTCGGAACAGGTGCCCGGATGTGCAACCCAGAGGTTGGTGAAGATGAAATCAACACTCCGTAACGTGTTTGTCGGCGGCTGTCTGATGCTCTGCCCCCAGGCACTGGCGGCGGATCCCGAGGGCGCGCGTATGGCCGCCCCGCATTTCGGAACGGTGCAGCTGACCAGCGGCTTCGTACAGGACCCCTATCCGGTGGGCGTGATCGGCGGCGGCACCGTGCCGGCGGCGGATTTCGTGGCCGGATGCCCGGGATTCCTGGGCGGCGATCGTCCGGATCTGGTTCTGGATTTTCAGGCAGGTAACCGGCCGCTGCATCTTTATGCGGTTGCCGCCAGCGATACGGCCCTGGTGGTGGGCTTCCCCGACGGCAGCTGGCGCTGCGCCGATGACGGGGCGGCGGGGGATCGCAACCCGGCGCTGACCATCGATGCCCCGGCCTCGGGCCGCTATGCGATCTGGCTGGCGGGGGTCGAGCGTCGGGATCTGCCGGTGCCCGGTGCCGTGATCGTGAGCGAAGTGGAACCTTATCGCTGACGGGTTCCATGACAGTTTTGACGGGTTTTATCTGCTGTGCCGGAACGACCCTAAAAATGCTCCACCCGGTCACAGGCACTTTTGCCTATCACTGAGAAAGCGAGACGACAGATTTCCCTGTGGCGTGGCAATTCGCGCAAATGCAGGAAAACCGCCGACTCGGACAGACACCTCGCACCGCGTTTCAACGACATCTGATGCTTTGGATGACCGATGATCGCGGAAAGATGACTGAACGATGACTGTCACAGCCCCCGAAGGTGACCGCGATGCACATGCGGGGGTCTTGTCACACCAGACAGGAAAGCCCCATCCGGTGCCGCCCAGTCCGAAACCCGACCCGGCCGTTCAGGCCCTGCTGGAGCCGATTGCAGGGGCCCGCCCCGCGGGTGAGGACCCGCGCGAGGATTACCGGGTCGATGCCCCGTTCCGGCGTCTGAAGGATCTGCGCTCCGCCGCCCGCGCCGCCGAACGTGCGGCAGAGGTGGAGGACGAGCCCCAGGCGCCGGCCGAACACTGGCCCGAGATCGACCGGCTGGCGGCGGATGTGCTGCGCCACAAGGCCAAGGATCTGGAGGTGGCCGGGCTGCTGATCGAGGCCGAGGTGCGGCTCAACGGCTTTGCCGGCCTGGCTTTCGGTTTCGACGTGGCGACCGGCCTGATCCGCGATTTCTGGGACGGGCTGTGGCCCGCCCCGGATGAAGAGGGCATCGCCTCGCGCGTGCGGCCGCTGATGGCGCTGAACGGCGAAAGCGGTGACGGCGTGCTGGTCCAGGCGATCCGCAAGGTGCCGGTGCTGGGGCCGCAGGGCCGCGGCATCGCCCTCTGGCAGATCGATCAGGCGGTGGAACTGGGCCGGCTGGAGGCGGATCGCCGCGAGCAGCGCCTGGCCAAGGGTGCCGCCAGTATGGCGATGATCGAAGCCGCCGGCCGCGAGATGACCAGCGCCGATATCGATCGTGCCCAGGCCGGCATCGCCGCCGCCCGCGCGGCGCTGGCCCGGCTGGATGCAGCACTCGATCAGGCCGCCGGCCGCGACGCGCCGCCGCTGGCCCGCATCCGTCAGGTGCTGGAGGCGGCCGAGCAGGGGCTGCGCCTGGGGCTTGGCGCCCGCGCGCCCAAGACGCCCGAGCCGGCTGCGGAGATGGTTGCCGCCCCCGGTGACCGGCCGGCCGCAGAGGCGCTTCCGGCTGCCGCTGCAGCCGCTCCCGTGCCGGCCGGCATGGCCCTGCCGGTCACGGCGATCGCCACCCGCGAGGATGCCTTTCGGGTGATCGAGGCGGTGGCGGGGTGGTTCCGCACCGCCGAGCCGCATTCGCCCATCGCCTACACGCTGGAGGAGGCCGTCCGCCGCGGCCGCCTGCCGCTGACCGATCTGATCACCGAACTGATCCGCGACGAGACCGCCCGGCGCGATTTCCTGATCGCCGCCGGGATCAAGCCGGCCGACGCCGCCTGATTGCCATCTACGGCCCCGCCGACGCTCCGCGTCCATCGGGGGCACCCACGAGGAAGACCATGTCCGCGACCAGTATCCATGAAAAGCTGAACCGGGTGCGCAAGCCCCGGGTTCACATCACCTACCAGGTCGAGACCGAAGGCGCCGTCGTCGACAAGGAACTGCCCTTCGTCATCGGCGTGCTGGGCGATTTCTCGGGCGATCCCGATCCCGACCGGCCGCTGGCGCCGCTGCGCGACCGCAAATTCGTGCAGATCGACCGCGACAATTTCGACGACGTCATGGCCCGCATCGCGCCGCGGCTGGACCTGCGCGTCGAAAACACGTTGGCCGGCGACGGCAGCGAAATGGCGGTGCATCTCAACTTCGCCAGCCTGGACGATTTCGAGCCCGGTGCGGTGGTCCGCCAGGTGGAGCCGCTGCGCCGGCTGCTGGAAACGCGCGAGAAGCTGCGCGACCTGATGGGCAAGGTCGACCGCTCGGAAGAGCTGGAAGACCTGCTTGAACGCGTGCTGCAGGACGACGCCCGGCTGGCCGAGCTGTCGGATGCCCTGGGTGTTCGCGCCCCCGCCGACCACAAGCCCGGGGAGTAAGGTCCATGTCCGTGATCCGCGAAGAGAGCCGCGCCGCCGAAGCCGGTCTTGCCGACGCCCCGGTCTCGCTGCTCGACCAGGCGATTTCCGCCACCCGCCAGACCGATCGCGACCGTGCGGAGGAACTGCTGCGCGCGCTGACCGAAGAGGCGCTGAAGGGCACCGTCCGCTATTCCAAAAACCTGACCCAGACCATCGACCGCGCGATCAAGGCGATCGACGAGAAGCTGTCGGAACAGCTGGGCCAGATCATGCATCACGAGAAATTCCAGAAGCTGGAAGGCTCGTGGCGCGGCATGCACCACATGGTCAACTTCTCCGAGACCGGGCGCATGCTGAAGATCCGCATGCTGAACGTGTCGAAGCGCGAGCTGCACCGCGACCTGACCCGGGCGGTGGAGTTCGACCAGAGCCAGCTGTTCCGCAAGATCTACGAGAACGAGTTCGGCACCCCCGGCGGCGAGCCCTATGGCGCGCTGATCGGCGATTACGAATTCACCGGCAGCCCTGAAGACATGGAGCTGCTGGGCCAGGTCTCCCACGTTTCGGCCGCGGCCTTCGCGCCCTTCATCTCGGCGGCCTCGCCCAAGATGTTCGGCTTCGACGACTTCACCGAACTCACCCGGCCGCGGGATCTGGAGAAGATCTTCGAATCGACCGAATACACCAAGTGGCGCAGCTTCCGCGACAGCGAGGACAGCCGCTTCGTGACGCTGACCATGCCGCGGGTGCTGGCGCGCCTGCCCTATGGCCGGCACACGAAGCGCGTCGATGCCTTCGATTTCGAAGAGGCGCCGCTGGATGATCGCGGCCACCGCAAGGCCATGGATCACGGCGATTACTGCTGGATGAACGCGGCCTATGTGATGGGCACGCGCCTGGCCGAGGCCTTTTCGATGTATGGCTGGTGCACCGCGATCCGCGGCGCCGAGGGCGGCGGCAAGGTCGAGGGCCTGCCCTTCGACACCTTCGTTTCCGACGACGGCGATCCGGATGCCAAATGCCCGACCGAGGTCGGCATCACCGACCGGCGCGAGGCCGAGCTGTCGCGGCTGGGCTTCCTGCCGCTCTGCCATTACAAGAACACCGACTATGCGGTGTTCTTCGGGGCCCAGACCACCCAGCGGCCCAAGACCTATGACCGGCCCGAGGCGACCGCCAATGCCGCGATCTCGGCCCGGCTGCCCTATATCATGGCCACCTCGCGCTTCGCCCATTACCTGAAGGTCATGGGCCGCGACAAGATCGGCTCGTTCATGGAGGCCGAGGATTGCGAGGCCTGGCTGAACCGCTGGGTGATGAACTACGTCAACGCCAACAAGGACAGCGGCCCCGACATGAAGGCCCGCTATCCGCTGGCCGAGGCGCGGGTGTCGGTGAAGGAAGTCCCCGGTGCCCCCGGCACCTACAACGCCGTCGCCTGGCTCAGGCCCTGGCTGCAGATGGAAGAGCTGACGACCTCGCTGCGCATGGTCGCCCGCATCCCCGGCAGCGGCAACTGACCGGGGGCCGGTTCCCATGTCCGTCTCCCTGCCTCTCAGTACCGGGACCGCGCCGCCGCTGCGTGCCACGGCGCTCCGGCCGCTGATCGATCGGGTCATCGCCCTGATCGATGCGGCGATCGGCCGCCAGCTCGACCGGATCCTGCATCACCCGCGGATGCAGGCGCTGGAGGCGGCCTGGCGCGGGCTGGCGCTGGTGGTGGAACGGGCGGGCCGGGCGCGGTCGACCAAAGTGCGGGTGCTGGATGCCGGCTGGGACATGATCTGCCGCGATTTCGAGCGCGCGGTCGAATTCGACCGCGCCGAGATGTTCGCCAAGATCTACGAGGACGAGTTCGGCAGCCCCGGCGGCGAGCCCTTCGGCGTGCTGATCGGCGCCTACGAGCTGATGCATCTGCGCGACGAGGGCCACCCGACCGACGACGTCACGGGGCTGAAGGGCATGGCGACGGTGGCGGCGGCCGCCTTCGCGCCCTTCATCGCCGGCGCCCATCCGCGGCTGCTGGGCCTCGACCGGTTCGAGGCGCTGGGCCGCGGCTTCGATCCGGGCGATTTCGAGGGCGCGGATCATGTCCGCTGGCGGGGGCTCAGGATGGGAGAGGATGCCCGCTTCCTGGGGCTGACCTGCCCCCGGATCCTGCTCCGCCGGCCCTGGGGAGAGGACCCCGGCCGCATCGACGGCTTCCGCTATGTCGAGGACGTCTCGGGCCCCGATGCCGGCAAGTATCTGTGGGGGGTGGCGGCCTTCGCTTTCGCCCTGGTGCTGATCCGCGCCCATGATGCCACCGGCTGGTTCGCCGACATCCGCGGTGCCGCCCGCGATCACGAGCTGGGCGGGCTGGTGCGCGAGCTGCCGGCCGATCATTTCGGCACCGACCGCCCCGATATCGGGCTGAAGCCGCCGGTCGACGTGCAGCTGACCGATGCCCAGGACAAGCGGCTGGCGGATCTGGGGCTGATCGCGCTGGCGCCTGCCCGCGACACGCCCTGGGTGGTGTTTCACGGCAACCCGTCGCTGCAGCTGGCACGGCCCTATGACCGCGAGGCGGCGAGCGCCAATGCCCGGCTGTCGGCGATGTTGCAATACATGCTCTGCGTCAGCCGTTTCGCCCATTACGTCAAGGTCATCGGGCGGGATCGCGTGGGCAGTTTCTCCGATGCCGCGGCCTGCGAGGAATATCTCCGCCGCTGGCTGCTCGGCTATTCGATCGCGAGCGACACCGCAACGCCGGAACAGAAAGCGCGCTATCCGCTTCGGGAATGTGCGGTCTCGGTGCGCGAGTCCCCCGGTCGCCCGGGCATCTATGACTGCACCATCCATCTCAGGCCGCATTTCCAGCTGGACGAGGTGAGTTCGGGCTTTCGCCTGGTCACCTGGTTCGTGGCGCGGGGGCTGCCCCAGTCATGATGCCGCCCACGACCACGACCGGCCGGACCCCTGTGGCCAGGCAAGACAAAAGACCGGATCTCGGGATGAAGATGATGACCTCCACCGCCGATATTCACGGTGCTGCGGCACTGCTCCAGGCGGGTCTGCTCGACGAGGCGATCGATGCCCAGCTCCTGCGGGTGCGGGCGCACCCGGCCGATACCATGGCGCGCCATTTCCTGGCAGAGCTGATGGTGGCGGCGGGGGAGCTGACGCGGGCGGATCGCCAGCTCGACATGATCGCCGATCAGGCGCCGGAACAGGCGGTGGGGCTGGCGGGTTTCCGCCAGTTGATCCGCGCCGAACAGATCCGTCGCGAAGTGATGACCGAGGGCCGCGTGCCCGATTTCCTCGACACGCCGCCGCCCGCGGTCGCCAAGGCGCTGGAGGCGCTGGTCGCGATCCGCGCCGGCCGCCATGCCGATGCGGCGGCGGCGGTGATCGAGGCCGAAACCCTGCGGCCGCGCGGGGCCATCGAGGTGAACGGCGGCCGGGTCGATGATTTCCGCGATGCCTGCGACCTGACCGGGCCGGTGCTGGAACTGCTCACCGCATCCGGCCGTTGTTTCTGGGTGCCGCTCGAACGGGTGCGCCGGCTGGTCTTCCAGGCGCCGCGGCGGCTGATCGACCTGATCTGGCGGCCGGTGGAGATCGAGACCGAAGGCGGGCCCGACGGCATGGTCTTCATGCCGGCGATCTATGCCCTGACCGCCGACAGCGAGGATGCCGCCCTCAAGCTGGGCCGGCGCACCGACTGGGCCACCGGCCAGGGGCCCGGTGCGCCCCAGGCCGGGCCGATTTCCGGACGCGGCCAGCGCTGCTTCCTGGCCGGCGACGAGCTGATGCCGGCCCTGGAGCTGACGGAGATCCGCCGGCTCTGCCCGGCGGCCGGCAGCGGCGAAGGGGCGGCGTGATGCCGGCCGGGCGATCTTCCGCGGGCGGCCGGCGCGAGGCCGGATCGGTCCGGATGTCGATCCTGGACCGGCTGCTGGTCGATGACGAGCGCCTGGCCCCCGATGACCGCTTCACCACTGAGGCCTTCCGCGAGGGGCTGCGCCGCGACCTGGAAGACCTGCTCAACACCCGCCGCCGGCCGGTGGGCTGGGGGGCGAAACTGCCCGAGGTGGAAACCGCGCTCACCAATTACGGCATCGCCGATTTCACCGCCCAGCCGGTTTCGTCCGATGACGACCGCGAGCGGCTGCGCGCCGGCATCGAGGCGGCGATCCGCCAGGCCGAGCCGCGGTTCCGGGCGGTGGCGGTACATCTGTTGGACAATTCCGAAGCCGGTGACCGCACGCTTCGGTTGCGGATCGACGCCCTGGTCGCCGCCGAGCCGGCGCCCGAACCGATGAGCTTCGACGGCGTCGTCGACCCCGCCGACCGCGGCGTGCGGGTCACCGCCACCAGCGATGGCGGCCTGATATGAGGAGGGAGGGCGTCTCTCGAACCGGCTCCAACCGTGCATGCCGGTGTCCTGCACAGTCGCCGATGTTCTCCGGTGCCGGAGACGGTGTATCCGACAGTCTTCACGCGGAAAGGAACCTGGATCCCCGCCTTCGCGGGGATGACGGTATAGAGGGAATACAGAGTTCGGTCGGTGAAGAACATGACATGAGCGCCGGGTCCTGATCCGGATACTGTCGATGTCATACACGGCCGCCGGT
>MDTG01243723.1_pt1 | contig 51294 bp, 56 predicted proteins | sample 811421 | NCBI WGS metagenome assembly MDTG01 (sample SAMN05326645, study PRJNA326480) | marine metagenome | isolation source: seawater | place: Pacific Ocean: South East | collected 2011 | reverse complement strand
TTATATGATGTAACAGGTCATAAAATATGGAGTAAGAAAGAGATCACTAGCAAGAGTTATAAAATTAGTAGAGAGAAACTTGCAGATGGAATTTATTTTTTAGAGTTAGTGACTGATAATAATCAGAAGTTATTGAAGTTAGTTATTAACTAGTCCTTCTACTTCCAAAAATTGCTGATCCAATTCTGACCATATTACTACCATTCTCAACTGCAATCAGGTAGTCACTACTCATACCAATACTTAATATATTTATTTGAGAGGTTTTTATTTTTTGGAATATTGTATTAATCTGTGAAAACTCATTAATGATTCTTTCTCTATTATTTGTAAAAGTTGCCATTCCCATGAGACCTTTAATTTTAATACCTTTAAGTTTTTGTGCTTGATGTATGACATCTGTTATCTGGCTCATTTTAAACCCAAATTTACTATCTTCTTTAGCAATATGCACCTGTATTAGACAATCTATGATTCTATTATTTTGAATAGCTCTTTTATTTATTTCATAAAGAAGTTTTAGTGAGTCTACACTATGTATTAAGTCGACAAAAGGAGCAATATATCTCACTTTATTAGATTGTAAGTGTCCAATCATATGCCATTCTATATCTTGTGGGAGCTCATCATTTTTTTGAACTAACTCTTGAACCCTATTTTCACCAAATACTTTTTGTCCACAATTGTATGCTTCTAAAATCTCACTAACTTTCCTTGTCTTAGATACAGCTACCAGAATAGTATTGTTTTTTAACTCTTTTTGTATTTTCCTTAATCTATCATTTATACTCATTGGTCTAAAGGGTAGATTATAATTCCTGAACGTAATTTTGGTTCAATATAAGTGCTTTTTGGTGGCATTATTTTTCCTTTATCTGCCACTTGCTTTATTGCTTCTATAGTGATAGGGTTTAAGATAAATGCCACTTCATAGTTACCATTATCAACTTGTTCTTTAATTTCCTTTATTGATATCTTACCTGATACAAATGAAATATTCGTATCAGTTCTTTCATCTTTTATTCCCAAAATTGGAGATAATATATTATTAGAGAGAATAGAAGTTTCTAGACTGTTTACACAGTCTTCCTTATAACTTCCGTTCTTTGGCTTTAGATTGTATAATGTTTTGTTAATATACATTCTAATTTGACTTTCATCTTTCGGGTTAATAGATGAGCATTTATTGACTATATAGGTTTTTTTAATTCTTTTAATAAATTCTTTTGAGTCCAGATCGTTAATATTTTTAATTAATCTATTGAAACTAATAATATTTAGTTGATTATCAGTTATCAAAAGACTCATAAAGAAGTTTAGATTAGGGCGCTTGCTATCTATTTTATTTGTAGCTAGATTTTCAGAAGAAGCTATCCTGTGATGTCCATCAGCAATATATATATTATTAATTTTGCTAAAAGATTTACATATCAAATCAATATCTACTGAATTATCAATTTTCCATAATTGATGCCTTACTTTATTAGTAGTTGTGAAATCATATTCTGCTTGATATTTTTTAACCTTACTTATTATTTTATTAATCTTATCTTGTTTTTTATAACAAAGTAGTACTGGATCAGCGTTAAAACATGTATTTTCTAGGTATTCTGTGAAAATATTCTTCCTTTTCTCTATAGTTTTTTCATGAGCTTTTATAACACCCTTTCTGTAGTCGTCAATACTACACGCCGCAATAATTCCCTCAAATTTACGAGACTCATGTTCTTGTTTGTATATATAAAAAGACTCATCTTTATCTTTTATTAGGAAACCAGATTTTTGGAAATCATCAAACTTCTTTTTTACTAATTTATATTTCTCTACACCTTGTTTAATTTTCTTTTTAGAATCAGGATTGATAATATGTAAGAAGGTATAAGGATTGTTTTTTAGTTTATCTTTGATAGTAGCTTTTGAATATGTTAGGAATGAACGAGTTGCAAAAAGATGCACTTTATCTCTAGTTGGTCTTATTGCTCTAAAAGGTTGAACTTTTGCCATGATTATTTTTCAAAATAGTTTACTATTTGGTCTGCTAATTCAGTTCCAATTCTATTTTGAGCTTCAAGTGTAGCAGCAGCAATATGAGGTGTCAGACTAATTGCATTATGCATACAGATATGTATACTTGGGTTAGGTTCATTGTCAAATACATCAAGTCCTGCATAGGCTAATTTCTTTTTATCTAATGCAAACATTAAAGCAGTTTCATCAATAATTCCACCTCTAGAAGTATTTATAATGCCAGCACCTGTTTTCATAGCGCCAATTTCTTCAGCGCCAATTATAGGTTTTTCATCCATCTTTGGAACGTGAATTGTAATGAAGTCTGATTCTTTAAGTACTTCGTTCATACTTTTTGTTACGATAGTGAAAGACTTTTTTTCACCATTAAAGAAATCTATAGTTATATTAGCTTCTTCAATATTTTTATCATTTGCTAATACATTCATTCCAAGCCCTATAGCTCGTTTTGCTACCTCTCTCCCAATTCTTCCAAATCCAATAATCCCAAGAGTTTTCCCCGTTAGTTCTCTACCACCACTATAGGATTTCTTAAGTTTCTTAAATTCAGAGTCACCACATAGTGGCATTTGTCTATTACTATCAAATAAGAAACGTACCATGCCAAAAAGATGAGCAAAAACAAGTTCAGCCACTGAAACTGACGAAGCAGCAGGAGTATTGATAACAAGTATATCTTTACTTCTAGCATATTCTACATCAATGTTATCCATACCAACGCCACCTCTACCAATTATTTTAAGATTAGGACAATTATCAATTAGATCTTTTCGTACTTTAGTAGCACTTCTTACTAATAAAACTTCATAATTTTCAGCATTGATTTTTGTAATTAAGTCTTGCTGGTCTACTTTTTCAGTAATAATCTCAAATCCTTTAGCAATTAATTCATCACATCCACTTTGAGATATTCCATCATTTGCTAATATTTTTATCATTTTTTTATTTTTTGCATTATATTAACTAGTAATTCTACACTTTCTATTGGAAGTGCATTATATATAGATGCTCTGTATCCACCTACTGACCTATGTCCTTTTAGTCCATTAATACCAGCATCATTCCACATTTTATCAAAAATCTCTTGTCTGTTATCATCAGTTAATAGGAAGGTTATATTCATTCCAGAACGATCATCCTTATTTGCTGTCCCTTTAAAAAATGGATTGCTATCAATTTCATTATATAGCAGGTTAGCTTTTTTTCGATTAACTGCTTCAATCCAACTAATACCCCCTCTATCTTTTAGCCATTCTAGATTTAACATAGATACATATATAGGGAATACAGGTGGAGTATTAAACATACTTCCTTTATTTATATGCGTCCTATAATCTAACATAGTAGGTATTTCTCTTCCAGTATTCCCTAGTATATCATTCTTTACTATAACAAGCGTAGTGCCAGCAGGACCCATATTTTTTTGAGCACCTGCATATATTAAGTCAAATTTACTAACATCAATTTCTCTACTAAAAATATCAGAACTCATATCACATGCTATAAGATTTGATGTAACAGGAAAATCTTTAATTTGTGTACCATAGATGGTATTATTTGATGTGCAATGAAAATAATTAACATCAGAGGGAATTGTATATTTCTTTGGTATATAGTTATAGTTCTTTTCAGATGAATCTCCAACAACAATTACTTCACCAAAGATTTTAGCCTCATTAATTGCTTTATTTGCCCAGGTACCAGTATTTAGATAAGCAGCTTTCCCGTTTAATTTCATTAAATTAATAGGAACCATTAAGAATTCGAGACTTGCCCCGCCCTGCAAGAATAAAACTGAATAATTTTCAGGTACCTTTAAAAGTTCTCTGACTAATTCTTGAGCTTTTATCATAACATCAACAAAGGGCTGGCTTCTATGTGATATTTCAATTAATGATAGATTATCATTATTAAAGTTTATAATAGCCTCAGAAGCTTTTTTTATCACATCTTGCGGTAGTATACATGGTCCAGCTGAGAAATTATGTTTTTTCACGATTATTATTTTACTCTTTCTAGATATATTCCTTTTATAGTATCAATCTTTACTTTATCACCTTCATTTATAAATAATGGCACTTGTATTTCTGCATTAGTTTCTGTTGTTGCAGGTTTAAAGGTATTAGTAGCAGTATTTCCTTTCATGCCAGGCTCTGTCTTGCTTATTTCAAGAAGTACATGTGCAGGTAATTCAGCAGAGAGTGGTATTCCTTTATCTGCGTGAAATAGTACATTGACATTCTCTCCTTCTTTTAGAAATTGGACATTATCAATAAAATCTTTTTGTAGCATTATCTGTTCATAATCATCATTATTCATTAAATGATAATCCTTTCCTTCTGCATATAAGAATTGGTAGGTTCTATTTTCAATTCTTATTATATTTATCTTAACACCAGAAGTGAAAGTATTTTCTAATAATCTTCCTGTATTTAAGTTTCTGATTTTAGTACGAACAAATGCTGGTCCTTTTCCGGGTTTTACATGCTGGAAAGATACTATTTTCCATGGTTCTTTGTTATGCTCAATACATAACCCATTTCTAAATTCTGCTGTTGTTGCCATTCTTTCTTATTTTAATTTTGCACATATCCTTTCATTATCCCTCGACCAGAGTTTTTAATAAAAGAAATAATCTCATCTCTTTCTGGTGATATTGATAATTCCGCTTCTATTTTTGTTATTGCTTGTGTAGTATTATTTTTAGATTGGAATAGTATTCTGTACACATTCTGTATTTCTTGAATTTTTTTATCTCTAAAACCTCTTCTTCTGAGGCCAATTGAATTAATCCCGACAAAGGATAGTGGTTCCCTTGCTGCCTTAACATAGGGAGGCACATCTTTTCTTACTAGAGAGCCTCCAGAAATCATAGCATGATCACCAATATGAACAAATTGATGAACTGCTGATAATCCACCTATTATCACCCAATCCCCTATAGTTATATGCCCTCCAAGAGCTACACCATTAACAATTACACAATTATCTCCAATCACACAATCATGAGCAATATGAGAATAGGCCATTAGCAGACAATTATCTCCAATTATTGTTTTTCCTGTCGCTTTTGTACCTCTATTAATTGTCACACATTCTCTAATTGTTGTATTATCTCCTATGATTACTTCTGATTTCTCTCCTCCAAATTTTAGATCTTGAGGGATAGCAGATATTACAGCTCCAGGAAAAATTCTGCAGTTTTTACCGATTGTTGCTCCTTCCATTATTGTTACATTATTACCAATCCAGGTTCCATTTCCAATGCTTACATTATTTTCAATAGTTACGAATGGTTCAATTACTACATTTCTTGCAATGTTTGCTCCTGAGTTTACATATGATAATGGTTGATGCATAATTATTTTTTTGGTGCTATTTGCGCTAATAAATCTCCTTCTACTACAATTTTTTCATCTACAAAGCCTTTTCCATGCATGTGACATAAACCTCTTCTAATTGGCGAAATAAGGTTGAGACGAAAGATAATTGTATCGCCAGGAAGTACTTTTCTTTTAAATTTAGCATTTTCTATCTTCATAAAGAAGGTGAGAAAATTTTCTGGATTCTCCATTGTACTAAGAATAAGTATTCCTCTAACTTGAGCCATAGTTTCAACTTGTAAAACTCCTGGCATTACTGGCTCCCCTGGGAAATGACCTTTAAAATAATCCTCTTCTTTTGTAACAAACTTTACGCCAACAATATAGTCTTCACCTATCTCTCTTATTTCATCTACAAAGAGAAAAGGTTCTCTATGAGGTAATATTGTCTTTATTTTATCCCTATTGTACAGTGGTTTTTTATTTAAATCAATTTCTGGAGATGATCTTAACAAGTCTTCTTTCATAATTTTTTTAATCTTTTGAGCAAAAGCTACATTAATTTTGTGACCCGGTTTTTTAGCTATGATATGTCCTTTTATTTTCTTCCCAACCAGCGCTAGATCTCCAATTACATCAAGTAATTTATGTCTAGCAGGCTCATTATCATATCTTAATTCTAAATTATTAAGAATTCCTGTATCATGAATCGCAATATTTTTTTTATTAAAAGTGGCAGATAATTTTGTCAAATCTTCTTGTTTAATTTCTCTATCAACAATTACAATTGCATTATTTAGGTCTCCACCTTTAATTAGATCTTTAGATATTAGATCTTCTAATTCGTGTAAAAAACAAAATGTTCTTGATGATGATATTTCATTTTCAAAATCATTAATATCTTCAAGAATATAATTTTGTTTATCTAATGTTCTAGAATCATAATCAATTTCGACTTCAATTTTTAATTTATTATGAGGTCTAATCTGAATTTCACTTCCAGTAGCTTCATCTCTGTATGTAACTTTTCTTTTTACTTCAAAATAATTTCTATTCTTATCTTGTGTTTTGAAACCAACTTCCTTAAGAGCATTTGTAAATCCAATTGAACTTCCGTCTAGTATAGGTATCTCTGGTGCATCAATCTCTATAAGTATATTATCTATTTCAGTACCTTCTATAGCAGCTAAAATATGTTCAGTAGTATACACGCTTACATCATTCTTTTTTAATGTGGTACCTCTATTTGTACTATAAACTAGGTCTGCATCTGCTTCAATTATAGGTTTGTTCTTCAAATCAACTCTCTGGAATTTTATTCCAAAATCTTCTTCTGCAGGTATAAAGGTCATATTGCATTTAATACCAGTATGTAAGCCAATTCCACTTATTGTTATCCTATTATTTATGGTTTTTTGTTTATTAGGCATCTTTCAATCCTGAAGAAAATGTTTTTTAATTTCTGTAATGGTTTTATAAATTTCAGGTAGTCTCTTAAAAATAATATAGCTCCTCTGAAAATCTTTAATATCAAATGCTAGTGGGCCTTGTACGACAGCACCTTCTTTTTTGATACTTGATGCAATTCCACTTTGTCCAGCAATCTTAACTTTATTTGCTATACTAATATGTCCAGCAATAGCAGATTGGCCGCCAATCATACAATCATCTCCAATTTTTGTTGAACCTGCAATGGCAACTTTAGAAGCAATAACAGTATTTTTTCCAATCTCCACATTATGACCAATCTGAATCAGATTATCTAATTTTACTCCTTTTCTTAACATAGTAGACCCCATTGTAGCTCTATCGATTGTTGTGTTTGCCCCAATTTCTATATCATTTTCTAGGATCACATTACCAATTTGTGAAATTTTACAAAATTCATTATCCGTATTAGGAGAGAATCCAAATCCATCAGCGCCAATGACAACTCCAGAATGTATAATATTATTTTTACCTATTAGGCAGTCATGATATATTTTTACTCCAGCATATAAAATACTGTTATTAGATACAGTTACATTGTCTCCAATGAAACAATTTGGCTGAATTTTAACATTATCTCCAAGAATAACATTATTTCCAATATAAGAAAATGGACCAACATAGACATTCTTACCAATCTTTACAGAATCCTCAATTTTTGATAATGAGTCAATTCCATTCTTATCGAACTTCATTTTATTGTATATGTCTAGTAGCTTACTAAAACTATTGTAAGCATTATCAACATAAATAAGAGTTGGAGAAATTTCATGATCTAACTTAAAATTCTTATCAACAATTATAATTGATGCTTTAGTTTCGTATATATATGGTGTATATTTCTTATTTCCTAGAAAGCATAAACCTCCCTTTTTTCCTTCTTCAATTTTAGCTAGGTAGCTTACTATTGTATCAGGATCTCCTTTAATTTCTCCATTTATAATTTCTGCTATTTCAGTAGCGGTATATTGCATAACTGCAAATTTAGTAATTCTTATTGTTTTCTATATCTAAATTTAATAAAGAAAGCTATATAAATCAAAAATATTTTGATTGCGCTTAATTTAGAAAACAAAGAAAAAATTTATCAACTTTTCTACTAAGAACTTGTCCTAAATTAAGATCTGAAGAATACCTTAATTTCCTTATATTTCCGTCTTTTAGTAATATATTAATATCACTCTTACCATTAAAATATGCTCTATTACTTATCTTATGAGAAAAAACAAAATAGTCAGCTAGATCTATATTAATGCCAAGATCTTTCATTACAGATTTCTTTTTTTCTAATATTAATTTCTTTGAAAAAGGTTTTTTGGTAATCTTTACTTTCAACAACCTTCTATTAACGATAGAATCTGATAATTTTGAAATTACAATATCTTTATTATTAATCCATTGTTTCAAACATGTATAGATATCATGATCATCTAATTCCGCAAATTTTCTTAATAGATTATTATCTCCCTCTAATTTGTTTTTAGTAATATTGTTTTCTAGAAAGAATAAGAGTGCTGGTGTTGTGAAGATAGATTTTTTTTCATGAATTAATTCTTTTGCTCTTTTAAGAATTTTTATAAGTGTATTTTCAGCAGAAAGTACAGTTTTATGTAAATAAACTTGCCAGTACATTAATCTTCTTGCTATTAAAAATTTCTCAATAGAGTAGGTCCCTTTCTCTTCAATCACTAAATTATCATCAACGACATTTAGCATATTTATTATTCTTTCAGTTCCAATTACACCTTCCTGAACACCTGAATAGAAACTATCTCTATTAAGGTAATCAAGACGATCCATATCTAATTGACTTGACACTAATTGATGTAGAAATTTCTTTTTATATTTATTTCTAAAAATCTTAATAGCTAAACTTAATTTTCCCTTATATTGTCTATTTAATTCTTCCATATAGAGAAGTGACATTGTTTCATGCTTTATATGACTTACTATACTTTTTTCTAAAGCATGAGAAAACGGTCCATGCCCAATATCATGAAGTAAAATAGCAATTTTAACAGCTTCAGCTTCCTTATTTGTAATTACATGACCTTTCTTCCTAATCTGCTCAATAGCTCTGTTCATGAGAAATAGGCATCCTAGTGCATGGTGAAAACGTGTATGATATGCGCCTGGGTATACTAGATATGATAAGCCTAATTGAGATATACGTCTTAATCTCTGAAAGAAAGGATGTTCTATTAGATTATATATAATTCCTTTATCAATTTGTACGAAACCATAGATTGGATCGTTTATAATTTTAGCTTTTTTTTTTCTTGCATACATTATAGGCAAATAACGGATTTTTTTTGATTTTTGTAAAATATTAAATAATAAAATATGATAAGTATTCTTTGGGCTGATGATGAGATTGATATTTTAAAACCTCACATTATATTTCTAGAGCAGAAGGGCTATGATGTTATTACCGCTAAAAGTGGTGATGAAGCATTAAAGCATTTCAAAAACAATATGTTTGATTTAGTTTTTCTTGATGAAAATATGCCGGGTTACACTGGATTAGAGACTCTTGTGAGAATGAAAGCAATAAAACCAAATATACCTATCATTATGATTACTAAAAGTGAAGAGGAGAGCATTATGGAAGAGGCTATTGGTTCAAAGATATCAGATTATTTAATTAAACCTGTTAATCCAAATCAGATATTATTAACTATCAAAAAGAATATTGACAGTAAACGTTTGGTAGGAGAGCGTACAACTATTAACTATCAACAAGAATTTAGAGAGATAGGGATGAGTCTATCACAGAATTTGGATACAAAAGAGTGGATAGATATATTTAAGAAGTTGATATTCTGGGAATTAGAGATTGAGAAGTCAGGACAAGATAGTGTTGTAGAAATTCTTGCTATGCAAAAACAAGAAGCTAATACTCAATTCTTTCGTTTTGTAAAAGAAAATTATAAGAAATGGATAAATGGGATTGAAGCTCCTTTATTATCGCATAATATAATAAGTGAGAAAGTTATTCCATTATTAAACAATACTCCAACCTATTTTATACTAATTGATAATTTAAGGTATGATCAATGGAAGATAATAGAACCTATGATTCAGAATGATTTTAGAATAACAAGTGAGGATATTTACTATAGTATACTTCCTACTTCTACACAATATTCAAGGAACTCAATATTTTCTGGATTACTTCCATTAGAAATGGAAAAACGTTTCCCGGGAAAATGGAAAAATGATGAAGATGATGGAGGAAAAAATTTATATGAGAAGGATTTTCTTATCGATCAATTATCTAGATTAGGACATAAAGATTGTAAGCTAAGTTATTCCAAGATAACAAATATAGATTATGGTAAAAAAATAGTGAACCAGATACCAAATTTGCGGCATAATAATCTAAATGTGATTGTATATAATTTTGTTGATATGCTTTCGCATGCTAGAACTGATATGAAAGTAATTAAAGAGCTAGCAGAAGATGATTCTGCTTATCGTTCTCTTACAGCCTCATGGTTTGAGCATTCACCATTAAGAGATATTATGAAACAGATTGCTAAACAGGGCGCTAAGATAATTATAACAACAGATCACGGTACTGTAAATGTTAAGAGACCTTCTAAATTAGTTGGAGATAGAACTATTAATTCTAATCTTAGATATAAACAAGGGAAAAATATGAATTATATAAATTCAGATGTTTTAGAAGTTAATAAACCATCTGAATATCATTTACCACAACAAAATGTAAGTTCTAAATATATTTTCGCAAAAGAAGATATGTATTTTGTTTATCAGAATAATTATAATCAATTCGTGCAATATTTTAAAGATACTTTCCAGCATGGAGGAGTATCATTAGAGGAGATGTTAATTCCTTTCATAATATTAGAGCCAAAGTAACATGGAGACCATTTTTAATATAGATAGGATACAGGATCTAGATAAGATCGCTAAATCAATTCTAGAAGTCATTGATAATCAAAAAAAAATTGTATTTTTCGGGGAAATGGGAGTAGGAAAGACTACTCTGATAAAGTCAATTTGTAAGTTGTTAAATGTTCAGGATATTGTAACAAGTCCGACTTTTTCTGTAGTAAATGAGTATAAGGATATTAATGGTAGTTTTTTATATCATTTTGATTTTTATAGGATAAAAAATCAAGAAGAATTATTAGATATAGGTCTTGAAGAATATCTTTATAGTGATAATTTCTGTTTTATTGAATGGCCTGAGAAGGCAGATGGTTTATTAGATAAAGGTTTTGTGCAAGTTCATATGTTAATAGAGAATGAATCTAGAATTATTAAATTAATTACATTATGAAAAAAAGTAAAGATATAGCAACATTTACTGGATTTCTTCCACAAGAAGAGATGTTAGAAGTGAAGAAGAATTTCAAATCATTATTCATAGGTATACCGAAAGAAATATCTTATCAAGAAAATAGGGTGAGTCTATCTCCAGATGCGGTTTCTTTATTAGTTAGTAATGGACATAATATTATAATTGAGAAAGATGCAGGTCTGAATGCTAATTTTTCTGATAATGATTATTCAGCTGCAGGAGCAAAAATAGCTTATAATGTTAAGGATGTTTATAAGGCAAATATTATTTTAAAAATAGAACCTCCAACATCTTCTGAAATTAAGATGATGCAAAAAGGACAAATACTTATCTCAGCTTTACAACTTACTACTATAAGTAAGGAATATATAAATAAATTATTAAAAAGTGAGATTACTGCACTTGCTTACGAATATATAAAGGATGAGAATGGGATACTTTCTCTGATTAGGAGTATTAGTGAGATAGCAGGTAATACAGCTATTCTCATTGCAGCAGAATATTTAAGTAATGTTAATTCTGGGAAAGGCTTGATGCTTGGAGGAGTAAGTGGTATTTCTCCTACTGAAGTAGTCGTTCTGGGGGCTGGAACTGTAGGGGAGTTTGCAACTAGAACAGCTTTAGGTTTAGGCGCTTCTGTTCGTGTTTTTGATAGTTCAATAACAAAGCTTAGAAGATTAAGAGAAATAATTGGACAAAGAGTAAGCACATCTATTTTACAACCAAAGGCATTGCAGAAGGCTTTGATGAGAGCAGATGTTGTAATAGGAGCTTTACGTGCAGATGCAGGAAGAACACCCTGTGTCGTTAATGAGGATATGGTTAAGAAGATGAAATCAGGAGCTGTTGTTGTGGATGTAAGTATTGATCAAGGAGGTTGTTTTGAATCTTCAGAGGTAACGAATCATAGGAAGCCAATTTTCAGGAAATTTGACGTTGTTCATTACTGTGTACCAAACATTTCATCAAGAGTTTCTAGGACAGCTAGTTTTGCTATTAGTAATATTTTAACTCCTACATTACTTCAGGTAGGGGTATTAGGTGGATTTAGTAATTTTTTAAGGCATAATACTGGATTGAGATCAGGGGTTTACGCTCATAAAGGTATGCTTACTAATAAAGTATTAGGCGTTATGTTTGATATGCCCTATAAAGATTTAGATCTAATTATGTAGTCAATTTATGTTAAGAAGATTTATTTTTTTTGGTTTTGGAGCATTAATTAGTATAATTCTTCTTTCACTTGGACCTGAAAACAGATTTAAAAAGACTTTCTATAATTATATAGATTACTTTAATATGAATAAAAGAGTAATCTACCATCTAGAGAATAATAGTATAAATTTTTCTGTTAAGGCAGAATGCCAGCTAGTATATTATAATATTACAGAAGCAGAACTACTAAATGTTCTAGATGATGGTAAAGTGAATTTTAGATTAAGCCATACAGAGATGAAGCCATGTAAATATTATGTTATAGAAAATAAATTAAATGCATTAGATTTAATGGTTAGCTTCAAGTTTTGTGACAAAGATAATCTGGTAGAAGTAATTAGTTTTAAAGAGAAAGGACAAGATGAAGTCTGTTACTAGCTTCTCTTTCTTCTTCTTCTTTCTTTAATTAAATTAACAAGTTCATTATTCATTTGTCCAGCTATTGAAGTATTTTCTTCTGCTCTTCTAATTAAATATGGAATAACATCTTTTACTGGACCATATGGGACATATTTTGCAACATAGTATCCCATATGCGATAAGTTGTACGATATATTATCACTCATTCCTAGTAGTTGGGAAAAAACAATTCTTTTATCATCTCTTTTAATATTATAATTATTCAATAGATCAATAAGATATGAGGTGCTCTCTTCATTATGAGTAGCGCTGCAGAATGATATTAAATTAATATTCTCTATGCATATTTTTTGTGCTGTGTTAAAATCTTGATCGGTATCAGCTTTTTTTCTATGGACAGGGCAATTATAATTTAATATATCTGACCTCTCTATTTCTTGTTTGTGGTACGCTCCTCTAACTAATTTAAGACCAAGAAAGTAGTTGTTATATTTTGCATCATTTATTATATTTTCTAGATATTTAATACTATCATTTCTATAAAGTTGTAGTGTGTTAAAGATCCATGCTTCTTGTTTATTAAATTTTAACATCATATTTCTTACTATATCATCAATAGCACCTTGAATCCAACTTTCTTCGGCATCAATGAAAATTGGTACTTTTAAGTCAACAGCATTTTTACAGATTTCTTCAATCCTTGCCTCTGTTTCTATTTTCTCTTTTAGTTCTTTTTTGTTTAAAACACTTTTATTAGTTATTTTCTCTAATAAGCTGAATGAGCTAATAGCTGTTGGTTTGAAAACAGCAAAAGGAATATTTTTTGAGTAGCTTGCTTTCTTTATGGTTGATATTATCTCACATTTAGTTCTATTAAATTCTTCTAGATCTTTTTTACCTTCTACTGAATAATTAAGAATTGTACCTATACCTGATTCCCATAATTTATTAATTGTTAATTCACTCTCTTTTATAGAAGTTCCTCCACAGAATTGTTTATATATTGTTAATTTAACAATTCTTTGAATTGGTAATTTAATCCTAATAGCAAATTCTAAAAATTTAGTAAGAAATTTAGCAAAGTAAGGTTTACTAATTATTTTAAACAGTAGATAAGCTCTAGCTAGATCACTATCTGTTTTGTCAGCATAAGTTATTTTAGTGTTATTAAATAATTTCATTTTTTAATCTTCTTCCAAAAGCTGTTGATTCCTTCTTTATCTTTAATGACTTATTTTCTTGCATATCATAAGGCCATCTCTTATAGGAAGAAGTATGTTATCAACTCGTTTATCTTGATTAATTTTAGTATTATATAATGCTATAGCTTTCGTTTCTTTATCCATATCCTCTTCTAAAACTTTACCACTCCAAAGAACATTATCTGCAATAATATATCCTCCAATAGATAACTTATTAAAAACAAGATTAAAATAATTAAGATAATTCTCTTTATCAGCATCAATAAACACTAACTGAAATATTTCTTCTATAGTTGGGATTATATTATTAGCATCTCCCACATGTTGTATTATATTATCACAATACTGTGATCTTTTAAAGTATTTTTTTGCGAAATCACAAACTTCTTCATTTGAATCAATTGTATGTAGTTTACCCTGTTTTTTAATACCTTCTGCCATACATAGTGCAGAATAACCAGTAAATGTGCCAATTTCTAGGATATTTTCAGGTCTTATCATCTTACTAAACATACTTAACATTCTACCTTGTAAATGACCAGAAAGCATTCTAGGAGTCATCACTTTTGCCCATGTTTCTCTATTTAGCTCTGCAAGAAGTTCTGGCTCTGGTTGGGTATAATCTTGAGCATATTCAGATATTCTATTATCTATAAAATCCATTTTTTATATAAAAAAAAGCCACAGTAATGTGGCTTTGTAAATTCTAGAAGAAAAATTTATTCATCTGAATTATCTTCATCATCATTTTCTGTTGGTTCTTCTATAACTTTTTCCTCTAAATCACTTCCACATTTTTTAGTTTCTTCAGTCCTATCACTACTAGCAAAGCTGAATCCTGATGTTGAACCACTAGAATATTTACCATTTTTTCCCGAACATGATTTATTCTTTTTTGACTTGCAGCATTTTTTGCGCCACTATTTGCATCCGCTTTAGAAGAGCTACATTCTTTTTTTACTGTTTCAGTATTGTCTTGACAACCACATGTCTCACATGCATTTACATTAGATACTGTAAATATTAAACAAAGTGAAAATAGTGCAATTAATATTTTTTTCATCTTTTCTTTGATTTTTAGGTTAATAATAAGCAAATATAACAAAAATAGTTGATACTTGATGTTATTTAATATGTGAACCAAAATAGAATTTTATATATTTAGTAGCTAGCAATTACGGTAACCCCACCTATAACTTTTTCTTTTAGTTGAGTATTTATTTTTGTCCCAATTGGTAAAAAAAGATCTACTCTTGATCCAAACTTAATAAATCCAAACTCTTCAGATATATTTGCAGTATCACCAATTACTGGATAGCTAACAATTCTTCTTGCTACTGCACCAGCTATTTGTCTACATAGAATAGCTATTTTCTTATTTTTAACTACAATAGTATTTCTTTCATTATCAGTTGATGCTTTAGGGTTCCATGCTACAAGGAATTTTCCAGGATGATATTTGGTATATACTATATCTCCATTAATTGGGTATAGATTGTTATGAACATTTAAAGGGGACATAAATATGGATATCTGTAGTCGTTTATCTTTAAAAAATTCAGATTCTATTGTCTCTTCAATTACAACAACTTTCCCATCGCAAGGGGCATATATGTTTCCTTCCACTCTTTCCATTATTCTTTTTGGAACACGGAAGAAGAATAAAGAGAACGCTAGAAGTAGTAAGAAAACACATAATAATATCAATATTAATATTGTATTAAATATAAATGTAAGACCAATGAGAATTATAATAATAATAATTTCATTTCTTAGGATTTTATATCCAGCTTTGTGTAATGCCATATTAAATATTAAATATTAAATAAAATACTGGTATTGTAATTGTAAATGCATCCATCCTATCTAATATACCTCCATGTCCAGGGATAATATTGCCACTATCTTTTACTTTTGCTAACCTTTTATAATATGAGGCGGTAAAATCACCCAAAGTGGCTGTGAAAGGCAAGGCTATACTAGCAATTATTATTTTATTTAATTCAATGAGACGAAATCTAGAAGAATAATCTACAAAAATATCATAACATAAATATGAAACTATAACACAAAATATTGTTCCGCCTAAAAGCCCTTCCCAAGATTTCTTTGGTGATATTGAAGGTAAAATTTTATGATTACCAAATATTGTTCCAATAATATACGCAAAAGTATCAAATGTCCAAGTAAGAATGTACATAAAAAGAATAATACCTGGATCAAATTTCTCAATATAATTGGAATCTGTTATGAAAAATAAATGTATTAATAGAAAAGGAGCTATTATATATGAATATGCAATGATCTTTGTTTTTCCTTTTCTTAATTTGTACATTTCGTATAAGCATATTATAAGAATAATTAGAAATAATAAACTACATGATATTTCAGAATAGGAAGTTCCAAACCACATAATGGATACATATATTATTGATGAAAGAAGTCTCTTAATATTTTGACTCATTATGATGCTTTATTAATCAGTATCCTTGCCTTATCAAAATCTTTATGATCTATTAAAATGTATATTTCTCCAAAGCATAAGTAGGAGGAATCTTTCTTATTCATTGAAACGTTTCTTATGTTATTTTCTTCTAGTAGCCCCTTCATTAAATCTATTTTGAAAGGATCTGTAGAAGAATAAATTTTTATCCAATTGCAACCCACCTAAGAATCAGAATTTTTATTTTGTTTTTGACTTTCAATATCCATTTCATTTAGTTTTTCTTCCTCATATGATGTCCATTTTCTTTTTCCAAATATATTTTCTAGATTTTCTTTGTATATAACTTCCTTTTCAAGTAGAAGTTCAGCTAATTCTTTAAGTTGTTTTTTATGCTTTTTTAGAATTGATTTAGCTCTTGTGTAAGCTGCTTCAATCAACTTTGACACTTCTTCATCTATTACCTTTGCTGTAGCTTCGCTATAAGGTTTTGTGAAAGAATAGTCTTGTCCAGAAGAATCATAATAGCTTCTGTTCCCTACTTTACTATTCATTCCATATACACTTACCATAGCATAAGCCATTTTAGTTACTTTTTCTAAATCACTTAATGCACCGGTTGATATCTTGTCAAAGAAGAATTCTTCAGCAGCTCTACCGCCTAATGCAGCACAGATCTCATCTTTTAACTGATCTGTTGTTGTTAACTGTCTTTCTTCAGGAAGATACCATGCAGCGCCAAGTGATCTTCCTCTAGGAACAATAGTAACTTTAATAAGTGGTGAAGCGAATTCTAGCATCCAGCTAACAGTTGCATGACCTGCTTCATGATATGCAATTGTTTTTTTCTCTATAGGAGAGATTATTTTTGATTTTTTCTCTAATCCACCTATGATTCTATCTGTTGCATCTAAAAAATCTTGTTTTTCTATCTTATTTTTTGAATTTCTTGCAGCTATAAGTGCAGCCTCATTACAAACATTAGCAATATCTGCACCTGAGAAACCTGGAGTCTGTCTTGCTAAAAAGTTTACATCGATATCTTTTTTTAGAACAAGTGGTTTTAGATGTACCTTAAAGATAGATTTTCTAGCAACAAGATCAGGAAGATCAATATATATCTGCCTATCAAATCTGCCTGGTCGAACAAGAGCTGTGTCTAATACGTCAGCTCTATTTGTTGCAGCTAATACAATCACACCTGTATTTGTTCCAAATCCATCCATCTCAGTTAATAATTGGTTTAAAGTATTCTCTCTTTCATCATTACTTCCAGTCATAGCATTTTTACCTCTTGCACGTCCAATTGCATCTATTTCATCAATAAAAATTATTGAAGGTGCTTTTTCTTTAGCTTTCTTGAATAGATCTCTAACTCTAGAGGCACCAACTCCAACAAACATCTCAACAAAATCAGAGCCTGAAAGAGAGAAAAAGGGTACTCTGGCTTCACCTGCAACTGCCTTTGCTAGCAATGTTTTTCCTGTTCCTGGAGGTCCTATTAGCATAGCTCCTCTAGGTATTTTTCCTCCTAGTTTTGTGTATTTTTTAGGACTCTTTAAGAAATCAACAATTTCTTCTACTTCCTCTTTTGCTTCTTCTAGTCCAGCCACATCTTTGAAAGTGACATCTACTTTCTCTTTATCAAAGAGTTTTGCTTTTGATTTGCCAATATTAAAAATCTGACCACCTCCAGCCCCACCGCCACTCATTCTTTTCATAATGAAAAACCATACTGCAATGAAAAATATTAGAGGGATTATCCACCCCATAATATCACCAAAAACATCTTTCTCTATTTTATATGTAACACTGATTTTATCGTAGTCATCGAAATTTTCTTGCGCATCATTTAGTTGTTGATTAAATGTTTCAACAGAACCAATATGAAAATGAAAATGTGGGCCATTGTTAGTTGAATTTCCAAGAGGCTTTTTATTTAAGTCTCTAAATTTCTCTTCCCCATGATATTCCTTTTTTATATATACTTGAGCTACTTCTTTATTTACAATAACAACTTTTTTAACTTTTTTCTGCTGAAGCATATCTCTGTTAAATTCTTGCCATGAAGTTTGTTTTGTTGAATCAAAGTTTAACATCTGTAAGCCAAAAAATATGATTGCTATTGCAGCATAAATCCAAATTATATTAAACTTAAAATTGTTTTTAGGTATTTTATTTGGGTTATTCTTTTTTCTATTCATTTTAATTTATTTATGCTAATTGTTCTATATAGTCTATTTTAGCATCAGCCCAGAGGTTCTCTAAGTTATAAAAATCTCTCTTATCTTTATTAAATATATGGACAACGACATTAAAGTAATCTAACAAGATCCATTCTTTATTATCTTCACCTTCAATATGCCAAGGCTTTTCTTTCAACTTATTGGTAATCTCTTTTTAATATTCTGAGCAATAGATGTAATATGAGTGCTAGATGTGCCGTGGCAGATGATAAAAAAATCGCAAATTGATTGCTCGATTTTTCTTAAATCTATACTTACCACTTCTTTTCCTTTATTCTTATTTATTGAATCAATGATTCCAGACACTAAATATTCACTCTTCTTGTATGTCTTTTTTTTACCCATATAAAGTTTTAAGTTTGCAGTTGCAAAAGTAATTAATTTAAATCGGATATAAAAGCAATTTTGATGGCTTCATTATTTAATAATTTTATAGAGGTTGAAGAAACTTCATCTACTAATGAGCTTGCAGAGAAGTTACTTGTGAAAAAAGAAATACAGGAAGGTGTAGTTATTACTACTAAATTTCAAAGTGATGGGAAAGGGCAATATGGATCAAGCTGGGAAAGTATGTATGGAAAGAATATTTTGATGAGTATTGTATTGTCACCTAATTTATTATTAACTAATAGATTTCATTTAACAATATGTATATCTATTGCATTACTTGATTTCTCTAGGAAATATTTTTATAATAGGGGAAAAGTAAAGTGGCCTAATGATTTAATGATAGACAATAAAAAGATGGCAGGGATTCTTATAAAAAACTTTATTAGAAATGGAATAATTAATAATTCAGTTATTGGGATAGGTATTAATGTTAATCAAACTTTACATACTAGATACTCATTACAAGCGACATCATTTAAATTATTATTAGGTAAGGATTTTAAAATATCTGTATTAATAGATAAGCTTCTTTATTGTATAGAAAAAAGATACATAGAGATGAAAACAAAGGGTATTGAAGGAATGAGAAAGAAATATCTAGATAATTTGTTATATTTTAATGAATGGAGAGAGTATTTTGTTTCTGGCAAAAAAGTAAAAGCTAAAATTATTAATATTGATAATACTGGTAATATTGTAATGAATCTTGAAGATAATAAGATTGTGAAATTTTCTTTGAAAGAGATAACTTTCTTATAACTTACTTAATTTTTGAGATGTGTAATCTAGGAAATTTGAAAGAGGTTTTTCCATTATCATCTTCATCATCATATTAAGCTCTGCATTTATCTCTAACGCTACATTAGTTATATTACTTTCTTCAGATATATTGCACTCTAATGTAAATGGAATTTTACTATCTTTTGCTATATATATGATTTTTGAGTTAGGAATTTTCTGTGATATTTCTAAATGAACTTTTGGCATATGTCCAATCTTAAAAGAGCAGCTGTTAGTAGATGATTGGAATTCAGAGATATTAGATGGTAAGATGTCTACAAGATTATTTAAATCCGTAAGTTTATTATACAAATTTTTAGCACTTATATTTACATTAACTCTAGGGCTAGTAAAATTTACCATTTACTTTGTCCATTCTGATGGATTTTCTCTCCATCTTTCTAGAGTGTCAATATCAGTCTTATTAATATACTCCTGTTTTAGTGATTCCTGAAGAAGAGTCCTGTAATCACAGAGTGAAATGAAATCACAGTTTGCTTTTTTAAAGTTCTCGATAGCAACATCAAAACCATATGTAAATATTGATATTAATCCTTTTACTATTAAGCCGTTTTCTCTTAATGAATTAATTGCCTCAATACTACTCTTTCCACTACTAATTAGGTCTTCAATCACTATTACAGACTGTCCTGAACTATATGATCCTTCAATAATATTTTGTTTTCCATGATCTTTTTTCTTAGACCGTATATATATAAAAGGTAATCCCATTTCTTCTGCTACTAATGCTCCATGAGCTATTGCGCCAGTTGCAACACCAGCAATAATATTAGAACCTCCATACTGTTTTTGAAGAATATTTACTAATGATTGTCTAATAAATGTTCTACTTTCAGGAAAAGAAAGAATTTTTCTATTATCACAATATATAGGAGATTTCCAGCCAGAGGCCCATATAAAAGGATTTTCAGCTTGTAAAATAATTGCGTTTATTTGCAAAAGGGTTTTAGCAACTTGTTTAGCAATTTCAATATCGAGAATCATGTCGCAAAAATATAAAGTTTTTATTAACAACAAAGTAAAAGTTATAACAGATAATTGGGATTCTTTTTGTTCACAATATACACTGATAAGGGCTGCAGGAGGATTAGTATATAATCATGAAAACAGTTTGTTAATGATTTTCCGTAATGGTAAATGGGATCTACCAAAAGGTAAATTAGAGGATAATGAGAGTATTGAGGATTGTGCAATAAGAGAAGTAACTGAAGAATGTGGTGTCAGAGGCTTGTTAATTATAGCAAAAGTTAAGGATACGTATCATGTGTATAATGATAAAGGTAAGAAGATTTTAAAACAAACCTCATGGTTTATAATGGAAACTAATTTTGATGGTGTTTTAGTTCCCCAAGAAGAAGAAGGTATCAACAAGGTAACTTGGATTGAAGAAGATAAAATTAAACAAAAAATAAAGAGTTCTTATAGAAGTATTCAGGACTTATTGCTTAAGTAATTTAAGATCATATATTACTTTCTAATAATGTTCTAATTTTATCAGATGATGGTCTTGGAGCATCATTTGAAATTATTTTTCCTTCCTTGGAGATTAACATAAACCTTGGAATGCCAAAGATAGCATAGTCTTCAGTTATCTTACTCCATCCATCTGCCCATAATTGTATACCGCCTAAGTCCTTTTCTTTTATCATTTCTAACCATGCAGCTCTGTCATTATCTACAGATACAGAAAGGAAGGTGATATCTTTTTCGTGGTATTCCAGCTCTAACTTTTTTAAGGATGGTATTTCTGCTCTACATGGTCCACACCATGTTGCCCAGACATCTATATATACTAAATTCCCTTTAAATTTAGAAAGTGAGAATTCTACAGAATCTTTATCAGTGTAGGAAAAGTCAATAGCATATTCTCCTTCTTTTGGCATCTTATCATAAGCTTCTTTTCTATTACTCCAATTATCAATAGTTTTCTTAATTTTCGTTTTAGCCTTCTCAAGAAAATTTGAATCAGACACTTTATTTAGAGAAACAAAGAATTGTTTAGAATACGAATCTAGCATATTATTAAATTCCATTTTATTAAGAGTATCTATTGCAGTATAAAAATCATACTGCTTTCCTATCTCTATTGTTTCCCACATATATAATCTTATATCTTCTGAATAGGTAATTAATTTCTCCTTTCTTTTAATGAAATAGTTGATATTTTCATTTAATGCAGAGATTTGCTCATTAATGAAAGAACTATCTTTAATCATATTTAATTCTTTAAGAATCTTATTTTGAAAAGTATCTAAAATAGTATTGTATTCATTAATATCATTTAGATACAATGATTCACCAAGGAAATCATTTTCTTCAGCTATTAGATATAGTTTTGCTAAAAAAGAAGATTCAGGACTTCCTTCATATTTTATACTTTCATCAAATTCTTCTGTGTCAAGAGTCAATATTATTCTATCACCAGGGTAAACATACATATTTGTTGACTCAACTCCGTGTTCAAAAATTAAGTTTGTTGCAGAATTTAGATTAAAAGATATACTAAAGGTTCCATTAATATTTGAAGTAGTTGAAAATGATGTGTCTTGATTGCTGAATGTAACTGATTCTCCTATTGGATTTGTAATAGTTCCTTCAATTATTACAGTATTAGAGTCTGTTTTGGTGCATGATAGAATAGAAAACAGAATAATATATAGTACAATGATAAAGGGCTTTTTTCTCATTTTATTTTAATTTTATTTCTTTTGGGACAAATTCACTAATATCTCTACCATGCATATGTAACTCTCTTAATAATGATGAGGAAATATGAGATACTCTGGGTGGAGTCATAATAAAAATTGTATCAATATAATTATTTAATTGTTTATTTATTTGAGCAATCTTATTTTCATAGATAAAATCTTTAGAATCTCTTAATCCACGAATAATAAATTTGGCATTAAATTCTTCACAGAATTTAATTGTCAACCCTTCATAATCTAATACATCTACTCTTTGGTTATTTTTATAGACCATATTTATCCAGCTCAATCTTTGTTCAATAGTAAAATAGTCTTCTTTTTTTGGATTTTTTCCTACTGCAATTATTACTCTATCGAATAACTTTAACGCACTTTCTACAATTGCTTTGTGCCCCAGACTAAAAGGTGAGAATGAGCCAGGAAAGACTCCAATCTTTTCCATGATTATAAAATTTTAGTACGCAAATATACTAAAATGAACACTGCCATATTTCCTTAACTCTACATTTTCAGTGTCAAAGTCTGTATTGCTATCATGTTCCATAATTAAGCATCCATTTTTGCGTATTAGGTTTCTATTACTGATCTTTTTCTGTAATTGACGATAGTATCTAAAATTATAAGGTGGGTCAGCATATATAATATCATATTGTTTATTTGTTTTATTTAAAAATTCTAGACAATCTTTTCTTTCGACATCAATATTATAATTTAGTTTATTTGCCATATTTGATATAAACCTACAACAATACTTGTCTTTATCGACAGCAGTAATTTCTTTGCAGCCCCTAGATCCAAATTCAAAACTGATATTCCCAGTCCCCGAACATAGATCGAGAATGCTTTTATTCTCTAATTGATAACGATTTTCTAAAATATTAAAAATAGCTTCCTTTGCTCTATCAGTTGTAGGGCGTACAGGTAAATTACTTGGTATAATAAATTTTTTTCCTTTATTTATTCCTGAAATTATACGCATAGTATTTGTGAGAAAAGAGTGAAAAATTGATGTTTCTCTATTCTTCCTAAATCTTCAGATATCTTTAATTTCTCTTGACGCTCACCAAATCTAATATTTCTTATATATTGATATAATAAATTGTATTTATCATCATATTCTAGAATATCATCAAATAGTACTAATTCTGTATTCTCTGCAGATAATCCTATTTGTTCAATAGTGAATAGTAGAAAGTATAGAATGTCTTCTTTAGTTTCTACTGAAAAGAAGTTATGAAATTCTAATTTGTTATTTTCTATTACACATATTTCAAACATATTATTTTTTATTGAAGCATATATTGTTGCAGAATCAGTATTGTATTGAAGTAGAAGCTGCTCAATAAAGATTGTACTATTACATTTTATTTGTATGCTAGGGAAATTTTTGCAAATAAAATTTAAAATTTGATTAGGAATAGAGTATATATTGACAGCATCCATACACTCCATTTCATCTGCTAATATTTCTTCATAGACATTAAAGTTAAGGCTAAGTATTTCTTTATTGCTTTTTTCCTTGTAGAAAGGTTTTGGTATAAGTGTAGATGGAAATTTGTTGAAAGTTAGAGAACTAGAATAGAATTCTTTCTTTAATATAGCTTCCTTTGAAATAATATCCTTAATTTTATTAAAACTATCATCTAGACCATTTGAAAGGAATTCAAATTCTTTGATTAGTATATACTTGAGGCTTAAAGTGTCAAAGAGACAGAATTTAATATTTTTTAGACCTATTTCTAGTGATAGATGGTGTTTTTCAGTCAATAAATTATTGGTTGAACGAGGGCTATAATCTATTCTTGGAAGTATTTTATTCGCCCCAGTTTCCATTTAAAGAAGCTTCTGACATAGATCCAACTCTTAAAGACTTAGATAAATTATATTTTTTATTTTCAGCATCTAGTCCTGTTAATAAGTCCTTATAAGTAGCTGACACCTCAAAAACTTGTACTACTACTTCACCTTTTTCAATACTACCGGCATCAATAGAGTAAGATTTTTCTTCAGTATAAGGGATATATCTTAATTTTTTTATGTTAAGAGGATATTTATCATCTCTTGTTGCTAGATAATCTTCATTGAAGATATGTGATATAGCATCAATATAGATTGTGTCTCGGCTTATTATACCAGCTTCAAGCGCTTCTATTTCAGTTAAAGAGTCAGGCGTTTCACCTTCTGACCTAATTACAGCTATTGAGTCTGTGTTTAGAAAACTCATTAAGTTATCAAAATTCTCTGAGAATCCTTGATATTTATTTTTATATGAAATTTGGACAGCCCTGATATCCTTAAGTTTTTGGATATTTTTTCCAATCCTTTCTTTGGCTATATTCTGGAATTTAACCTCACTATCTATACTATTGAATACAAAATATGCAAGAATAATATTTATGGGTATAAGGATAATAGCAACTTGTTTAGCTTTCATTTTATTAAAATTTAATGTCGCAAATCTACAATTTTTACTGAATAAATAATAATTTGTATTTTCTTTGTAAAATATTTATTAAACATGAAGAAAGTATTATGTAGATTATTATTCAGGATTCTAGGATGGAAAATGCGAGGTGAAATACCTTCTATGAAAAAATATATTGTTATAACAGCTCCTCATACCTCAAATTGGGATTTTTTTATTGGAAGATGTTTTGCGTATATTCATGATATTAAAGCAAAATACCTATTAAAGAGTGAACTATATTTTTGGCCCTTAAGCATATTGATTAAGCTGAATGGTGGCATACCGGTATACAGAAAAAATGCTCAAAATATGGTAGAACAAATAGTACAACAGTTTAATTCTTCAGAAAATTTGATACTTGCTATTTCACCTGAAGGGACTAGGTCTAGAGTAGATGTATGGAAGACAGGTTTTTATCATATAGCTTTTAAGGCAAAGGTACCGATTGTACTTTCATATATTGATTATAGAAAGAAAGAGATTGGTTATTTTGGAACATTAGAGCCAAGTGGTGATTTAGAAAAAGATCTTAAGTATATTCAGGGATTATATAAGAATGTTGTAGGAAAAAGACAGGATTTATACAATGATAAGATTTATTAGTTTTTGTTGTTAAAAAAAAGGAGAAATCAAGTGCATTAATCTCATTAACTTTTATTGAATATTTTAATTTTGCTCAATTAAAATCTAATTATATGATTGTAGAGGCAACTTTAGAGCAAGCTCAAGAAATGGGTCTTCTAAAAGAAGAATTTGAAAAAATTAAAGAGATACTGGGAAGAACACCAAATTTTTGTGAATTAAGTATATTTGGAGTTATGTGGTCGGAACATTGTTCCTATAAGAATTCTATTAAATGGCTTAAGACTCTTCCAAAAACAGGCCCTCATATGTTAGTTGAAGCAGGAGAGGAGAATGCCGGTCTAGTTGATATTGGGAATGGTCTAGCATGTTGTTTTAAAATAGAGTCTCATAATCATCCATCAGCATTAGAACCATATCAGGGTGCTGCTACTGGTGTTGGAGGAATAAATAGAGATATATTTACGATGGGAGCTCGTCCTATCGCACAATTGAATTCATTACGTTTCGGTAGTCTACATCTGGATAGAACAAAATGGTTAGTTAAGGGTGTTGTTAAAGGAATTGGAGACTATGGAAATGCTTTCGGTATTCCAATTATAGGAGGTGAAGTATTCTTTGATGATTGCTACAATACAAACCCTCTTGTTAATGCATTCTCTGCTGGTATTATGAAGAAAGATGAAATGATTTCTGCCACCTCAAGTGGTGTAGGTAATCCAGTTTTTATTGTTGGTTCACGTACTGGAAAAGATGGTATTCATGGAGCCTCATTTGCATCAAAAGATATTACTGAAGATTCTGCAGAAGATTTGCCAGCAGTACAAGTTGGAGACCCATTTCAGGAGAAGTTGTTATTAGAAGCTACTCTAGAGCTTGCACAGACAGATGCTGTAGTTGGGATGCAAGATATGGGTGCGGCAGGTATAACTTGTTCTTCAAATGAGATGTCTGCAGCAGGTGAGCACGGTATGATTATTAATCTAGATAAAGTACCCACTAGACAAGAAGGAATGAAGGATTGGGAGATACTGCTTTCAGAGTCACAAGAAAGAATGTTAGTCGTAGTAGAAAAAGGTAAGGAAGAGATTGTAAATGATATTTTTAAGAAGTGGGATCTTAGTTGTGAAAATATTGGGGAGGTAACATCGGGAGATAGAGTTAAATATTTTATGAATGGTCAGCTTGTTGCTGATGTTCCTTGTTCTGATCTTGTACTAGGAGGAGGTGCACCAGTATATGATAGAGAATATACTGAACCGTCATATTATAAAGAGTTTAAAGAATTTAATATAAAGAATATAAAAGAACCCAATAATCTAATTAAAATAGCAAAGTTCCTTACTGGGCATGAGAATATTGCTTCAAAGAGATGGGTGTATGAGCAATACGATTCAATGGTTGGTACAGTGAATATGAGTACAAATAATCCAACAGATGCAGGTATTGTAAATCTTAAAGGTACTAATAAAGCACTTGCTATGACAGTAGATTGTAATGCTAGGATGGTAAATGCTGACCCTGAACAAGGTTGTGCAATGGCAGTCGCTGAATCTGCACGAAATATTGTATGTTCTGGTGGAGTTCCATCTGCAATAACTAATTGTTTGAATTTTGGTAATCCATATAATCCTGAAGTTTATTGGCAATTTGTGGGTGCTATTAAAGGAATGGCAAAGTCTTGCAAGAAATTTAAGACACCTGTAACAGGAGGTAATGTAAGTTTTTATAATCAATCAACAATTGATAATGAAGAGGTTCCTGTATTCCCTACGCCTACTATAGGTATGTTAGGAATAATAGAGGATAAGAAACATATTACCTCATTATCATTTAAAGGTAAGTCTGATCTAATTTATATGATAGGTAAGTGTGAGAATGATATTTCTTCTTCTGAATATTTAGCATCATATCATGGTGTTAAAGAATCATCAGTCCCTAATTTTAATTTAGAAGAAGAGTATGAGATGCAAAAATATGTTACAAAGCTTATAAGATCTGGCGTAATTGAATCTGCACATGATGTGTCTAATGGAGGAGCCTTTATTACACTACTTGAGAGTGCTATGGTAAATAAACTAGGCTTTGATATTACTACTTCTTCTGAAATTCGTGAAGATTCTTTCCTCTTTGGAGAGTCTCCTACACGAGTTATTGTAACAACTACTGAAAGAAACGAGGGCAGAGTATTAGATATATTAAATGATTCAAACATACCCTTCTCTCTTCTTGGGCATGTCACTAAGGGGGATATTCGTATAGATGATGTTTCTTTTGGTGATATAGATGAATATAAGGATATATACAACAACTCTCTTTCTAAAAGTTTATAGTTTTTGAGCATTCACACTGAATTAAATGTATAAACTGAATAATATTGATAGTAAATGAAATTATTTTTTCTTCTCTTATTACTATTTATTACTGATTTATATTTTTTCTTAGGGACTTCATCAATAGTAAATAAAATTCTAAATAATAAGATAATATATCCTTTAATATATTGGCTTATCTCTTCTCTAGTTTATATATATCTTATTTACATAGTACTTAACATTAATAATAATGAACATGATAATGTTAGTTTTAATATATTATATACGAGCCTTTTTTTTATTTTATTTAGCACCAAATTTATTGGTTCAGTCCCTTTGTTTGTAGATGACATATTTAGATTTTTTAGGCTAGTGATAAGTTTTTTTGGTAAAAATTCATCTTACACATATGATATTCAGCGTCTAGAATTTTTAAAGAAGTCATCATTATTTTTTTCTGCTGCATTATTTTCTACTTTATTAATAGGAATGAGATGGGGTAGATATCACTTTAAAAAGAATTATAATGATATTTTGATTAAGAATTGGCCCGCAAATCTAGATAACTATAAGATTATTCATATTTCTGATCTACATCTTGGTAGCTTTAATAGTGTTGACAAGCTAAATGAAGTTGTAGATATTATAAATAATGAGAATGCTGATTTAGTAGTTTTTACGGGTGACTTAATAAATAATTATTATTTTGAAGCAATTCCATATATTAATACCCTTAATAAAATTCAAGCAAAACATGGTAAGTTCTCTATACTTGGTAATCACGATTATGGAGATTACAGATTCAGAAATAGAGATTCTAGTGAATGGCAAGAAAATTTTAATAAGCTTATTGAATTAGAAAAAAAAGCTGGTTTTGATTTATTATTAAACGAGTCAAGATTAGTTTCTGTAGATGGAAGTGTCTTTAATATTGTGGGTGTTGAGAATTGGGGTGTAGGTGGATTTTCTAAAGATGGCGACTTAAAAAAAGCAATGAGTAATGTAGATGATAGTATACCCACTATATTGTTATCTCATGATCCTTCTCATTGGCGTTATGTAGTTCAAAAAAGTAATTATCATATTGACTTACAATTATCTGGTCATACCCATGGTATGCAGTTTGGTATAGAAATACCAGGCTTTAAATGGAGTCCAGTACAGTATAGATATAGAGAGTGGGCTGGACTTTACGAAAAAGATGAAATTCAGATATATGTTAATCGAGGGTTAGGCCATTTAGGATACGCAGGTCGAGTTGGTATTATGCCTGATATATCAATACTTAATATTAAAAAAAGAATATAAATTATTGAAAATACATACTGATATTAGAGAAGCCTATTCAGAATGGGATAAAGTAACATTAAATGATTTCCTAGAGATTAATGTTTTAGAAGTTTATTATAGGATGCATCCAGAATTAAAGCATCTTTTTTTTATAGATGACAATATGAGATTGTATGCTCATATATTTAAGTTAAGATTTAATAAAGCAAATAATTATTTAATAAAGAGATCATTTGCTTACATTTTTTTGCGATTTATAAGTTTTGATATTCTTTATCTTACTAATTCTTTCATAACAAATATATCTTCATTTATATGTGCTAAAGACATTGATCTTCATAAAATATTAAATATTATTGATTTCAATTATTCAATTATTGTTATACCAGATTTTCTTTTTAAAAGAATGCGAGTAGTTAATGATGAGTATATTAAGATTGAGGTAGAGGAAGAAATGATTATTGATATTAGAAGAGATTGGAAAACATTTCAGGATTATATGTCTGATTTAAGAAAAAAATATAGAAATAATATTAAAAGAATTATAAGAAAGACTAGTATATTGGATTCTAGAGAACTAGATTCCAATGCACTAAAAGTTTATGCTTCTGATATTCAACAACTATTTAATCAAGTAATAACCACATCAAGATTCAGTGGTCCTGATTTCAATACAAAATCTTTTTCTTTGTTAGCTGAGCAAGGATTTATAAAGATATATGGATATTTTCTTAATGATAAGATCGTTGGTTTTTCTTCTGAAATTCATCAAAATAAAATAATGTATTCTTATTATGTTGGATTTGATACTTTATTAAATAAGTCAATACCAATATATGGTAGGATCTTAACTGATCATATAAAGAATTCAATAAAAAAAGGTAATGAGAAGTTAGTTCTTGGGCGTACTGCGAATGAATATAAAAGTAATTTTGGAGCAATACCTCTGAAGTCATATGTCTATCTAAAGATTCAGAATAAATTTTTAGATATTCTATTACGACCACTTTTATTTAAACTTAATATAAGAAAATGGGTCAAAAGAAGTCCTTTTAAGAAAAAATAGATGTTTTATAATTTGATCCTATTAGTTTTACTCTATTTTATCTGCTTTACTCTTTGAGGTATTAAAGAATTTTTCTGGTCCTGTTTTTAGTTCTCTACTCATTTTATATGCTTTTAGGAACATCTTTTTTGCTTCAATAGAATCCCCAGATGCCAATAGAATATCACCCATAGAATCATATGCATTTGGCTCATCTGGATGAACAGTCATATAAACTTTTAGATGATTTTTTGCAGATTCAAGATCTTCTTTTTCTAACATAAGGTATGCCATCATATTATTTAGACAGCTATTTTCAGGGAATCTTTTTAGTCCTATTTTTGCATTTTCTATTCTTTCATCAAGATCTTCTAAATAATATGAGTAGAATGCTCTTAATAATGGATCATTAGCTGCATATAATAATGCATTTCTATATTTAACTAATATCTCTTCTCTTGTTTTAGATGGTGAGAATGTTTTTATGTAGTATTTTTCAGCTATTGATGCACTTTCTAGTTTTGGTTGTAACTCATTTAATAACGAAACTAATTTTTCTCTCTCTCCATTTATATATAGGTAATGTAGTTTTCCAATATGAGCAACTGCTAAATCTGGATCTAAATCTACTAGACTATCAGAATAAGCTACTGCATCATTATTTCTAAAATTAGCCATCGCATACCTCATTTTATTATACATTGAAAGAGCACCATCAACCTCTGTAGAAGGCCAGACAAATGAGTTAGCTGATCTATTAATATCCCAATTCATCCATGCATGTCGTTTAAAAACAAGTCTCCCTTTTTCTTCACCTATAACAGAGTGGAAACCTGATCTTGATGTTTTTATTCCTGCAGTGTAGTAACTAATATTCCCATAAACACTTGCAATATTATCATACATTTCGATGCTTTTAACTTCAGCTACTACTGAATCTTCATAGAACCATTCGGCTTTCACTTTGCTATGGTTATTAACCCATTCAGGTCTTCCAGACCATCCATTAGATAAGTTATATAATATAATAGAATCACTAATATTTCCTATAAAATTAGCAATAGCTTCTTTACCTCCAACCTGCTCATTAAAATGTGATACAACAAATTCTTTTACTTGATCCTTGTTTAAATTGTTATTTGAACATCCTAGGAATAGAATTGATATGCATATTATGTGATATATTTTTTTCATTTTTTTATCATTTATTAAGTGTTAACGTTTTTTATTTGGCTTTCACAAAGCCAATAATAGCAATAATATATACTATTATATCTGGTATTACCAAAGTAACGCTAAAATTCATTAATGGTTCATTGGTAAATACTGTAAAGAAAACATACATTAAAATTGATGTCCCTATAATATATGAAAGTAATATTTTTTTTGCAGTTTCTAAATTTGTATTTCTGCACATAAAACATATTAAGCCGATTACCAAAATTGCAGGAAATAGACCATAGTGCATTATTTCAGTCATTCTAATTGCTTCCTGAACTTCAGTATTCAGCATTGCAGGAATCATATCTTTAATACCGAAAACCATTACAAGAGACATTAAGATATTAAAGATGCCAATTATTGATAAAGATATCTTTGTTTTCATAAAATGAATTTTTGTACTAAATTACTAAATTTTATCAAATAGCTTTACTCATAGATTAGATTGAGTATTTTTTTCATTGTTAATTGCAATAATATTAAAAATACTAAAAAGAATAAATATTTTTTTCTATAATTCTTGGATTTCAAAAGTAGGACAACCTTTTTGCCCATATGTATTATAAAAGTCTATGAAATGAAGTTTAAAATATCTTTCAGAAACATCTTTTATAATATATGTTATGTCTAGGTCTACTGTGTAGCTTTGGGTGTCAAAGTCATACATCTTCCAGTCATATCCAATTTTATCTTGACTATTAGAGAAATTATATTGATCAATTATTTGGATATTAATATCCTGAAATTTATTTATAGTATCTTTTGCAATTAATACATTATTCATATAGTTTGATAGGACTCCTGTCACTAAATATGCAGGCGTTTCATTATTATTCTCAAAGAGATGTGTATATTGTGTAAATATTAAATCCCATTCATCAATATTAGGTTCTATATTAATTAGATTATTAGTATCAAATGATAAGTACTCAAAATTTTGAGAATTGTTTTTTCTTACTTCTATAGCATTAAAATTTGAATTATCTAAATCAGCATATCTTATAAAGTAGGAATCAACTGTTATAGAATCTACTATCAATTTTCTATAACCTCTCGATGATCCATCTATATTATAACCCCTATCTATAATGTATAAGGATGTTGTAGATATATCTCCAAACGCAGTACCATGATTAATTCCTTTAGGATTATCCCATCTCCATAATAGATCTTCAGTAGAGATTAAATCTTGGAAATTGCTATTTTTTAATTCAGATAATTGAGTAAAAGTAGATGAATTAATTATAATTTGGTTAATAGCTGATCCGAATGCTAAATCCCATTTATTTTTGATATTTTCTGATATTATGATATTATCATTAAGATTATAAAATATCTGTTTATTATAATCGCTTCCCATATCCATTTGGTTATATCTGACTTCTCCACTCTGATGTTGTACTATTGGAATCTCATCCTGTTCACAGCTAACAAACAAGATAACTATATATAAGAGATGTATTTTTTTCATAATGTTAATTTCAAATTTACAAATAATGATCTTCCATAACTTACGGGGAGGTAATTATTATTAGCACTATGAATAGTATTGGCGTCTGTTGTTCTATTTATATTTTTAATGTTAAGAATATTCTTTCCACCTATCGAAACATTAAAATATTTACCAAGCTCTTTATTAATAGAGATATCTAATAGTTTGTATGAATCAGTATAAGATTCAGATATATTATTATTTGTTTCTATAAAGTTCGGAAGTTGCCCGATATACTTGTAAAATATATTGAAACTGGTTCTTAAACCAATCTTATGTGTAAAACTGATGTTGTAATCTGTTGAGAAGTTGAATGCAGGAATATTAAATGAGTTTGAAAGTTTGTTGTATCTTCCTATATATGACAATCCTATATTTAGGGCAGTATTTAATTTAGATAATTGTATCCTGCTTGATATACCTTTTGTTTTGTATTCTTCAATATTAAAATAACTGTACTGATCAGTTATTATTGCTGAATTATTAAGGTTAATTTTATTTGATATCTTATTGTTAAATAAATTAATATCTGTCTTTAACTTATAGTCTAATATCTTGTAGATTGAAGTAATATTAAACTGTATATTTAATGATTCCTCAGCTAATAGTTCATTATTACCAACTATATTATGGTTAATATCAATGAATTCTAAATATAACTCCTTTAATGTTGGGGCTCTAAATCCTCTCGCAAGACTAAATCGTATCTTATGATTCTCAAGTTCAGTAAGCATATTAAAAGATGGTATAAATGGAGCTTTATATTCAGTATTATAGATAAATCTTGCTGCTGGCCTTAATTTCATAAACGTATTCAGTTTATATTCAACTGTACCATAGAAAGCGTAGTCAGATTGCTCTTTTAATTTCCCTATAATTCGGCCCCCTTGAGCTGATTCAGACTGTATATTTATGCCAAATTGATATTGCGTCCTATTATTAGCTTCATTAGAAAGTGTGCCATTAGCAAAAAATGTATTATAAATAGTTGTGTCTTGTGCACTTTGTTCCTGTACTGTGATTGAAGTTAGATCTGTAAGATCCTTATATAGAGTTTCTTTGATACGTGTATAATGATTATAGGCTAAAATAAATTTTAACTTATCTTTCTTTTGATTAATTCTAATATTTGTTCCAGTGTTAGTTCTTTTAGTATAATAATATTCATCAAAAGCATTTTCAGAATATGGCCCTCTAGGATATCCAAGATTTGTTATCTTTTCACTAAAATGTTCTAGATGGTTATTTATCTTGATTTTCTCTTTATTAATATTATATTGGATTTTATGCAAGAACTGTTCTTTTGGTTTCCATTCTTTAAAACGATTCTCATTTGCTAATTCGCTAGATGGTATAAGTTTAAAATCTTGATTTTCAGACCAGCCATTAAAATAATTTCTTTCAAACTGGTAACTTATTATTTCATTATCATAGCTTTTGGATAGTAGTATGTCAAGATTATATTTTCCTATAGACTCATAATATGTATTTATTGACTGTTGATCTTCTTTATTTTCTTTAGTAATTATGTTTATAGTACCTGCTATAGCATCTGTTCCAAATATTGTTGATAATGGACCTTCAATTATCTCTATTCGATCAATATTATTTAGACTTATCTGAGATAAATCAATGTTTCCATTTAGTCTACCAATAACAGGTATACTATTGATTAGTATTTTTACATTTTGCCCAGATAATCCTTGAATAGAAGCGCTTGATCCAAGAAACACATCCTGAGATATACTAATACCTATCTCTTTTTCAAGTAATTGACCCAGATTTGTAAATAAACCTGGATTTACCTTTTGTAGATCAATAATACGTACTTTATGTACTGCTTTATCAGTTGTTCTATCTGATAGCTGACCAGTTATTACTACTTCTTGTATTTCCTTAAATATAGACGCTTCTTGCTTTTTTGTATTTGTACTATCTTGATTTTGCGGATATGCTAATTGAATACAACAAATAAGGAATATCAGAAAGAACAGTAATCTCATTTTAGCATTTAATTAATAACTATACGTTTTGTGATAATATCTGAATCAATATTAATAGAAATTATGTAGACACCTTGATTAAGTATATTTGTTGGAATTACGTGTGTCATCAGTCCACGATTACTTAAATTAGAACAATATACTTGTTTCCCTGAGATATCATGTATTCTAATAATAGCATCATTAGATTCAACTTCATATATTAGAGTGATATCTTGTCCAACTATTGCTGGATTAGGGTAGGTTGTAAATGTGCTTATTGATTCAATATTCTGGATATTAGTACCCGAGCTAGATATTAATTCACTATTAAATTCAATATCACCGGTTAATGATCCTGTAAAATCTGTGAATACTAATCTCCATATGTTTTGATTATAGTCTTCTATAAAGAAGCATCTATCAGGATCAATTATATATCCTCCACCACTATAACTTTTCCAATCATAACCGATTGTATTTATTTCACTCTCAAAATTATGACCAGAGTAGTTTGTGTATGATATTGGGTTTGTAATATTATCTGCTTCAGCAATCTTAATCCCAGCGTTACTTAACACTCCAGTTACTGAATATGGCATAAATGATCCTTGAAATGGATAATCTGTAATATATTTAGTAAAGGTAATGTCCCATGAACTTAAAGCAGGCTCTCTGTCCATAATCAAATCTTGATCAATAGAATAGTAAACAAATCTTTTAGTATTATATGTTGACGCTGGTAGAGTCTGATTCACTTGATTAGAACCATCAAGGTTGGCATATTTAAAATGATATGTGCCACCTGCTTTTTTCTCTAACCATAATTTTTTATAGTTTCCATTAATTGTTTTAATAACATATAAGGAATCGCCAACAATAAAGTGAGTTTGTAGGTTGTAAACTCCCCATCCATAGTCAAATCCAGATATTTGGTTCTGATCAAAAGCGCCTATTTCCCAACTTGTATCACTATTATTCATAGGATTTATTAATATGTTTTGTGTATTTGTATTTATGGAGTTCCATGAGCTAGTATCTCCTAAATGATATGTATACAGTTCAACTCCTTTCCCATCATTAATTCTAATTGTTGAGGAGAATGCGTCTGTACTAAAAGCAATATCCCAGTCATCATTTTTGATATTAAGTACTTCTCCATTTTGCATACTATAAAAGCTTTGATTAGTGTAGCCAGGATTTAATGAAACTTGTTGTGTATTTTGTGCTATTATTTGTGTTAGTATAGTTAATAAGATTGTTGTGATTAATGTAATTTTTTTCATGATGATTTTTTTCGTTTTGCAATATTAATATTTATGATTTATTTGTATTTAGTTTTTTAAAATTTTATTCCTATAGTTATAAAATAATTTCTTGTTGGAGAAGGTATTATTCCAGGGCCAGGATATCCGGTTGCTCTTCTCGTAAAATAATTTCTATTAAGCAAGTTATTTATACCTGTCTCTATAGTAAAGTTATTTTTTTTGAATGTAGCTCCTATATCTAATATATCATAGTTTGGAATCTCTCCTACAACTCCACTTAAATTACTTTCTAAAGCATTTGTTGCATCGGTGAATTGCTTATCAAGGTATGTGTATTGTATATTCAAGTTTAAATTTTTATACGCTAATTTAATTCCTGTTTTAATATTAAGTTTTGGGATGAACTCAACAACATTACCTTGTATTCCATTCTCTTTAGAATTTATATATTCAGATTCTATATAGGCATTATTTATGAAGTATTTCAATTTAATATGTTTAGGCATAAACTTGTCTAGATTAAGATTAATTATTGATTCTATTCCTATAATTCTAGCATCACCTACATTTCCCCTCTCACTTTTTACATTACCATCTTCTAACTTTCTTTGTATAAACCCAATTCTTTTGTTATACCTTAAATAGAATGTGTTAATGTCAAAGGAAATTATATTTTCTAAATTTCCTCTAACACCAATATCTGTTGTATAGCCTGATTCATCATCAATATCAGGATTGATAATGAAAGCAGGGTTAACTATACTAATATCAGAAAATGTAACAGACCTATAGTTCTGGGATATATTAGTATAAAACTCGATCCCATTCTTTAACTTTTTAGAAACCCCTAATCCTAATAGAAAGAAGTTTCTTTCTCTCCTTTGGTTATTAGATATAATTTTTTCAGATATAACATTATTTGCATTATCTAATAAGAAATTTTTATATTCTCCTATACTTTTAGTATCTATATTTTCAAATCTAAATCCAGGTGTGATTGTAAGAGTTTGATTTATATATATGATATTTTCTCCAAATACAGCAATATTCTTATTTGGATAATTATAAGATGACTGATTTTGATAATATGGAAAGGAAGTCTCGTAGAAGTTAAAATCAGGCCCGGAACTTTTAGATCCTGGACCTTGCATACTAGTATTATTAGATTTATAAAATTTCACTCCTATAAGGTTTGCAGTTTCAGTATTAAAAATTTTTCTTTTATATAAGATTCTGTATTCTAATCCATAGTTTCTAAATTTTCCGAGAATCAGATCTCTTTCCTGCATTGGGTCTGCTTGTTCTACTCTATTTGATCTATATCCTAAGGCGTATCTTTCTGCACTTAATCCGAAAACATTTATTGTTTGAAGAAGTTTTTCAGATTTCTTGTATTTTAATTTACAGTTTAATAGTAACCAATTAACGCTAAACCAATTTCTTGTTCTATTAGATTGAATAGGATTATCTATAAACATCTGATCGTTTAGGCCTCCTGCTTGTTGTGCTAAATATTTAAGATATGTAATTTCAAAAGAAGATGTTATTTTATCACCTATTTTCTTATTAAGATGTAGATATCCATTTGTGGAGCTGAAGCTTGAGTTTTTTCTGAAACCGTCACCTTGTTTATAATTTATAAAACTATAATAATTTATCTTGTTTTTTCCAGCAACACTAATAAAGTTACTAAATAAACCATTACTTCCATTACTGATTCTGTAAATATATTCTTGCTTTTTGATTTTTGGGGGTTGTTTGATGACAAAGTTTATTAATCCTCCAAATTGAGTCCCATATTGTAATGAAGCAGCTCCTCTTATAATCTCAATTCTCTCTAATGCTTCTGCTGATGGCGTGTAATAACTTTCAGGGTACCCCAGGACGTCAGCACTTATATCATAACCATTTTGTCTTGTATTAAAATTTGAGGTTCTATTTGGGTCTAAACCTCTTCCTCCAATATTAAGTTGTAAGCCTGCATCGTCATTTTGATAAATATTCAAACCCGAAACCTGGCTATAAATTTGTCTTGAATTATTTAGTGCAAGACTTGCTGTACTATTTTCTATTAATATTTCTTCAGATTTCTTTCCTGCATAGATAGATGTTTCTACAATATCGTCCATTATTTTAATTCCAAATATATACTTCCTTCTCTCATTAATTTCAATTTCATCTAATTTTATAGATAAAGGTTTTAGGTATATAATGTTATTAGTATCTATGATTTTTATAGTCTTTTTCTTGATATTATATTCAGTTGAGAAAATTATAATATTTGGGCCTTTCTTGTTTGATCTAAAGTTAAAGTATCCTAATGTATTTGATTTTGTTAATAACAGACCATTTGCATCATATATTTCTGTGTTATTAATAGGTGTGCTATCAATTTGGCTCTTTATATAACCATAGAAAATATTGTCTTGTGCAAATAATTCTGAACTATTTAATATATAGAGGCATAACATAATTATAATATTTCTATATTGAATATAACACATAGAATTGATGACTAACTATATTTAATCACCATCAGAATCTTTGTAATCTACAGTAATACTTAGATGTGCAAGCATATCTGTTTTAAGAAGAACAACTGCTTCTTGTAGAGCATCATATGCTTCAACCATAAGGTTATTATTTGTATTTAGCTGATACACAAAATTATTATTCAAGTCATTAATTTTATCTTCTGCATTATTAAATTTAGATACAATATCATCACTTAATGTATTTTCTCCTGTAACTTGATTAAGATATGTTACGTATGAGTCTTGTAATAATCCAGTTTGTATTGTTCCATCTATAAATGCTTGGCCTGTAAAGAAATTTTTGCATGCTCTTAAGGATTCTATAGCAAGTATTTTTGATATATCTTTTCTATAATAAGCTTCAACTATATTATCACGTATTTGGTAGTTATCCCATCTTCCACAAGGCAATCCAATTTTATTTGCTCTCAATCCTTTTTCATAATAGTAAATAAAATCATTTGTTAGCATATTTAGACTAGAAGTTATAGAGTTACCCGTTGAATTTATGAAGGAGTTACTATTATTATTCCAATAGTTATATACACCATCTGTAGTATTCATCATTTTATCAACTAAATCATTAAGGTAATTAAGATATAAAGATCCATTTGTATTAGTATAATATTCAATCACTTTATTTGAGTCATTATCTAATCCATATAACATATAATCTAATGCAGGTAGCCCTTGAGATGCCCAGCTTAAGTAATTTGCATCATCTAGATTATATTGGCTTGAATTTATGTTTATATTTATTTGGGTAGTATTACATGGGTATGTATTCATAGATTTTATATAATCAATTTCTTCTGCTCTTCCAATATTAAACATTTCTACATATTGCCAAGCGATATAAGTTTCTTTCCATATTTGCCTTAACTGCTTTAAAGTAATGATATCCTTCAAGTTTGTAAAATTATCTACAGCATTATCTAATAGTATAATTTTTGCTTTGAGATTCTCATGGGTTGGAATAATTATATTTTCTGTTACATTTTTCAACAATAAGCTCCTATTATAGTTGTCAGTGGCAGGGGTATTATGATCATTATTGCCGCCGCAGGAGAAGAGGATTATGCTTAATAATAAATAGCTGTAATATTTTTTCATTTTTAGATTATTCTTTAGAAGAAAGGGGGAATTATTTCCCCCTCTCCTTAGTGTTATTAATTTATTTGGTTATAGGCCAGAAGCAGCATTTATTGCATCTGCCATTTCTATTAATTCAGCATCAGTTCTATCCCAAAATCCATTTCCTGCCTCTAAATTTTCAAGCATAGTATTTATCTCTGAATGAGTGAAATATGGAGTGCCATCTGCAGTATGAGTAAATTGCAGACTAAGAATAAAGCCATATCCTTCAGATAGGTCATGGAAATAATCATCAGATAAATCATCAGCAGCTGCAGCATCTCTTAAATATCCTTCTGCTTTTAGAGCAACTACTTTTGATAGAGTCTCTTTGATGATTTGTGCTTGTCTATCTCTTTCTTCAGAGCAGTTTTCAACTATAGCTTGTCTTCCCATCTTAAATGCGTCAAATATTGTTGCTCTATGATCTTCAAACTTATTTACATATTTGCCCAACAATACATCATTTAAAATTTCTGCAGTTGAATGATCTGAATCAACACCATATATATATCCATATCCTTCATCCCAGTGATGCTCCATTGCTGTAGCATTTTTATCTTCATCTGGATTTCTTGTTGTATTATCAACAGCATCTCCAATTTTAATTTCACTTAGATAGCCATTTACAACTTGATCAAGACATAAGGCACCAATAAGGCTTTTGGCAACTATTTGGTCATATTCCATACCTTTTGCATTTAGTTCACGTTCTCCAACCATTCCTGGAGAACCTGCTACTGCCATTTGATTCAAATTTGGAGCTACATTCGTAGCATAGTCATCAAACCATTCATCAAACTTCATTTGTATGTGCATCTGGTTCGTTGCATCTTGATATCCTGCAGTTTTGCTTTTTATCTGCTTGCTAGATGCATTCAAAAGAGCATCAGCAAAATCTAAACTACCTGCTTGATGATCAAACATTGCTTTTAGAGCTGAAGCTGTTGTATTTGGATCTGAAAGAGCAGTCATCATTTCAGCAGCCATCTGAAGTCTTGCTGTTTGTCCAGAGAAGGAAACAGTAGATGAATCATCAACAAGATAATCGTACATATCAGGAGCAACTACAGTGCATGCTACTGGTGCTACAGGGTCGTTATCTTTTGAACACGAGCTAAAAATAACTAATGAGGACATGAATATTGCTTTTAATAAGTTTTTTGTTTTCATTTTTTTTTTTTTTGTTTGGTTATTAAAAATTTTCTTGCAAAAATATTAAATATTTTTATTTAGACTAAATATTAATAAACTATTTAGATTAATTCTTAATTATATATATTTGCTAAAATTATTTATGTGGATATCTTTAATGAAATATATTTAATAGTTGAACAGTCTATAGAGTTATCTTTATCTTACTTTATCAATACTGAAAAAAGAATACATGTTTTATATCTTTTCTCATCATTAATTCTAGCTTACTATGTTTATAAGAGGAGTAAGGTGCGCTCCACATTTATTAAATATTTATTTCCTAAGAAAATATGGTTAAGTAATTCTGCTTTTGTAGATTATGGATTTTTCTTCTTTAATTCATTAATTAAAGTACTATTTATTGGACCATTCCTAATTATTGGTTTATATATAGCATATTATACTAATGAATTATTATTAGAAATTTTTGGCTTCCCATTTCATTCTATTAGTGTTACGCAAACTCTTATTCTCTATACTATATCATTAACCATAGTGAATGATCTTTTCACCTATATCATTCATTTAAGTATGCATAAGATTCCATTTCTTTGGGAGTTCCATAAGATTCATCATTCTGCTACATCTTTAAATCCACTTACTCAATATAGAATCCATCCAGTTGAATTAATAATAAATAATATTAGAAGTATTGTGGTCTTTGGGGTAGTTACTGGTGTATTTGATTATTTATCTGCCCATACTATTGATAAAATCATCTTTTTAGGGGTAAATGTATTTCATTTTATTTTCCTTATTTTAGGAGCTAACCTTAGACATTCTCATGTTAAATTAAAATATCCTAGATTTTTGGAATATATCTTTATTAGTCCCTTCCAACACCAAATCCATCATAGTGATAATCCACAGCATTTTAATAAGAATATGGGGTCTAAATTAGCGATATGGGATTTAATCCTTGGCACTTTAGTTTTTTCTGATTCAGTTAAGAGATTAAGGTTTGGTATTGGTAAGGAGGATACACGTTATAATAATTTATATAATAGCTTACTTTATCCATTTAGGAATATATTTACTAGATTATATAAATGTTTTCATATTCATAAGAAGTAATTAGATTAAAGAAATTACTACAGTTTTCGCAAACTATTCCTTATTTTTGTGTCTAATAAAATCAAAGTAAAATGAACTTACAAGGGAAGAATGTTATAATAACTGGAGGTAGTTTAGGCATTGGTAAAGCAACTGCAAAAACTCTAATAGAAAAGGGCGCAAATGTTCTTGTGACAGGAAGATCTAGAGAAAGACTAGTTAGTGCTTTTAGTAATGGTAAAGTGCATATTATTGAATTTGATATCGGTGATATTGAAAATATTAGTGTGCATGCAAAAAGATGTATAGAGATTCTTAACAATAAGGTGGATGTTTTAATAAATAATGCGGGTATTGGTGTAAGAAAGACTGTTGAAGAATTAGATATAGAAAATTTTCTAGATGTATATAATGTCAATGTATTTGGTCTAGCTTTATTTACTCGTGATATTGTTCCGATAATGAAGCAGAGGAAGTATGGTACTATAGTTAATATTGGGTCAACTGCAAGTTTAAGAGGATATAAAAATGGGAGTATTTATTCTTCTTCCAAATTTGCAGTTAGATGCCTTACACAATGTTGGCAGTCAGAACTAAGACCTTATAATATTAGAGTATGTCAAGTTAATCCCAGTGAAGTTACTACTGCTTTTGGAAATTCAGAAAGAATAGAGAGGGAAGAGGTTAATAATAAATTAACACCAAATGAAATATCACATGCAATTGCATCAGCAATTGAGATGGATGATAGAGGGTTTATAAATGAACTTAATATTTGGGCGACAAATCCATTTAGCTAACACACTATCTAACAAGACTAATAAAGATAGAATTATCTTATTGAAATAAAATATAATATAGTTGGAATATATAACACAATACAAGCTATTGAGAAACTTTTTGTTGATGTCTCTCTAGAGTGCCAATAAGACAGTATGATTAATGGGATTTGAAAAGGCATTCTTATTAAGGCTTGCTGTTTAGTAATTTGTAATATATCTCTAGGTGTATCAGATAGATATAGGTATATATTAGCTGGGAATACTGCTATTAGTAGAAATATTATACCTAACGCTCCAATTTTACGTGTTTTATTTGAAAGAAGACATAGTCCAAGTATAATTTCAATTAGACCACTAATAAATACAATCTCTTCTTTTAGAGGTAAGAAAGGAGGGATTATACTAACAAAAATTTCTGTTGTTATAAAATGTTTTATACCTATTATTATATATAATATACTCATGGAGTATATGGTTAAATATTTAAGAGATAGGATTATTTTATTATTCATATCTAAAATTGATATGCTAATTAGTATACATTACTCTATACAAATTTATTTGAAAAATAAATCTGATCACATTTTGCGCCTAGAATAAAGTCATTCTCATGTAATCCATCTATTTTATGAGTAAATAGAATAATAATCACTTCTTTGTAATTTATATGTATGAAAGGATGATGAGATTCCTCTTCAGCTAAACTAGCAACTAAATTACTGAATCTAATAGCATCATCATATTTGCTAAAGTTATATTTTTTTTTAAGTTTTTTTCTCTCTACAATTTCCCAGCCAGTTTCTAGTTGATTCAATAACTTATTTATAGCTTTAGTTTTTAATGGTGGTATGCCACCTTTGCAGGGAATGCAATTTTTCTTAGTTATCATATTATATAATTTATAATAAGGCTTTATGTTTGTAAAAGTAAAATAAAAAACAATGAGTTATTTACTATATGATGATGAATGTGATTTCTGTTGTAGTATTGTTAGAAAATTAAAGAAAGCAATAAAGAATTATGATATTAGATATATTCCATTAAAGTCAAATAAAGGAGAGAAGTTAGTAAATAAGTATAAAGTTATAAATACGGATTCAGTAATTTATATTGATATTAGACATGTAGTTCATCTAAAAGCAGTTGCCATATTAAATATAATTCTTCTAATGGGATTTCCATATAATTTGTTATTTATACTGAAGATATTTCCTGTCTCCTACTTAAATTATATATATGATTTTGTAGCAAGAAATAGGATAAAAATAAAAATTGATTAATTAGTTATCAATTTACAGGAAATAATTATTCAGATGACTTATGAGATATTTCACTAGTTTTGTTTCATGAAAAGGAATCTCTTATTTTTAATAGTTGCTTTTGTTTTTTATCTATTAGGACATATATTATGGACTGCGTCATTAATACTTGAGAAGCCATTATTTTTTAATATAGAAATAGAAACTTGGTTAATAAATATCCCATTCTTTCTTTTTGCAATATTTGGTTTAATAGCAAGTGTTAAATTGTATAAACATAAATAAGATTATACTATTTTTTAGTTTCATATTACAGATATTATATTAGTAAGTTTTTTCGTTTTTCTTTTTAAATATCTCAAATAGGTATATATTAGATAACATTAATAACATTGAATAAAAGAAATCCTCTACTGGGATGGTCCATATCCTAACATTAAGGTTCTCACTATTATTATACCAGACTGGTGCGTTTTCTAAAGTTCCGCCAGTAAGGATGCCGTTTATAATAATAAAAAAGGTTGCAGTAATTATTAAGTAAGTAAGATAAAATGTTGGGAGTAATTTTGAATTAGTATAACTTACTAGAATCAATAATACTCCAAGAGATATAAATGTTATAGTTGTATATAAATATGAGTTTAGTACTATGCCAGTGATTAGAATAATAGCGCCAATAGTAAGTGACATTTTTTGCATATTGGAATTATTATTTAATTCTAGTTTCTTCAATACATAATAAGTAAAAACGCAACAGTAAGGGATAATGATGAAAAATAGTATTTCTTCTAAAGGAAGATTAGCTATATATAATCCATATAGATGCTCTTTGTTGAAGCCCCATATTCCATTTCTAGTAAATAGCTCATCCCATATGATAAAAGGGATTAAGGTAATTAGATTGGCCTTTATGAAAGAGATCCAATGTTTAAAAAATTCTATTTTAGAATGGAATGAGAAGATAAATGGGATAATAATAGATAATAAAAGGGTTTGAGCGTATACAGGCATCATTTAAAGTATTTTAAAGATACTATTAGCATCCCGAATGAACTTGCTCCATATTTTTTTAGCGTCTTATGATGAACCTTATGAGCCATTCTTATTCCTTTAATATATCGATTATTCATTCTTCTAAATAATTTTATACGTTGATGTATTATTATTTCATGTACTACAAAATAGGCAAATCCATATAATGCAATACCTATTCCAATATAAAATGTGTAATCTAATTCTGAAAATCCAATAAAGATTAATATTATAGAAGGTATAGCAAAGATTAGAAAGAAGTAATCATTCTTCTGAAACACTTTTTCCTTATCTACTTGATGATGGTCTTTGTGTAGTGCCCATAAGAATCCATGCATTATATATTTATGAACACTCCATGCTATGAATTCCATAAAAAGAAATGTAGATATTGTAATTATTATTGCATAAGCTAAACTCATTTATCTAGATTTTTTATTGAAGACTCTATATATCTCCTCTCAAATTTATCACTAATCTTTTCTAGATTTAGTTTTACAAAAGTAATGTCTTTTTTTATTTCCTTATTATACATTAAGTATTTTGGTAAATTAGTTTGTATAGAGTATCTTAAGAATCTGAGTTCAACGGAGTTGTTATTTTCTCTAATTGCACAATCAAGTAATTTCTTTCCTCTTTTAAAATATTCTATCTTAGTTATAGGGTTCTTGGTGAACTTACATTTTATAAGATAATAACAACCTTTATAACCATTAATTAGATATGAATCATCAATATTTTTTTGATTCAGTGCCTTTCCCAACATATCACATCTCTCATTACTTAAATATGCTAACGAATATAATTTTCTGATCTCATTTATTTCTAATTCGTTTATGAATGGATTAGTCAATAAGGAAAATATAATAATTAAAATCTTCATCTCTAGAAAAATCTAATTTTAATTTGCGAAATAATAAGTATTATAATTTTTTTTAGATTTGAAATTCTTATACGTTTTTTTAGAATATCTCTAGCATCTAATCTTTGTATCTTCTTGAATAGGCTTATATAATATCTATACGCTATATATACTGCGCTTCTTGCTTCGATGTCAAGAAGTTTTATGCCAATTAAGGCATTAGCAAAATCTTTTTTAATATCATCTTCTATAATCTTCTTTTCGTTATTACTAAATGTTGTAATATCAATAGTAGGGAAGTAGACTCTATGGAGTATTTTATAGTCTTCATTTAGGTCCCTTAAGAAGTTAATCTTTTGGAATGCTGATCCAAGGGATATTGCATATGGTTTTAATTCTTGATATTGCCCCATATTATTCTTGCTAAATACTTGTAAGCACATTAAACCAACAGCTTCTGCCGAACCTTCTATATATTTTTTATATGATCCTTCATCACATTTTTTATGATTTAAGTCGTATTCCATGCTCTCAAGAAAACTGTCAATTAAAGGCCATTCAATACTATATTCCCTAACCGTATTTTGAAAACTATTAATGATAGGATTAAGACTAATTTTTTTTTCTAGGGCTTCAATAGTTTCATGTCTTAGTTCCATCAAAAGTTTGTTCTTATTGAAATTATGGAAACTATCAACAATCTCATCAGCTAGACGCACAAAACCATAGATTGAGTATATCGCATTTTGATGTTCTTTCCTTAACAGTTTGATAGCAATAGTAAAACTGGTACTATATGCCTTTGTTATAATATTGCTACAGCCTATTGATGCAGAATCAAATATTTGCTTCTGGTTTTTCATTTTAGTGTTTTTTTTATGTATTCAGCTACTATCTTACCAGAAATTAGAGATGGAGGGACTCCAGGGCCAGGCACTGTTAATTGTCCAGTATAGAAAAGATTATTAACTTTCTTATTAATAATTTTTGGTTTTAGATTAGCCGTTTGACTTAATGTATTAGCTAGTCCATATGCATTTCCTTTATATGAATTATAATCATCCTCAAAATCTTTTATGCAATAACTCTTCTTATATTCTATATGATTAGTTATATTCTGATTACAATAGACTTCTAATCTTTTCATTATTTTATTAAAATATTTTTCTCTTATTTCTTGATTATCTTTGATTCCAACAGGTATGGGTATTAAAATAAAAATATTTTCTTTTCCTTCAGGAGCAACAGATTTGTCTGTTTTTGATGGGCAACATACATAGTAGAGTGGCTCTTTAGGCCACATTTTTTTTTCAAAAACTTCTTCAGTAAATTGCTCAATATTTTCATCAAAGAAAAGATTATGATGAATTAATTTATCTATTTTCTTATTGATTCCTAAATAGAAAATTAAAGATGAAGGAGAGAATGTTTTTTTACTCCAATAATTTTCAGAATAATTTCTATATGGTTTTTCAATTAATGTTTTTTCTACATGCGCGTAATCTGCTGAAGCAATTACATAATCTGTACTAATAAACTTCTGTTTATTAGTTGAAATAGAAGTTACTTTATACTTGTCTATATTAATTTTAGTGACAGTTTCATTAGTTATAAATTTTACTCCAAGATTTCGACATAATGACTCTAATCCTTTAATTACTTGATTAAAGCCCCCATAAGGATAAAAGGTTCCTTGCTTAATAGCAGAATAAGCCATTAAACTATATAATGCAGGCATTCTATCTGCAGAAGATCCTAAAAAGATTACTGGGAACTCTAGTAGATTAATCAGATAATCATTATTAAAATATTTTCTAATATGCTTTCTATATGATGTTAGTAATTGGAGACTATTAATATTTAGAAGTATTTCTTTACTAAATAATTCTATAATTGATAATCCAGGAGAATTATAAATAAAATCAATTCCGATATTATATTTTGTTTTTGCATCATTCATGAAATCCTTAAGTCTATCGCCTGCTCCTTTTTCATATGCCTCAAAAATATCACAGATAGAACCAAAATTAGCATTTACATCTATTTCCTCTGATTTAAAAATCATTCTAAACCCTGGGTCAAGTTGCTTTAGATTATAGAAATCATGAGTTGAATAATTAAATTCATTAAAAAATCTGTCAAAAATATCAGGCATCCAGTACCAACTAGGACCCATATCAAATGAAAATCCTTTGCTTTTTAGCATTCGTGCTTTCCCGCCTATCTCATCATTTTTCTCAATAACTTTAACTTTAAAACCATATTTTGCCAAGAAGGCAGCAGTACTTAAACCCGAGAATCCACTTCCAATAATAATTGCTTTTTTTGTATCCATCTTCTTTCCTAATTAACTATTCATAGGTGTTGAATTTTATAAAAGTCTTTTATATGACTTTTTATATATTGCTTTTAATTTACTTATCGTCTTTATTAATAGTGTTCTTTAAATCAGTTGAGCCAATAAATACAACTTGAGCAACAGCATCTTTTATCGATGTCACCTTTGTGTCATGCCAAACATTTGTTGCTCCAACAAAGGATTCACCTTCTTTTACTATTGTTACTACTGGCCCATTATTAGTCTCATGAGTTATTGTAATTTCTCCTTCTATCATATATACTACAGGAATTGCTTCATGCATATGTATACCAGTATTCCCTCCAGCTGGCAATACTCTAATTGCTGATGTTATAGTAGCATTTGAGTCAGGGAAATTAATTTTTTCGCCAATTGCATTAATAGATACAGAGTTTAGAAGAACTTTACTTTCTAATTGTATATCTTCATTATTAATATTTGAACATGATGCAAAAAATAATAAAATTACGATTATTAGATTATAATTTTTCATGATTTTTGGTTTTTTAGTTGTTAATTTTTTTAAGGTGTGTTAAAATATATAATAAAATAAAATCTACTTAAATGATGAGTTGGTTTATTATTTAAAAAGATCTAAAAATTTATTAATATTTGATATTTTTATGAAATTTGAATATTTATTCTCAAGAGATCTAAATTTATCTATAACATATATTTTACAATTCTTATTATTGATATAATTGTATAGATTCTTTGTAAAATCTTTTTGCCGTTTAGTATTTATAAAAAATAAGAAATTAACTTTCTGTTTATTAAGTTCTATTAGAGATTCTCTCGGAACATTTTGTCCAAGATATATAACTCTTTGTTTTTTTATCTTCAAAATTAAATATGTAAAAAGCAATCCAATATCATGGTATTCATTTTCTGGCAGAAATAGTACCCAGAGATCTCCTTTAGTAGCGGTATCTTTTTTTCCAATCTCATAAGCTAATTTTATGCGGATATTTTCAGATAGAAAATGTTCATTACCAGGGCTTATCTTAGAATTCAGATATAGAATACTAATTCTATTCATAGTTCTTATTAGAATATCTTTATAGAAATTAACTAACCCTAATCTCTTTATACATATAGCATATGTTTTTTCAAAAAGGTCTTGGTCAAATAGAATTGCAGACTCTATAAATCTTGCTATGTATATTTTATTTTTATTTTCATTGTTTTCACTTATTTGTAGTGTCTTTTCAATTAGAGAGTCTAAATTCCTTTTTTCATAATTAACTAGTTTAGATATTTTGTAACCATTTTCTACTAATATTGCATATTTTATTCCAAGATTTAACATATTTTCATCATATAATCTAATATTTGTTGATGTTCTTCTTGGTTCAATAAAATTATATCTATTTTCCCATGTTCTGATTAGAATTTTATTTAGTCCTGTGATTTTTGAGAATTGGTTAATTGTATATTCAGCCATATATTAATATATTTTTTGCCAAGTTTTATCAGTATTCAAAATAAATGTTCCTATATAAGGCATTTTCCATTCATTAGGCTTGATCATACTTAAAAATTCAGTTTTCTTATTTCGATATAGATAGTATTCCTTACCAATAATAGGATTAAAGCTATATTTTGATCTAGAGATAATGTTATTCCATTTTAATTTTTCCGTTAACTCTTCGTATAATTCTTTTATTTCAAAGAATCTTTTTCTAAAATATGGTTGAGATTCTAAATTTAAATCATTAATATTTTCTGGTTGAAAATTTTTTGAGTTAAAACTTGTTGGATAATGCTTCTTGAATGCATCATAACTATTATCTATATCATTATATACAATATTATCTGGTCTTTTCATTTTACAAATTTATAAAAATTATTATATGTATAAGTTATTTTAAAAAAAATTATACAAATACTTTGTTTTTTAATAAATAAATTTAATTTTGCATAGAAATTTATATAAATAATTATACAGTTAATGAATAATAAGAAATATAAAAGAAAGAAGAATGATAATAAAAGAATAGAGATTCTTAATACAATAAAAAATAAAATACCTAAGATTATTTTTAAAGCTAAAAATATTGTAGTTACTCTAAAGAGTAAGGGACAATTAAAGAAGTGGCTTAAAATATATCCAGAAGGAAAATATCATATTAATCAATAATACTAACTTTAAAAAACAAAAATCATGAAACAAAAATTTTTACTACTTATTTCTATAATTATGACATCCAGTATATTATTTGCTGCAAATCATATAGTTAACACTCAAGGTATGAGTTTTGTGCCAATGAATTTAACTATAGATGTAGGAGATTCTGTTACTTTTATTAATACTGGTGGAAGTCATAATGTAAATGGTACAACATCAACATTTCCAACAAATCCATCTAGTTTTAGTAATCCATCAGGAGTATCACCTGGTTGGACATTTATACATGTTTTTACTTTACCAGGGATATATAATTATACATGTGATCCTCATTATGGTATGGATGGCTCCATAATAGTAAATAATATATCTAATAATACTGTATCTGATATTGTTTCAAATTCAGCAAACCACACAACACTAAAAACTGCTATTGATGCTTGTTCTCTTGATGGTGTATTAGCTGGTCCTGGTCCTTTTACATTGTTTGCTCCAACTGATTCAGCATTTAGCAATTTACCTGCTGGTACTGTTACGGCTCTATTATCTAATATACCAGCACTAACTCAAATACTAGAACATCATGTTGTAGCTGATAGTGTAATGTCTACTATGTTAACTAACAATCAAATTGTAAATACACTGTTAGGAACAGATGTGACAGTGACGATTAACGCTAATGGAGTATATATTGATAATGCAATGGTTACTTTTGCAGACATTGTAGCTGATAACGGAGTAGTACATGTAATTGATGC